>Ga0265797_10008060_pt1 | contig 14186 bp, 19 predicted proteins | sample P2T30metagenome_FD_192433 | JGI IMG/M metagenome (GOLD analysis project Ga0265797, IMG submission 192433) | Plant litter microbial communities from East Loma Ridge, Irvine, California - P2 T30 | ecosystem: Environmental > Terrestrial > Plant litter > Unclassified | place: USA: California... | reverse complement strand
CTCGACGGCCACATCGTCTTGTCGCGCCGACTGGCCCAAGAAGGCCATTTCCCGGCGATCGATGTCCTTCACAGCGTCAGCCGGCTTTTCTCCGACCTCGCGTCGCCCCCGGAGCGCACGCTGGTACACCAGGCGCGCGAGGTATTGGCGCTTTATGAGCGCAACCGGCAGCTGATCGACATCGGGGCCTACCGTGCCAGCAGCAACGCTGAGATCGACCGTGCGCTAGCCATCATGCCGGCTCTCGCTGCCTTCCTGCGTCAGACTGACGGCGATGCGGTGCCGCGCGGCGCGGCGCTGGCAGCCCTGCGCCGGGTCATGGAAGACCATCCTGGCGCGGCTGCACCGAAGGAGGCTGTTCGATGAGCCGCGACCGCCGCGGCTTCCGCTTCGCGCTGCAGCCGGCTTGCACTCGTGCCGAATGGGAGATCGATTCCATCCAGGCCGACAACGCCATCCTGCGCCAGGCCTTCAATAACGCCGAAGCCACGGCCGCCAGCATTGAGTCCGCGATCGCCGCAGCTGACGCGCACCTTCTGGCAAACCAGGGCACAAACACGCTGATCGACGTCGACGCGCGCCGCCGCGCCCTCGTCTATATCGGCCACTTGCAGGGGCGCCTGACAGATGCCCGGCAGGCTGTAGAGGATGCCCGACGCGCCTGGGACGAGGGCTTGGCACGCCTGCGCGTCGCACGCCAATATGCCGAGGGGTTCGAGCGGCACCGCCAGACCGCCCTGGCCGAGCACGACGCGATGGTCGCACGGCAGGACTACCAGGCTGCCAGCGACGACTGGCTCCAGCGTCTGCAATGGAAAGACCCGGCATGACCAGGCTCGACACCACCCTGCCTCTCTTCGACCCAGCGGCAAACCCTGGACGCGCACGCGATACCGCAAGCCAGCGCGACGCTTGGCTGCGCCAGATGGAGCAGGTCCAGCTGAGCGCGATGCGCAGCGCGAACCTACCCGATCCGGCGCAGTCCCGGGAGACCAGATTGGAGGCGGACCTGAGCGCCGCTCCTACACAGCCACGGGAAGCCGCAGATGCGGGCGGCAGCGTCATGCATCGCCATGTTGTCCTGCGGGCCCCGGCTGGGCGTGTGACGGCGACTGCGCCGTACGACAACGAACATTTTCCGGCAGTCGCCGCGGCGGCGCCATCTTGCATGCCGGTAGCGCTTGCCCTTCTCACTCCCGCCGCAGCGCAGGCGCGGCCTGCGTCTGACAGCGGCATCCGCACGGTCACTGCCACAGCGGCCGTGGCGCCGTCTCCCGCCGCCATGCCGCCAGCCGCGCCGCCGGCCTTGCACTGGGCATCGGAGCAGCGGGAAGCGCCACCGCCATCCGCGGCCGAACGCGCGCACGGATATTGCCGGGATTGGCCCGAACGCCTGCTGCATATCACTAGCGATGGCACCGCCCTTGCGGTATGGATCCGCGACAGCGCCCTCGACAAGAGCACCGCCGCCCTGCTGGTCGAGCAGATCGCGCAGGAGGGCGCCAGCCGGGGCCTGCAGCTACGCAGTGCGACCCTGAACGGCAGGACGCTTTTCCTCGGCCCTGAAGCACCCACAGCCAAGGCCGGGTCGCTGGTTGGCCCCGCCTCCCTGGAACCGATAGAACGAAAGGAAGACCATGGCACTCGATAGCATCCCACCGCTCGCCTCGGCGGCAAGCAATCCATCCTCGCAGATCAACCAGCAGGATTTCCTGAAGATCCTGCTCACCCAGTTGACGATGCAGGACCCCCTAAAGCCGATGGATAACACGGCATTCGTGGCGCAACTGGCTCAGTTCACGCAACTGCAGCAGACGCAGGAACTATCGTCCAGCATGAACCAGCTGGTCGCGGTTCAGACGGCGTCCCAATCGATTGCGCTGCTAGGCCGTACCGTCGGGCTGTACGAGGGTGGCTTCGTTTCGTCGGGCCAGGTGACCGGCGTCTCGGTTAACGGCAATGCTCCGGTCCTAACCGTGCGCAATGCCGCTGGTCAGGATATCAGCGGCATCGAGCGCAACCAGATTTCCGACATCAAATAAGGCCACCACTTTCACTGGCTTACTACCGCCAAACAAAAGGACGCAGATGCTTACCACGATTAACATCGGGACCACGGGCCTGACCGGGTTCACGAAAGAACTCGAGACCATCAGTAATAACGTCGCCAACTTGAATACGCCCAGTTTCAAGGCGTCGAAATCGCAGTTCACCGCCCTTTTTTCCGGCTCAGAGGCCGGCGGCGCGATTGGCCAGAACGGAAAGCCACAGGGCCAGACGGGATATGGCCTAGGCACACTCCCGAGCGTCATCAATTTTGAGCAGGGCCAGCTTACCCAGACCGGGCAGGACCTGGACGTGGCGATCGACGGCGAGGGCTTTTTTGTGCTGCGCGATGCATCCGGCGCCACGCTCTACAGCCGCGACGGCAGCTTCAATTTCGACGACAAGGGCATCCTCGTGAACGCAAGCGGTGCCAAGGTGATGGGACTTGACGCGGAGGGTAGGCTACAGGAAATCAGGACGGACGGCCTGAAAACCAACCCGGCCCTCGCCACGACGAAGATCACGCTGGCTGGGAAAGTGTTGAGCGCGGAGTCGGCCAAGGTACTCAGCGGCGTCAACGTGATCGACAAGACTGGCAGCACCCACGCGCTGACGATCGAGTTGGCCAATACTGGAAGTGTCGTACCTGGCTCGTGGTCGGTCGCGCTCAAAGACGGCAGCACTGTACTGGGCACCGGCGAGGTACGCTTCAACCAGGGGGAGCTCGATCCTGATTTCAGCGACGTCGCCTTCAAGTACACGCCGGCCGGACTGGACGAGATGGCGCTGACCCTGAAATTCGGACCGGAGGTATCGAGCCCGGCCAGCGGCACGTCCACGCTTGCGGTGTCGGCCATCGACGGCCATGTCGACGGCGTGCTGGTGAAGACGACCTTCGACGCCGTGGGTAATCTTGTCCTCAGCTATTCGAATGGCGAGACCGTCAAGAAGCAGCAGCTGGCGCTGGCTCGGCCGCGCAATACCAGCGATTTGGTGCCAGCTGGTTCAAACAGCTACAAGTCCATCCGCCCAGATACCGTCGTCCTTGGGGTAGCTGTGCCCGGGCAGACCAAGTTGACTGCCGACGCCTTGGAGGGATCGAACGTCGACCTGTCGAGCGAGTTCAGCGCCATCATCGTCACCCAGCGCGGTTACCAAGCTTCTTCCCAGCTGATCAGCACGGCGAACGAACTGATCGACACTCTGCTGCACATGAAGGGATAAGCGGACATGCATGTACTTCCATTCGTGCTGCTCGACAGCAGTATCCTGGCCGGTATCGTCGAGCGTGGTGAAAACGCCCTGCACCGCTGGGAAAAGGACTGGGGCGCCTTGTCCGTCTCGCATTTTCGCTGTGCAAGCGCGAGCGGCGCCACCCTGCCTGTGCTTGACGAGTGGCCCCGCTACATCCTGGACAATGGCGCGTCGGTATGGTGCAGCTGGGCCCCTGAGCTGCCGCTGCGGTTGCATAGAGGCGTGTTCGGGCTCGACGTCGCCGGCGCCGACCAGGACATTGGCCCGCTGTCGCCCATCGTCGCAGGTGTGGTCACCGAAGCCCTGCAGGACCTGGTCGGCGCGATTGCCACCGAAATCACGGGACGCCAGCAGCAACAGGCCAGGCCCACCCTGCCCCCCAAGTCCTTGCTGCGCCAGGGTTCGGGCGCGGTCGTGTGCGTGCTTGAAACTGGGATCGGCGCGCTTTGCTGGCTGCTGCCCTACGACGCCCTGCCCGTGCAACCGGCGAAAACGCCGCCCGCCTCCGTGCCGTTGACGCCGCTGCGCCAGGCGATCGCGGCGACGCAGGTTACCCTGCATGTGGAACTCGCACGTACCGAGCTGCCCCTTGGTTACCTGCAAACGCTGGCGGTCGGCGACGTATTGACCTTGCCGGTCAAGCTGAACCAAGCCTTGCGGGTAAGCGGCCCCGGCGACACAACAATTTGCGGGGCCTCACTCGGCACTAGGCATGGTGCGCGCGCTATTGAATTGATCGCCTTTTAACTGCACAGGAACAAGTTTCAGGAAAACCATGAACGACAACGCAACCACACCTTCGCTACACATTATCGAATTGTCCGAACTGAACGGAACCCGCACGCCAGGGCCTTCTATCCTTTCCGGTAACATCGAACTGATCCAGAACGTTAAGGTCCGCCTGTCCGTGCGCGTGGGTGAAACTACTTTGTCCATAGGCGAACTGATGAAGATGCAGGTTGCGCAAGTGGTCAAGCTCGAGACCGCGCTCGAGGCGCCTGTTGACATCCTGCTGGAAGATCATGTCGTGGCTCGCGGCCGCCTGGTCGCCGTCGATGACAACTTCGGCGTCCAGATCACGGAACTGCCCTCGGTCCAGCCGCTGTGAGCATCCGCAAGCACGCCAGCTGGTCGATCCTGCTCGCCGGGCTGTTGCTCGCGCACGCCTGTGTCCTCGCGCAGATGCTGCCGGAGCCGCTACGGCACCAGCCGATCCCTTTCAAGCAAGACGAGCGAGGTTTAGGCGAACTGGCCTTTCGCAGCCTAGCGGGGGTGCTTGTCGCCGCCGCTGCCGCGTATGGCGTTGTGCTCGGCTTGAAGCGCCTGCGGAATGGCGCCGTCTCCCTGGCCGGCAAGGAGCGACTCCTAAAACCGGTTGCTACGCTCAGGCTGGGAAGGACCAGCGTCCTGCACGTAGTCGAGTATGGCGGTGACGAGCTGTTGCTCGCCGACAGCGCACAGGGCGTTACGCTGCTGCGCAGCCGGCCACTTGCTGCTGGCGAAGACGGGCAGACCCATGGCTGAACGGCTTCCACACTATCTGGTCCGGGTGGGGCTGCTGCTCGCCTTGTGTGCTGGCACCGGTCTATGCGCGGCGGCGGAGAACGCCGGCGTCTCCCTTGCGGGCGTCGACATTCGCCTTTCCGGTCCCGGTGCGACGACCGACATCTCGGCGGCACTGAAAGTCTTGCTCGGGCTTACCGTGCTAAGTCTGGCGCCGGCCCTGCTGATGTCGGTCACGTCGTTCATCCGCATCACCGTGGTGCTATCGATGCTGCGCCATGCGCTAGGCATGCAGGAAACGCCGCCGAATACTGTCCTGATCAGCCTGGCCTTGTTCTTGACCTTGTTCACCATGTCCCCGGTGATCCGGCAAGTCAACGAGCAGGCGTTCCAGCCTTTCATGACCGGCACGCTGGCGCCCGAGCCCGCTTTCGATGCGGCCCTGCGGCCGATCCGCGATTTCATGGTGCGCCAGACGCGCGAGCAGGACATGCAGCTAATGATCGACATCGCGAAAAGTCCGGCGCCGGCGACGGTGGAGGATATTCCGACAGACCAGCTGATCCCTGCCTTCATGCTGTCGGAACTACGCTCGGCGTTTCAGATCGGCTTCGTTATCTTCCTGCCATTCGTGCTGATCGACCTGATCGTATCGACCATTCTGATGTCGCTTGGGATGATGATGGTGCCGCCTGTGACCATTTCGCTGCCGTTGAAGATCCTGCTGTTCATCCTCATCGATGGCTGGAACTTAATCATCCGCGCACTGCTGGGAACCTTCCAGTAGCATCCATGATGGCGCCCCCTACCACGAGGCGGACCCTCGAATCCTTGGACGCCGATGAAGAGCGCCGGCTCTGGGAGGCCGCAGGTGCAGGAGACCAAGCGGCGCGCAGTGCGCTGATCGAGGCCTACCTTCCGTTTGCCAGGATCATGGCGGCACGAGCCTTTGCGCGGCGGACGGATCAGGAGCTCGAGTTCGACGAATACCTTCAGTTCGGCACGGTAGGCCTAATCGAGGCGGTAGACCGCTACCAGCCGGGCTTGGCATGCTTCAAGACCTTTTCAGGTTACCGGATCCATGGCGCCATCCTCAGTGGACTGGAGCACACGAGCGAAAAGCGTGAGCAGATCGCCATGCGCAAACGGCTGCAGGCAGAACGGCAGGAATCGGTCGTCGTGCCGTCCGGGGCCAAGGACGACGACTTGTTCCAGCATCTGGCACATGCGGCCATAGGTCTGGCACTCGGATTCATCATGGAGCAGCCCGAGGCCTTTGCCCATGCCGACGCCGTCGAACTCGGAAATCCTTATGGCGCGACCGAAATACGCCAGCTGCGCAGCAAGGTGAGAGCCCTCATCGATCGGCTTCCGGAGCGGGAACGGACGGTGATAAAGTACCATTATCTGAACCAGGTGCTGTTTGCCGATATCGCCAAAGACATGAATATCACTCGGGGACGGATATCGCAATTGCATCGGCGCGGCCTGGAACTGTTGCACGAGATGATCAAGACAGTCGACGCATGCGATGTCGCCTGGTGAGGCGGACGATATTGACGGTAAGCTGACCGGTTTGTTCTTCAGAAAGGCGTCATGAGTAGTATCGACAGCATTCAACAACTCGTTTCCACGCTGAGACAGGAAATGGTAGGGCGGCTCGCTGCCAGGTTTGCACGCGGCATGGAAACGGTCAAAGCGGCGCGGCTTGCCCGGCCAGCGGTAGCGCAAGGCCGGCGTCTTGAGGAACTGATTGCCCGGCGTGTCGAAAACATCGATCCCGACGATTCCGAAAAAGGCAGAAAGGCTTTCCGCATCTTTCTCGAGCTGACTTTACTGCACGAGTTCGGTGAAGATCTCATCAACGATCCGGCTTTCTACCAGCTCGTCGACAAGGTGCAGGAGTCCATGGAACAGCAGCCCGGACTGCAAGGCGCGGTTCAGCGCGCCATTGCTAACCTCGTGGAGCCAACGGCGACACGCGACTAATCCCTGCGGCGGCGCGCCTCGAGCAGGACGGCTCGCAGCCTGCCTAGCTGGGTTTCGAGGCGCGCATCGAGCTCGCCGCCATCGGTTTCAAGCACACAACCGCCCAGTTCGATCCGTTCGTCCGCTTTCCATGATACACCGGCACTAGGCAGCAGCGCTGCGTCGGGATTGATACTGGCTCGCAGGACCTCGAGGTCGGCGGGATGCAGGCGGACGGCAAGGCTGCTGCCGTCGACGACATGGGTCGCGGCTTGACTGACGCACGCACGTATGCCGTCGACGCCTAGAGCGGCGTCCCCGATGATTTTGCATACTGCTTCGAAAACAATTTCCACCATCAAATCATCGGCATCGCGTGCGCCCTGCGCCAGGGACGATCCGATGCGCTCGACGAGCGCGTTCACCCGCTGCGCAGTCGCTTCGGCCATCCTGCGAACGCCAGCCTCACCATGCTCGCGGCCTTCGCGCAGTCCTTCTTGCCGCGCCGTTTCGCGCAGGACTGCGATTTCCTTTGCCGCCTCGGCGAGCAGTTGCACTCGCATTTCCTCGATGCGGTGCGCTACGTCTTGCTCAAGTTGTTTCTGATATCGTGCCTGGCCATCCAGCTCGGCGGTGCGGGCTATGTTATTGTCCTCTGCCGCGGGACGCAGCGAAGCTACCGGCACTGGACGCTGTGTTTCCAGTAGGCGTTTCTCGGTTAGGAGCTGCGGTGCTCGCAAAATAGACGACATATAAATTTCCTCGTTAATCACGACAGCAGGCGTGGCAGCCTTTAAACGTCGAAATGGATCGCTTTCTGCAAGAATATGCAGGCAGATAATTGGCCAAGCTAACTCCCAAACGGCTTGACACCTTTCTCATTCAGATATATACCCATAACTTCTCACAGGAAAGGTAGCCATGAAAGAGGATATCACGCGCTTGGACCCAGATGAACTCATTCACCTGGCGATCGATGCTTCGATTCGCAATTTCCACGCCGAAGCGATTGAATTATTGAAGCGATTGCTCGACATATCGCCAACGAACACAAAAGCGCATTTTTTGCTCGGGGCGGAATACGCGCAGATCGGCATGATCGATCGCGCCGTTGTCCAGATGACGCAGGCAGTGGCGATCGATCCTGCCATGCACATCGCGCGTTTCCAACTGGGCTTGCTATACCTGACGTTGGGAAACATCACGGAAGCGTCGAAAACCTGGGCGCCGTTGAGTTCACTAGGCGACGCACATTATCTTTTCCTGTTCAAATCCGGACTCGAACATTTGGCAGGCGATCAATTCAAAACTTGCAGGATTTATCTGAGCCGCGGCATTGCCGCAAACATGGACAATCCAGCGCTGTCAAGCGATATGCAACGCATACTCGACAAGCTGCCGGAACCCGACGGCGGCTGTGGTGCCGAGGGAGAACCGAACGCGTTCTTCCTCTCGGCCTATACCGGCAATACCCACTAACCGCTGACGTCGATAACGGCGCTATTGGCGGGCAGCAAATCGCTGCATCGCGTCAAACAGTGTGCCGCCCCAAGGGAGATCGGCACCTTTCAAAATGGCGGCGAGAAGCTGGTCGCTTCTTGCCGTCTGTCCGCGATACTTGAGGAGCAGGGTTTGCGCATAGCGTCCGGCGAACGATTCAGCGTCAAGGCGGACTGCCGTTTCAGCGCGCTGCGCGGCCTCATCCCAATCGTCTTCGATTGCGGCTAGGACAGCAAGCGTTCCATGGGTCTCGCCAAAATTGCGGTCCTGCGACAGGCATTGTTCAAGCGTAGTACGGGCTGCGGCATAGTCTTGCCGGAAGATATCCAGCCAGGCAAGGATGTTATAAGTGGCGAGTTGGTGCGGCATACAAGCGATCGCTTTTTGAAGCGATTCCCTGGCTTCCTCCATTCGGTTCCCTCGCATCTCTGCCATACCCAGTCCAAGCCAGGCACGGCCACCGTCAGGTTGCATCGAAACGAGTTTGTTAAAATGATCCTTGGCCTGATCGTCCTGTTCGCGTGCCAAGGCAACCGAGCCGGCTGCCAGCAGTGCATCTGCATTCTCCGGCGAGTGAGCCAACGCTTCCTCCGAAAAACGATTGGCCTGGTCAACGTCACCTTGGTCGAAATACAGGAGACTGGTCATTCCCTTTGCCAACACATCGCCTGGGTGGGCTGTCAGATGTCGGTTCGCCACCTCGATGGCCTCCTCTGTTCTGCCGAGCGCGTGCAAAGTTCGGATATACAGATGAGGAAGTGTTGGGTAGTCCTCGAGACGCGCTAGGTCGCCCATCAATAGCGTCAAGAAACTTTCGGCTGGTGCATAGTCTTCTCCCATCACCAGTGCACGGGCGTGTGCGAATTTCAGCGCAGGTTGCGTGTTCCCCTCATTCAGCAAAGCACCAGACATGGCTACAGCTTCTCGATGACGCCGTTCGTGGAGAAGCACGATGACGCGCCGGTAACGCGATACTGCATCGTCGGGCCTTTCGTCAAGTGCGCGCTGAACCAATTCCGAGGCAATTTCCCATTCGCCGCACTGTAACGCCAGATCAGCAGCATCACTGAGAAGCGGAAAATTCTTACTATCCACTCGCAGATATCCTAACATCCTCGTCAACGCTTCATGCATGTCGTTTCTGTTCCTTTAAAATTTAAGTGGCTCAGCTGAGTCTTTAAAGACGGGAAACCGCGATTGTCGACATGCTCCCTCACTGATCAAGCAAGGTTATCTTATTAAAATGATTTCAGCAATCAGAAAAGAATCTTCACGAGTTGACTTGGAAGAACTAAGGTGTCTATCTTGGTCCAAGTTTTCCTCGGCTTCAACTGGCAGCGCGGCATCCGTCTAAGCTGCGTGAGATTAGTACAAGATTTACGAAAGCTGCTGAGTCATATCGGGTTTTAGTGCAGCCTCTACTTTTTTGAAAATGACAACACACGCTGTAATTGAGCCGATGTCTCTCTGCCAAGGACCGATAACGTTTAGAGGATTTAGCTGGTCGATGGTCAGGCGCATACTTTTCTATTGCAACAGATTACTGTCGCGATATCAAAGATTTGTCTGTGATGGATTGTATTCTTCCCCTTTTATTCATCTGCTCGCCAGCCTGCTCTTGAGCGCCCTGAGCCTGAGACTTCTTTATTTTCTCCTTGGCTTGTTTGACTTCTTTTTCGAGACCTTTTATTTTTTTTCGACATTGCCATATATGGACCCTTCCATTCCTTTGTTTGGCACGCTACCTAACCTGACCAGTAGGTTTAATTCCGAAAGACCAATTTTCCGATAGATCTCTGTCATTACTTCCTTAGTAAACAACGCTTCAATGAGGATCACGTAAGCTAGCGAAAACCTCTGTGTTATCCATTCCCTTTGGAGAAAGAGTATCATCACTGATGATTTGTCTAGACTTTTTCTGATCCAGATCCTGGTGTATGCTGCACGAAAGGAGTAAATATGCTATTGACTCCGGTTGACACGATAACTAGCCTTGATCTTTCACCTCTATTTCAACATGTCGTCTTGTGTCGATATTGCAGACGAATCTCTTTACACTCCGGCGTAAATTTGCTCGCATTTGACGGCACATTATGCAGGACTTGAGCGATATGTTTTGGATCGCGTTGAACTAACTGTTAAGCTATATCGCTATCGTGAATCGCCCCGGCTTTCGTAGAGGCCGGTTAGTTGTGAGTCAGGCCGGAACAGCCTGATTGCTCAAATGCTTATAATAGTCTGCCTCAGTTTCCGTCGGCGGTATATAGCCGAGCTGTTCCAGCAGGCGGCGGTAGTTGAACCAGGATACCCATTCCAGCGTGGCCAATTCGACAGCCTTACGTGTTTTCCAAGGAGCGCGGCGATGGATCAGCTCTGCATTGTAAAGCCCGTTAATTGTCTCGGCCAGGGAGTTATCGTAGCCGTCGCCCTTGCTGCCCACAGACGGTTCGATGGCGGCTTCTGCCAGGCGCTCGCTGTACTTGATCGACACGTATTGCGAACCCCTGTCGCTATGATGGACCAGCTCGTTTCGTTTGGGCTGACGCGCGTACAACGCCTGCTCCAGCGCATCGAGCATGAAGTCGGTCCGCATCGAGCTGCTGACGCGCCAACCAACGATCCTCCAGGCGAAGACGTCGATGACGAAGGCGACATAAACGAAACCTTGCCAGGTCGAGACATACGTGAAGTCCGATACCCACAGCTGGTTTGGCCGCTGCGCCTTGAACTGTCGGTTGACCCGGTCGAGTGGGCATGGCGCCTTCGCATCAGGAACCGTCGTACGCACGACCTTGCCGCGCATGACGCCTCGCGCATCAAGCGCTCCACCGTGCAACGGGCCACATCAGCCCCTCACGCCGCAGTTGGCGCCAGACCTTGTCAGCCCCATAGACCTGCATGTTCGCCTGGCAGACCCACTCGATATCGACGCTCAGTACGTCGTCGCGCTGGACTCGTGCACAACGCAACTCAGGGTTACGCTGCTGCGCGGCGTATCGCCAGTAACCCGACGGCGCGACCTGCATCACCCGGCAGATCGGCTCGACACCGTAAGCATGGCGGTACTGGTCGATGAACTCCCTCAAGGCTTGAAGCGGCGGTCGAGCTCCGCCTGGGCGAAAAACGCACTCGCCAGACGCAGGATCTCGTTTGCCTTGCGCAGCTCGCGCACCTCTCGTTCCAACGCTTTGATGTGTTCCTCTTCAGCAGTTGTGGGGCCTGGGCGCTGGCCGGTGTCACGCTCCTGCTGGCGTACCCAGCGGCGCAACGTTTCAGGCGTACAGCCAATCTTGGCCGCGATCGACGTGATGGCGGCCCATTGCGATTCGTACTCGCTGGCAGCCTCGCTGACCATGCACACAGCGCGCTCGATGACTTCGGTGGAATACTTGGGTTACTTCTTCATAGCTCCATTTCTCAAAGAATGGAGCCTCCACAAAACCCGGGGTGGTTCAGTGTGGGCCGGGCATCTGCTTGCAAGTAGATCTGTACGCATAGCTAGTTGACTCGTTAAAACAAGCACAAACGCTTCGATGATAATACGGATTATCATCTAAGGAAAGAGACGTAAAAAACGGCCTTGCGGCCGTCAGTAATGGTCATCGGTTGTTGAAACCTAGGCGCTCTAACGAGTCCGAAAGGCCATAATCTTCTTGAGAAATTCGTGAATGTTTCGCCGATTCCTCGACAGCCTTCTCCACCACGGTCTGGGCGTACCCTTGAGCCATCGCCTGCTCAACGGCGGTACCCATGCCGCCACGGATAATGTCCAGTGCTCGTGGAATCACGGTCGGTGCTGCGCTGACATAGGAGGAACCGTGGAACAATGCCGATCCTTGGCTGACGCCAACTCGTTTCCTCGCCTGTTCAACAGCGTCAATGACAAGCGATTCATTGGCGAACGGCTTTCTGCTGTCGTTGTGGAAATCTAACTTTTTGAGTGTCGGTGCCATAGTAAATTAGTCTATAACCAATCAGGTTGAGGTGCAAGGAAAAGCGGCACTACAGTGCGCAGCGTCAGCTGGCGGGAAGATGTGCCATCGGAACGGCCATCCAAGGTAGTTTGGTGCTTAGGATTGGACTGCAAGGAAAGCACCACACCGAACGCTCCTTTCGGGAGTCCGATTTCCTGCGTACGTCCGCGGCCATCTCGCCACAGCCCTATCGATCTGGCGGGCTTAGCCTCAAGCCAGTTAGATCGATCTACCATCGCCGCACACGTAAATGACAGAACCGCTGAACCCGGGTCTTCTGCCAACACCGTGGCGTAGCGACCTGGCCAGCGTACGGCCAGCTGAGGACCGTCCATCAACAAGGCGATGACCAGATTAGGTCCAACTGCCCTGATCGCAGGCATTGCTGGGTCAGTGCGTGCCAGGTCTTCACAGATGAGCGTCACGAGCGACATATCCCGGCGAAGCCCGAAAAATGGCAACCGCCGAGAGCTGACATCGATATCTTCCCACCATTGACTGTTGTCCGCATTGTCATCGAAATCCAATGCATAACGCTCCGTTTGCGCGCGGTCAAGGCGCCATCGGTGGTGCTTGTTTTGCTCGGCCATCGCTACTGTCCCATCCTGCTGAAAGGCAAACGTCAACGCGCGATTGAAATGCTTGCCATCAGGGGTTGTGTCCAACACTCCAGTAATCAGAAATTCAACACCCGATCCTGCCAATGCCTCAACAAGGTCGCCGGCCAGTGCAGACGATAGAGCGCATTCGGGAAAAACGATTCCGTTTGGAACGTGGCCGGTCTCCGCCTTCGCCGCGTCGATCAGCGGCTGCACAAGACCCTCTGCAAGGCGTTTACCCGTCAGCGGCTTACCGTCGACGTCAAGCCAACGTTGTTCTAGTGAAAAATATGCCGGCAGTTTACCGGATACCAGTGTCTGCGGCGCCGAACTAAGCTTGAAGCTGTCCGCATGCACCTCAAACGGAAACGGGACGAGCAGAAGGCGTATGCATTCAGATCTCGTCGACGGCGCCTGGTTGGTGCTCGAAAGAATCCATTCTGGCTCGAGTACTGAAACAGGCGGTAGCAGCGCCAAATGGTGGCTAAGGGATCGGATCGTGCAGCCAACGGAAGAGGTAATCGACTTGGGCAGGACAATTGCCTGATCGGGAGGAACTCGGACGCACATTGACGTTCTAGCGTACGGCATATTGTTGGCAGGATTTGCACCAGTGATCCCTGCGAAAACTACCGATGCAAACATTCGTTGAGACGCGTGGTTCGGATCAACGTCCCAGCCTATGCCGGCACTTGCCTCGTCGGCGATTGCGAACAGCGCCAGCAACTTGCTGACCAACAGTGAGTTTTTGCTGATCTCGGCAATCTTCGTATCGGCGAACTCACTCATAAGGTCGGCCCATAACGACTGGACCGGACCTGGTGGAGAACTGAAGTTACCGTTCCATATTGCCGCACAGTTCTTGATCTCGGCGAGTCGAACGGCGTGCAGCTCAAGCGCTGTACGATCCGGGCTGGCCATGGTATAGCACCCGGAACGGTCAATGATCGACCCCATTACTGCAAACAAGTCCACGGGCCAGGACGGGCAATCATTGTGACCAACCGGCTGCCCTTCCCTCTTGGCAGCAAAAGCTTCGGTCCCGCTGGGGAACATTTGGCGGATCAAGTCAACTATCGTCATGGGATCTGGTTGGCATTAGTAAAACATCATTTTACGTCAGTCAACGAACTTGATACACAGCGGCAAAGAAAGACACGGCGACGCCGCTGCCCCACGCTAAAAATTACTTTCAGCGCCCCGTAGATCGTCTGCAGGGAATATGAAAAAATTAAACGCCTGTGAGCTTATCCATGGATTTCTTCGCTCGAAAGCCACATCAGAGCCCCACCGTGATCAAACCGAATTTTTCGGTGGTTCGGTCGCCTCGCGGATAGATATG
>Ga0265797_10008058_pt1 | contig 14192 bp, 10 predicted proteins | sample P2T30metagenome_FD_192433 | JGI IMG/M metagenome (GOLD analysis project Ga0265797, IMG submission 192433) | Plant litter microbial communities from East Loma Ridge, Irvine, California - P2 T30 | ecosystem: Environmental > Terrestrial > Plant litter > Unclassified | place: USA: California... | reverse complement strand
TCTGCGCCAAGCACGTCGAACAATCTCCACCACCTCACCCACCGCCTACCATGCCTCGCAAACGCTGTCAGCAGATGTCAGGCCCGAAGCGATCAAGAAGCCGCATCCCGCTGTTGCGTCGGGCGTGACTGGCCTCGCCCAGAAGCTGCGCGAAAAGGCACCACTCATGACCGAGACGTACGTCGCATATGGCGCAACACGAGACCTCATCAAGGAATGCACAAAGCCCGGTGAATACAAGATACCCCAAGCGCTGCTAAAGCGGGGCGAGATACCCGTCGACGAGAACGGTGTGCACCTGGGCGAGGCCGAAGGGTGGTGGTATGACAGTAAGTGTGCTTGCAATGAGAATACCCAGGCCTTTCGCTAACACATTATTGCACAGCCCTCGGACTCAAGCCAACCTTTTCGAATTGGGCCCAAATCACCTTCATCCACATGTACATGCTACAAGTCCGCTTCCGCATGTTCCCCCAGTCGCACGCACCAGTCTGGATCCAGCACCTCACCAACCAAGCCTTCTACGCAGCCGAGGACAGACTGGTCATATGGCACAAGTTCAACGCCAATTCGCTGCGCCAGAAGCACCTCAAGGATATGTTCTCGCAGTGGCGGGCGGTGCTGTTGTCGTACGACGAGGGGCTGATGAAGGGCGACGCTATGCTTGCGGCGGCTATCTGGCGTAACCTGCTCGGCGCAAAGGAAGATGTTGACTTTGAGAAGCTGGCCCAGATTGTGGGGTATATGAGGAGAGAGCTCAAGAGGCTGGATAGTGCTACGGATGATCAGGTGGCGGATGGGACGTGGACGTTCCGTGGTAGCCCGGGAGACGAGGCGCCTGTTGTTAAGGCGCCGAGTAGGATGATGGCGGCTGAGACTTCGAAGGCGTGATTTATGAATGGCACGGGCGGGATGTAAGAGAAGGACCATGTATCAATAACGTGTATATATCTTATGAGAGATGTGATATGGAAACAAGCCTTGTCATATTCGTCCCGCTTTCACTCGTGTCCTTGCATACTCAACCTCAGCGCCTTCTGCAACTCTTCCTCGTCTTCACCCTCACTAGCTGAAGCTCGGCCTTTGCCTTTACTCTGATGGTGCGCCTCCAATTGACTTTGCTTCTTGACGTACTCCATCACAATTTCTTCTTCCGTCTTTTCCTCCATCGTCTTCTCCCCTTGGTGCTGCGCCCGGTATTTACCTTGCGTTGTGCCTGCGACATGGCCAGGATCATACGAAGGGGGTCGATGAGTGCCTGGCGATCCATCACTCGTTGTAGCTGCCATTTGCTCTGATGTTGCTGCTCGCTCCCTATCGAGATCTTCCCATCCATTGTCTTCGTTCATCTGATGCTGTTCCTTCAGACTTTGCGCCGTGGCTTGCTTCAGCTGGTTTTCATATTCCAGGGCTTCTCTTGAGTGTCGCTGCGCTTCGACTTCACTGGACGCCATCGCCTGGGGTAGTTCTGCACTGGATTCCGCTTCAGCGTCTGCGCGCGGCGTATCTTGTACTGGCTGATGGATGAACCCGTTAGTCTCCGCCGCTCCGAGCGGTACTTCGGGTTCTGTATCCGTAATATGCAAATTGTACTCCGAGGTGAGTGTGGCACTGTCGAGATCTTGGATAGAAGCATCCGCCGACCGGACTGAATCCGCGGTAGACTCATCAACCGCCTTCCCCTTCCGCTGCGCATCCAACACATCCTTCATCATCTCATCAAGCCCATCCTTCCTCTTCAAATACTTCTGAATCAACCCCCACCTCTCAACAACATCCTGCTTTTCCTCCTCCCCACTCTGCACCCACTCCTGATACCCCTGCGCCGTCCTACTAGTAACAATATACGTCTGCACACTACTCCCAAACCGCTTCTGAACCTCCTTGTGCACCCCCTTCATCATATGACTCGGTATCCCAAACAGCGCCGCACCCGGCTTGGCTATGAACCCCCCAATCCCCTTTCCTACGCCCTTGAAGAAGCCACTGGCGCCTTCTTTCTGAGCACCCTTCCAAGGCTGTGTGAAGAGGCCGGTGACGCCGTCGTACCAGCCAAAACCGAATTCGCGGCCTATGGCTACCATGCCGGATTTTAGGTCGGAGACTTTTTCTTGGGGGCGCACGGTGGTGTCGTTCCAGAGCTTGGGCGCGTTGTGAAAGCCTTTTGTTATGCCGACGGAAAGTTCCATGGGGGATTGCACGCCGGCTTTTACGATGCGTCCGAAGCCTCTGCTTGTGCGGAGGCCGGTGGGGCGTAGCATGTCGTTGTCTTTGCTAGAGCTGGATGCTACGCTGACAGTCCGAGATGCCGGAGTGGGGAGGTTGGGGGTGGTCTGAGAGCGGGCAAGCGGTTTCCGCTCCATTGCACTGGAATGGGGGTATTGTGGTGAGCTTGATGAAGCGGAGCTTTCTCCTACAAGCGATGAATCGCTTCTCTTTGCTGCGTCCCGTAATACTGTGTCAGAATGCTGCCTGCTAGGTCCAAATGGAGCTTGAACTACCTTCGCCGTCTCTGAAGGCATTTCAGCTATCCCCATACTCATGCTGCCCAATGTCCTCAGTATCCCCATACCGAATCCAGAGATAGGCTCCAGAGGACCTTCATCGGTCTCATACTCTTGAGACCTAAATAGCTTGAGGTCATGGAAATCCAAGAGACCGGCATTCGCCAATGTGCAGGCGGCAAAAGCGCTCAATCTGATTTGAGTGCGTTTGATGCGCCACACGGCTACTCGAGATGGTGCGAGGGTGCAACGAAGTCGGTCGGGATCGAGATACTGGTGGAATGACTGAGCGCCCATATCGCTGCCGCGCTCCGTAGCGATCTTGCTTGCAAGACTTTTAGCACGCTCAAGACTTTCAGGCTTCAGGCAGAAGTTAATGGCATCTGCTAGTTTGTCCGCTGTGAGTTGCCGGTAGGGAATTGGATCGGGACCGGCACCAGCTCGTGCGATCATTGCGCCCCAGAAAGGTTGGTCGCCGAAAAAGGGGATTACTAACGTAGGTCGGCCTGGAGTAAAGTGAAAAGGTCAGCTCATGGTTGTTTGATTACTAAGTAGGCACATAGCTCACCTGCTGCGATGCCTGCGGCAGTAGTACCTGCACCGCCATGATGAACAACACATTCGACGTGCTTGAAAAGCCAATCATGCGGCACATTGCCTAACATGAAGACATTCTCAGGGACGCGAAGTTCGTTCGCACCCATGCCTCCCCAGCCCTTGGAAAGCAGTACACGTCTTCCGCCTGCAATATTTTTTGTGGCCTCAAAGATGAGTTCCGTCATGGCGTTCGGGTCGTCCAAAACAATACTGCCAAACCCAATGTACACGGGCGGTGGCCCATCGTCAAGGAACTTTTGCAGCTCAGGCGTAGGGGTGTAATCAGAGGCCAGATTCAAGAAGTAGAAACCAGAGATGGATATATGGGAGCCCCAGTCCTTCGGTTTCGGAATAAGAGCTGGAGACCAGCAGTATGTGTGAGGAACTCTGAGGCGCTGGAGCATTCCTGGGGCCCACATCATACTCACGGGCTCTAAGCCGAGGCACTTAGCGCGAAAACGGTTTATGATGTCGCCCAAGCCTTGCCATGAGAGGGCTTCGATCATAGCGTAACTGATGTAGTTGGTGAGTTGAGTATCGGCATTCGAAGACTGGATGTTTGCCAGAGGGTGGGGAAAGGCCTGGGTGGGAGAGTATGGCATAGTGAACATGATATGAAGGGGTATTCCCAGCTTCTCAGCGCAATGAATATGCGCAAAGCTCGGTGGGTTGGCAATGATACAATCCGCGACGAAGGGGAAAGAACTGGCGTCGTTTGCGGAGCGATCTGAATTGTCATCGTCGGTCATTCCGTCACCAGTTTCGTAGCACGATCGCCAGCAGCCTTGAATGTATTCCGCGACATCTCTTCTTCGGCGACCGACATCCCCGCTGGCCAGACTGCGGAAACCTGGCATCAATCCAGGATTCTTGACCATGAAAGCCATCAGCTGGGAGGGATCGCCGCCGATGCTGAAGAACTCCAAGCCGTTCTCCTCTACAAACTTTCTGAAAGTAGGATGAGTTGCTAGACGTACACGATGTCCATAGGTATCTTTCAAAACTTTTCCGAGAGCAACAAAAGGTTGTACGTCTCCGCGCGAGCCGACAACCTGGATAACCACATTTAGGGCTGGGGGTGGAACTCCTTCTTTACCTCCTAATGAAGGTGGAATGTATGCAGGAGGAGGCGGGCTGCTGTCTTGAACGCTTTGAACGTGTTCACGTAACGCTGGAGTAAAGACTTGGGACAAACGACGGTTGAGCTGGTTGATGCGGATGTTGACACGGCCGTCTTCGGTGACGCTTGCGCTGGTACCTAGGCCGTCCTTTTCGTTCCGGATTTCGCCATAGATGTCGCCATATGGAGGAGGCGGAACTTCCTCATCTGTCGCATCGGGGGTGACGAGGTCAGTCGTTTGCAAGGGAGCGTCATGTGTCGTTGATCCTCCGGTTTCAGTCTGGACGGCAGAAGCAGCAGCTTGTGCTTGTTGAAGCATCGCATGCTGCGCGTTGGTCTCCGATATAGAGGCTTCATCTTCTAGGTGAGGCTGTGTGGTCATGGTGTCAAGGGGAGAATATAGTGTGCGCAATTCCGGCCGTCCCAGGTAGGCACGGCATCAGTAAGTACTTCATTGTCGAAGAGCGGCTTACGCCTGGTGGAGGCATCGCATGAGTGCATTCGTGTATACCAGCCCTCAATGATGCTAAAGTCATCTTAGTGGTAAGCATTGCGCGTGCGAAGGATTCGACTGCGTTCGCGGGAGGCTGAGGCAGGACCAAATAGGCAGACCTTGCGAGCTTAACACGGGAAGTTGGACCCCGTAATTACGTCATCACCATCAACAGCCTCCACGGGCACGTACGCATCACCCAACTGCAGAACCCATGCCATGATTGAAGATTTATCAGGAGAATATCGCGATTTCCAGCCTCCTAGCCTAAATTCATACCGAGAACTAGTGCATAACATCAGACCAAACGTTGCACGATACCGAAAAACAAGCTTGTCATAGCCAATGTGCACAGCGCGTCACAAACACCATGAACGCTCGCAACCGCACCACCAGTGAAATCCGCTAGTACACCTGTGGTGGTGCTCGTCGGCTGCCCGAACCCGCCGCTACCGCTGTTGATAGAGTTGCCGTCGTTGCCATCCGTGGTAACAGATGCGGTGATGGAGATCGTCCCCTCGACTACAACGACAGGTGTTTCCCCGGGAGTGAGTGAAACCTCGATACCGCTAACTGTCGTCATGGCGACAGGCATCAAGGTTTGCCCGTTCGGCAAAAGCAAGCCTCCGCCATCAGTCGCAGGAATGAAAGAGAACCCAGACGGAAGAGCACCCGGAGAAATCGTGGTACCACCGATAACTACGCTGCTTGCTGCTGCATCGATCGCTATCGTTGTTGTACCAGCAATTAAAGCGGAAGAATCGCGTGAGATGGTCATAAGGCCAATGACGGTCACCTCGCCTGGCTCCAGTTCCGAGGCAAGCTCGCTGACATTGACGGTCGTTCCATCTATGACCACTGTAGATGGACCGGGTGTCTGAGTAGTTTCCAGTAGCGGAATGGTTTGGGTGCCACCAATGACCACAAAAGAACCTGGACCGCCTCTTGAGATGGGGATGTTATTGATAGTGGTCACTTCACCAGGCTCGAGTTCAGAAGCAAGCTCGCTGACAGTGACAGTCGTCCCGTCTATAGTCACTACAGATGGACCCGGCAGTTGGGTAGTTCCCTGAAGCGGGATTGTTTGGGTGCCTCCAATGACCACGAACGAAGCCGAAGCGTCTCGTGAGATCGGAATGTCATTGATGGTAGTCACTTCGCCTGGATCAAGTTGTGCAGCGACTTGACCAATGTCAATGGTCGTCCCGCCGACCACTGCAGGTGCTGTACGAGTTGTCAAAACTGGTGATGGGAGCTCGAACGTGGTAGTGCCGCCTATGACAACGAACGAAGCGGAGGTGTCGAATGAGATTGCAACGTCGTTGATGGTAGTCTGTTGTCCAGGAGTGATCAAGCTTGTAGCACCGCTTATCGTGATAGCCGGACGTGACGGATCAACTCCGATAGGGCCGATGCCTGGTATGATCGTAGTCCGCATTTCTTCTGGACTGGAGATGATCGTTGTAGCCGGAAGATCGACAGATACCGATGGCAGTGCACTCGGGGGTGGAACCGAAGTCCTTGGTGCTGATTGCGTTGGACGAACCGATGTAGCTGTTGGACTACCTGAAGGCGTATCTTGAGGCAATGCTGGGATAGTCGGCCCTTCAGGTACACCGTCCGTATTGCTTGACTGACCCGCCGAAGACGTGACTTCCGTAGGTGTAGGTCGCGGGCTCAGTGTCGCTGTGGTAGAGCTACATCGCTCTGATCAGCTAACGTCGGTACTGGCAGGTATCTGCTACTTACGTCGGCTCTATAGGAACAGGCTGAAAGGTGGCTGGGTCGCTGTAATCGGAGATGAGCAATCTTGAAACCGTTATAAGCGAGATTGTAGTAAGAGTAGTAAGGGTGAGAAATCCCGGCTGTATTGTCACCTCGGTGATCGTTGTGGTTAGAGTCGTAGTCGGGCAGGCGGTTTGTGGCCCTGTTCGGGTCGTCATCATAGAAATGGAGCTGTTGAGATGACTACTTGTCCTGTATAAGGTAAGCATGTTTTTAGTCTAGCCTCACAGAACATACGTGAAGGATACTGCAGTGGTATTTACTGTCCTCTTCTCGAAAGAAGCATCAGTTGGGCTTCCCACATCCGAGGTGCGGGTCAATGTTGTGCCGTCGCTGAACGGAGTAACATAGACAACGACAAAAGAGGTCACAGCCTCAGTTGTAGTAGAGGTGGAGAAACTGCCTGGTATAATACTGGTGGTAGTCACGGTGCTGATCCGGGTAACGAGCGGAGGACACTCTGATATTGTCGTTGAAGAACGAGCAATGTTTGCCGAAAATGCAGAACCTGTATTCCATGAGCCTGTAAAATGCTTTTCCAGCCAAAAGTTTACCTGAGAAGAGCAGAGTGGCGAGTAAAACGACTCTCGTGTGGTTGCGTAAGTACGTGTTAGCCATAGTCCACCACATGCTGCTGAGATCAAGGTCGTAGAGGTTGTGAATGTATGCGAAAGAATAGCAATATCTTGGGAAAGTTGAAGGCGAGTGTTGGAATGAGTCAGGCTAGATACGATGCCTTCTATGCCGCGATCTTACCGATGAGCGACCATCCAACATTTTCAGCCTCGCGACTAGCCCCCAACAGTAGTCTGGGCACGAAAGCTGTGGTTGGCCAGAGTTTCCTCCATTGACTAGATCCGGAAAATTACGATACACTTTATTGCCTCTGCATTACACATGGTGTGAGGCTTTACACAGCCCACCAACCATCTTGTCAAATATCCGGTTGTGGAGAAGGGCGAGACCAGCCACAAAACTTGGTTCATGGTCAAGTATAGACGCATCGACGCATCCGGAGACCCGTATTTTGTTCCTTATCTTTAGTTTCCACCATTTGTAGAGCAGCATCATCTTTCTCTGCCAGGAAACCGAAGATATGGTGGAAGCACTGTCACTCGCTGCATCAGGGAGCTGGTTTGGTAACGACGGAAGCTGGTCGACGTACGCCTCCGGTAGAGTGTGAAAGTACGTTGAGGCTTGTGCTGACAGTGATAGTTTCCTTGTTCAAGCGGGAACGCCACCGCAAACATTCAATGTGCTGCCGGCAACTCAGGCGCAGAACATTTGGCTTCCTGTCGCCGATGAATGTGTTGCGCTACAAGGCGGTTCGGCTTCGTGTGGCAGCTCTCGCGGTGCAGCTCCGTTCCAACAAAGTCCAAGCCCTGGGTTCCAAGCGAACATGTCGTCGACCTGGGAAGCCATCGGTCTTTATGAACTCGGAATGGGAAGAATACACAGAATCCTCGGGAATGGCCTCCATGGTTTTGATAGTGTTGGGTTGTATAACCTTACATTGGAACATCTGGCGGTCACCGCGTATGCCTCGCCCGGCTTCTGGGTTGGACAAATGGGACTGTTGCCACTGCCACTAAACTTCTCAGAGACAATCAGCTCGCAATCTTTTATCTCAGCTCTCAAAGATGATGGTCATGTTCCCAGTCTGACGTATGGATATCAAGCTGGAGCCCCGTATCGCAAGACGAAGATAGCCGCGAGCCTCATTTTGGGAGGCTATGATCTTGCACGCTCATCAGAGCCCTTGACGATTGACATCAATACCGACATGTCCAGAGCTCTTACAGTCGGACTCCAGGATATCATCGTGACCGACTCCTTGAACGGAACGCTTTCGCTGATTGGCAATGAGCGGATACTTGCCCCGATCGATTCGTCCATTCCAGAGATATGGCTTCCGAAGTCTGTCTGCGATCGGTTTGAGTCCGCATTCGGTCTGGAGTATCATGAGAGGTCGGGCAGATACGTCCTCATGGATTCGGCCAGGGATCGACTTCGGGGACTCAATCCCACATTGACGTTCACTATTGGTACCAACGCCGTCACGGGTGGCAACACTACTTTGATCCAACTCCCATATGCGGCTTTCGATCTGCAGGCAGGGTATCCGATCTTTGCGAATGCGACGAACTATTTCCCGATTCGAAGAGCTGATAATGAGAGCCAATATGCCATTGGCAGAGCGTTCCTACAAGAAGCTTATATCGGCGTTGACTTCGAGAATGGCATATTCAACGTCAGCGCGGCGAGATGGGATGATGGGGAAGCTGATATAGTAACTATCCCAGCTGCTGACCGTGATTCCGAGGTAGCCCGCGGGCAGGGCATCTCTGGTGGTGCGTTAGCTGGGATCGTCGTGGGCTGCGTAGCAGCGATCGTACTCTGTATCCTGTGCGCATGGTTCTTTTTATGGAAACCTAGGCGAATGCGGAAGCAAAGCACAGTGCTGGTAGAAGAGAAGGGAGCTCACGACGCGCTAGATCCAGCTCCGGAGCTGACAGGTGTGACCTTTCACGAGCTGCCAGCCAAACACGGCGATAGCGAACTAGAGGAGATCGTGACAGTACCGGAGCTGGGTAGGGAGGATCGTGTTCATGAGTTGCACCCAGACTGCGTTCGATGAGGGAGGGCTGGTGCCGGATGACGCCTGCCGAGCGAGAGACGCGCCGATGACTAAGCACGCTAGCGTGATAGCTTCCAAAGCCCTGGAGGCTGCCGCGCTCATGGTCAGCTGCGCCAGGTTTACACCACCTTCTTTCAACATATTATTTCTCAGAAAACTTTGAAGCAAATAGCTTCCTTTTCTTTCACCTACAGAACCTGAGCAAGCGGCACAGTTCTCAGCCGCGTACTGAATCACATCATCTCCTTTTGCACTGTGGTGCACCGGGGAAGGAGCATATACCTTCTTTCTCGGCGCCTCTTACATACAGCAATCAGTTGACCTATTGAAGCAATGATCATCGTGCGTCAAATTCATTCCACCTACATATTCGTCCAATCCGAACTGCTCGATGATCGGACAAGATGACCTCCACGAAGGACCGGCTAGACAGTGTGAAATAACGGGAAGCGGTAGGTGAAGACTATGTGGAGGATCGCGACTCGAATAATTCGTTCACAATACGACCTTCTCGGTTGCATGTGGACAGGATCATGTTTCTTCTCTTGATCAGCGCAGCCCGTCACACAATCACAACGCATAACAATGACTGTCAACCCACACACCCTCACGCTGTCGACCGCTCTCGAAGCTCGCTATTCGCCCTCTGGCGAGAAGAGTGCTATCTGCCAGGAGTCATCAGAGGACGCGCCTCCTGTCTACGATCCAGCAGAAGAGCATACATCCGCTACAGATTACCAGGCTGACATGGAAGCAGTCGTTACGAAGGTCTGTGGCGACAAACACTTCTTCCACCGGAATTGCATCGAATCATGGTGGAAGTCCGGTAACCCTCATCTAAACACTTGCCCTATCGATCGTACACTTTGCTACGGTGGCGTACGTGTACCTCAAGAGCCTGTCAACCTTCCTACGTATACTACATTCCCAGGTCATGACCCACATGCACACGTTACCGTTCAGTCAGACGAAACGGATGCACACGGTACCGCTCACTCATATGCAAGGTATGCGGATGAAACGGATGGTTACCTAGGATTTATTTCAGCTGATGATAGACTTGTCATCACCCGCGCACGAGACGAGGCATTCAATTCGATGCTCACCCCGCACCAACGTAGGGTAATCGGTCCAATCGTAAACAATCTGCTTAATGATGCGATCGAGATGGTGCAGGGATATGGAGCCGATCCTGGTGAGGAAGTCACGGAAGTCACGATCAACGTCTACTTGGATGTTTGGGAAGGGCTGGCCGTAGGTCACATCACGCGCGAAGAAGTAGAGTTGGCCAGGAGTATCACCGAGAACATAATGATTGCAGCTGTGAACCGCACAGGCATACTGGATCGAGCGATGGAATATGTCGGAGCTCCTTCCCCTGCCGGTCCACATGGCGACATGTTTGGGCAAATGGTAAGAACTGGAGCCGACGATGCCGATTCTAATCACTCCCAACCTTATTAACCCGGCCACAACGGTTCTATGGTTTACAGGACTGTACGCCTCCAGCTAAAAATGGAAGGGCCACAGCATTACCTTGATAGTATCGCTCATATGGTTGGCTTCTTCGACGATGACGAAGATGATTCTGGTGGTGGTGACATGGGTTAGCATTCTGTTAACGAGGCTGGTGATACCATCAATCCCAGCTTTTTCGGACCTCACCATTGAGATCATTGTAGATAGGCAATGGCAAGAAGAGTGTTCATACGATATACGTGGATGAGCTAGGTGAAGCTGAGTCAAACTGTGAAATCGTCTTCAAGGCACCCCGACGTCTACGTCGCTTCCTACAAGCGTGCGCCTTGTCACAAATACTAGCCACCGTATCACTGAAATTTTCCGGATTTATCCATCGGCTCTTATACCAGGTAGAAAGGGAGGTTAATAGCAAGAAGGCAAGCCGGTGGGGAACACGCAGTTCACACACGGCTCGACTCGAGCTGACAACCCCACCCCGCCACCGCATGCGGCAAAGCGCCAGATCCCGCTCAGGATTGCTAGCCTCCCAATAATCTCAGCACGTCACGAGCACGAAAGCAACGGAAGCACGGTGTTCTAAGCCTGCAAGTGAAATCGCAAAGATCTCCGACTATTTCCATCTCTTGCAGCTCCGATGGCCATGGCCCCTTGGATATGTCTCCACTGAAGCGTCCGAGTGAGGATGCGGAGCATGAGGATGGGCGCCGACCTGCACCACGAACGCCGAGGATTAGAGCTTGTAAGTTCATGGACCGCGCCCCACTCCGTCATTGCTTCTCTTTTTTTTTCTTACAATGTGTTTTTGTAGGTGCGGAGTGTAAAAGACACAAGATCAAATGTGAGCCCGTCGACAATGAAGCAAAATGCGCAAAGTGTCTGCGCAGCGGAACGGAGTGCGTTCCTTATAATTTGAATCAACGGCTTTTGGATGAAGATGCTGCGTAGGTCCATATCACATACGCTCTCTTCACCATCGCTAAGTTTTTCAGTTGGAAATCAAATGCGACAGCCGAGTTGTCGCAGCTGCGCTCTGCGGTGCAGCGTCTGCTGCAGCACAACAAACTGCCCGGCTTGGATAGTCCAGTTAGTCAAGATACGCCACCGCATTCAGCAGGACGCACCATGACCATCAGCCCGACAAACGTCATGTCTGAGAGTGGACATGCGACGTTTGTTGTTCCGCCGCCCATGGATATGACGAGAGATACCTCTGTCGAGCGCGAGTCTGGAGAGGAGTCTGGCTTGGTGACAGCGCCCATGAAGAGTTTATACGACCTTACCCGGATCCGGAACCTTCGGAGTAGCGTGCGATGGAAGCCCAATTCCGATTCTGTGGAGGAGGACTTCATAGCTCAAGGTATTGTGTCGTTACCGGAAGCTGAGGACCTGTTCAGACGGTATATGCAGGACATTCGGCTTTATCTCTGGGCTGGTGTACTCTTTCCGTATGACTCTCTGGATGCAGTCCGTCGCCAGTCCACTCTTCTCACTGCGGCCGTGCTTACCATCTCCGCACTACACACGCCTGGTCGAGACGAAGCACTGCAGAAATGCTACAACATCTTCGTTTCATTAGTCTACAGTGCCTTTCTCGCTCGGCCTCAGAATCTAGACGACATCCGCGCGCTGGCTCTTGCCGCTTTCTATCTCTCGAATCTGAGCTGGAAATTGGCCGGCCTGGCTGTGAGGAACGCCGTGGAGATGAATCTGCATATGTCGTACCAGAAGCTGATGCGAGGGCACGAAGACCAGCGCGATAACGTGCGTCTATGGTACGCGTTGTATGTCTGCGACAAGCAGTTCAGCATCGCATATGGACGACCATCTATCGTCCACGAAGACATTGCCATCAAGAACATTGAGAATTTCCTCGACAGCCCGAAAACGACCCCAGGAGATATCAGACTGGGGGCGCAAGTAACTTTGTTCAAGATCTTGACAGAAGCATACATTGCCTACGGCAGCGATCCAGAGCAACCGCTTACAGAACCCGACTTTCAACAGCTCCGCCTCTTCAACTTCGCCATCGAACAGTGGCGACTCGCATGGCAAGCCCGATCCGCTGACAGTCCATCCATCGGATCCTACCCATCGAAAGGCGTGGTACTATACTACCACTTCGCCAGATTCCAACTGAACTCCCTCGCGCTGCGTGCTCTACCTCCGCCCAGCGCTGCCACATCCGAATCCCTCTCCTATGACCGCCGGGAAGCAGCTAACATCGCCATCACAGCCGCAACCAGCACCCTCACCCTAATCTTCGAGGAGCCCGATCTACGCAAGGCCATGACAGCAGTACCCATCTTCACGCACACCATGGTTGCTTTCTGTGCTACTTTCCTGTTGAAAATGGCAAAGACCTGGGGCGGCATGGCACAAGTGCAATCACCAGAGTGGGCAACCGAACCCGTTGGTCTAGGTCTCAATTTCAACATCAACCAAGTATTATCTCTATCGCGGCGCTCATCTTCTTTCCTAGCGAAAGTGGCGGAGAATCTGAACGAGAAACACATCACTACGCATATTGTTCAAGGCATCAATGATCTGTTGAAACGACTGGATGTTGCGGGTACGCCGTCGGGGTCTGTGACCCAGGGAGGCTTTCCGGCTGCTTCGCCTGCTACCACGACTGTGTTTGATCCTGTCAAAGCGGCTACGGCGCGCAATGATGAGGGTGTGGACGTGACGGCAGGAAACGAGTATAATATGTATGATTTGATTGGGTCTTACGGGTTTGGGTTTGACGAGACGTTCTTGGGGCAGGTTGCGCCTACGAACTTGGATTTCTGGCAGACGGAGCCTTTTTGATGGGGCGGTATGTATTCTTAATTTAAGGGGACCCCCTCCTACCTTGTTCTCCAATGCACTTAGGGGTCTTGGGATTCTCGTGACAGAGGACTACACACCTACCTTTACATCGTGTCACTCTCGTAGTTCAGCCATGATTGGCGCTCCTGGTTATTCCTACATCCCGCCTTCATCCAGCCGATACCTCGCATCCAACGTTGTTATTCGAGCGTGGTGAGAGGCGGCGGCATCGGGTGGTGAAGGTGGGCGCGCGGAGCTTGCTGGGAAGCCGGACGAAGGCACCAGCGATGACTTGTGGACCAAGCTGTGGTTTGCTGCACTGCGAGTAGGCAGCAGTAGCGATTGCTGTGGCGGAGCGTATGTAGGCAGCTATACAAGTTTAGCAATGCGCAAGGCTGGACAAGGCTGCCCAGGTGCTTGAGACTGTCCAGGCGAGGCTGATGCTCTGAGCTTCTACGCGCGCTCGTGAGGGGAAGCTGCGACGGCCGCCGGGAAGCTCCTGCTCTCCATCGAGACGGTGACAATAATAGAAGCGAGGTTTCTAGAACCAAATTATGCGGTGTCGCCGGCGGGACAAGCAACGTGTGAGTGCATCGCCAACGTCGCGATTGTTCTGCCCCTCGCTACTAGGCGTTGCCGGGGAAGGCGCGTTTGGCGGTGAGGCGCAATTGGAAGGCGCGCCCCACCGTGATTGGCTTAGCCGCGGCCTTCTCTGCGTTTCTGCCGCTCTGTCTAGAAGATTCTCGAGCTCCACCAAAGACTATA
>Ga0265797_10008057_pt1 | contig 14193 bp, 14 predicted proteins | sample P2T30metagenome_FD_192433 | JGI IMG/M metagenome (GOLD analysis project Ga0265797, IMG submission 192433) | Plant litter microbial communities from East Loma Ridge, Irvine, California - P2 T30 | ecosystem: Environmental > Terrestrial > Plant litter > Unclassified | place: USA: California... | reverse complement strand
GACCGAGCCGCAGGCGCCGGTCTTGGGGTCGAGCGCGGCGTAGACCACGCGCGCCAGACGCGCGTGCATCATCGCGCCCGAGCACATGATGCACGGCTCGAGCGTCACGTACAGTTCGCATCCGGGCAAGCGATAGTTGCCCAGCTTTTCAGCGGCGGTGCGCAGCGCAACGATCTCGGCGTGGGCGGTCGGATCGTGGCCCCCGATCGGCTGATTGAAGCCGGTCGCGATCACTTCGCCATCCTTGACCACCACCGCCCCGACCGGCACCTCGCCGCGTTCCCAGGCAAGCCGCGCCTGTTCCAGCGCCAGCGCCATGAAGCGCTCGTCATGGCACGCGCTGTCAAGCGCCATCGGCGCAGTGCTGGCAGCGGCTGCCGGCAGGACCTCACACATCGGTGATCTCGGCCCAGCAGTTCGGGGTCTCGTGCAGCACCAGCTTGTGCAGCCGCAGGTTGTTGCCGAAGCGGTCGGTGAACACCGTTTTCAGGATCCCGAAGGCGACCCGCGCCAGGTTTTCCACGGTCGGGATGCAATCGATCACCACCGTCTTGTGGCCCGGCAGCGAGGCCAGGAATTCGCGCACCTTGTCGTCTTTTTCGTAGACCAGGAAGGCGTGGTCCCAGACATCGACCAGATGCTCCTTGGCCAGCGACTTGACGTCGGAGAAGTCCATGATCATGCCATTGTCCGAATTGCCGTCGGAATCGATGACGTCGCCGGTCAGGGTGATCTCGAGGGTATAGCGGTGGCCGTGCAGGTTGCGGCACTGGCTCTTGTGGTCGGGAATCCGGTGGCCGGCATCGAATTCGAGTTTGCGGGTAATGGTCAGCATGGGAAGGTAAAGCTTAGTAAATGGTCAGGCGAATCAAGGAATCTGGAGCAGCTTGTGGGTTTGCAGGCTGAGTTTCCACTTGGGGTTCTGGCGGCAGGTTTCGATCGCCAGGCGGGTATTGTGCGCGGCCAGCGGGCCGTCCATCGGCTGCACGAAGAAATGCTCGAAGTCGAGCCCTTCGTAGGCGGCCAGATCTTGCGCCAGTTGCGGGATCACGACTTTCAGCTCGCTCCCCTTCTCCACCACCAGCTGCGAGCCCATTTTGGGGCTGACGCAGATCCAGTCCACGCCCGGCGGCACCGGCAGCGTGCCATTGGTTTCGATGGCGATGGTGAAGCCGCGCGCATGCATCGCGTCGATCAGCGCGGCGTCGAGCTGGAGCAGCGGTTCGCCGCCGGTGAACACCACGTACTTGCTGGCGGCGTAGGTCGTCGGCCACAGGCCGTCGATCTCGGCGGCAAGCGCGGCGGCTTGCTTGAACTTGCCGCCGCGTTCGCCATCGGTACCGACGAAATCGGTATCACAGAACTGGCAGACCGACGTGGCGCGGTCGGCCTCGCGGCCGCTCCACAGGTTGCAGCCCGAAAAGCGGCAGAATACGGCCGGGCGTCCTGCATGGGCGCCTTCGCCCTGCAGGGTATAAAAGATCTCTTTGATGCTGTAAGTCACGGTAAACCTCTCGTCAACCTTCCATTATAGCGCCCCGGACGCTGCGGCGCAGCAGGCCTTGGCGTCGACTGACGATCGGACTGAGCAAGTCAAGCGCCTTGCTCTGTGCCATCACCCGAGATGGATACTTGACCACGGACAATATTCCTACAGCTTGCCACAGGTAAATTCTTACAGAATCTTCCGAACCGACGTAAGAAGGATGCCATGACCAAGCCGATCATTTTCCTAGCCGCCGCGCCCCTCGCCAGCGTGACGTTCGATGCCTGCGCCGCGTCGCTGCCGGCGTCGGACCGGCTCGACCTGGCGGCCTGCCTGGTGCTCACGCTGGCCGCATTGGTGCTGGCCTATGCCGGGCTGCGGCGCAGTGTCAGCGCGGGTGAGCGCAGCCGCTCGCTGCAGCGCCAGCTCGATGCCGAGCGCGAGGCGCGCACCCTGTCCGACCAGGCGCTGGCCGCCAACCATGACCTGCTGTGCCGGCTGGTGCGGCAGAACGATGGCGTATGCAGCGCCCTGCCCGGGATGCGCGCCGCCGGCCACGCCGACGCGCTGCGCCATGCGCTCGAACGCTGCCTGGCCGAGCACGCGCAAGCCCACGGCCAGCGCTACCGTTTCGAAGCCGGAGTCGATCCGGCCGCCCAACCCGCCAGCCGCGCCGCCCGCCTGGCCGCGTTTCAGGTGTTGCAGGAAGTGCTGGATGCAGCTGGCGCGCGCAGCAGCGGCGCCGAACTGCACGTGCGCCTGAGCGAAGGCGCGCAGTCGCTGGCGCTGGACATCCAGGCCGGCGCCAGCTACCAGGCCCCTGCCGCGGCGCCGGTGCAACAGCGCATCTCGGACGCCCTGCTTGCGCAGGTAGGCGCGATCGGTGGCGTGCTGCGCATGGCGGCTGCGCCGGGCCGGCCGAGTCACTGGTCGCTGTCGCTGCCGATGCCGATGCCAATGTGCAAAGCGGCCGAAACCAGCTGACGCCATCCTCGTCGGCGGTAGCGGTCGATTCCACCGTCGTTGACCCTGTCTACGGCGCGCCACAGCCGTTTTCGCTTTGTCATAGATCAAACGCCCGTTCTGCAACGGTAGCAGAATCGTTTCCTGTCGGCAGCAATCATGCGGTCGCCAGCGAACGGAGAAGACCGGCCATGATCAGTTCCGACAGTATCGGCGCAACAGGCGCCAGCGCGACCCCGAATGGCAGCGCCAGCATCGTCATGTCCGCCGCAGGGCCGGCCTCGCTGGCGCTCGATGGCGCCTTCGTCGGCCAGCTGATGGCGAGCCTGTCGGTGCCGGTGTTCGTGCTCGACACCCACGCCCGCGTGTCGATCTGGAACCGCGCCTGCGAACAATTAACTGGCGTCTCGGCGAGCGAGGTGCTGGGCACCGATGATCACTGGCGCAGTTTCTACGACCAGCAGCGTCCGACCCTGGCCGATCTGGTCTTGCAGGGCCGGCGCGAAGGCTCGGCCGGCGCCACCGCGCCGCGTAGCGATGACAGCCCGGCGCCGGTGGCTGGCCCCAGCGGCCTGTCGCTCGAAAGCTGGTGCGACATGCCGCGCGCCGGCCGGCGCCGCTACCTGGCGGCCGACGCCAGCCCGATCTTCGACGCGCGCGGCCGCCTGTCGGCCGTGGTCGAGACACTGCGCGACCTGACCGATGAAAAAATGGCGCAGGCGGCGCTCGAGCAGCTCGCCACCCGTGATGGCCTGACCGGGCTGGCCAACCGGCGCTGCTTCGACGACACCCTGCGCGCCGAATGGTCGCGCGCCCTGCGCCAGAAGCAGCCGCTGTCGCTGCTGATGGTCGACGTCGACAACTTCAAGGCCTATAACGACGCCAACGGTCATCTGGGCGGCGACGAATGCCTGAAGCGGGTTGCGCGCGCGGTGGCCAGCGAGATGCGCGCCAACGACCTGGTGGCGCGTTATGGCGGTGAAGAGTTTGCCGTCATCCTGCCGAATCAGTCGCTCAAGGGCGCCGCCATCGTGGCCGAACGGATCCGGGCGCGGGTCGAGCACCTGCAGTTGCCGTGCCGCTTCGCGCCGGGCCACGTCACGGTATCGATTGGCGCCGCGACCGCGCTGGCCGCGCCCGACAACGATGCCAGCCAGCTGGTGGCGATCGCCGATGCCGCCCTGTACCGGGCCAAGCACATGGGGCGCAACCGCATCAGTTTGCCGATGAGCGAAGCAGCGTAGACAGCGCTCGACCGAAGCCATTTCGGGCGCTATTCCAGGGTGAGTCGACTAAGCTGCGCGCTGGTTTATTTTCCAAGGAGAGATCTTTTGCGCAAGTCGATCCTGTCGCGCAGCACGCCGGCGACACTGATTCCGGCGCTGCTCGCCGCCGCCATATGCGTATTCGAAGCTGTTCTTCGACTGTTGGTATCGCCCCGAGCGCACCACCGTGATCATCGCCGGTGACGTCGAGCCGGCCAAAGCGATCGCGATGGTCGAGAAATACTGGGCCGGCTGGAAGCGCGGCACCGTCACATCGAATGTGCCGGTCGAACCGGCCCCACGCGGCGCGCTGTATCGCCACGTGGCCTGGCACACCCCGACACAGCCGCTGGTGACGGTGGGTTTCCGTGCGCCTTCGTTCATCAGCGATCAGAAACAGCAGGCGGCGCTGTCATGAGCAGTCTGGGACCCAGAGCCGCCGCACTGCTAACGTAAAACGCGACGGCCAGGAGCACCTCTGCTAAAAGGCGCTCCTGGCATCACATCGGGCCAGCCGATTAACGCATCATGCGATCCCAACCGGCGCGCACTGCCGACTTCATCTTGTCCCAGGTCGACTGTTCACCCGGATAGCGCGTCTCCCAATCCGAGCGCAGATCGTTTTCGACATCGTTCCACTGACGGCCGCGGTACTTGTCGTCACCCGCCATGCTCGAACCGTACGAATACGCCGGCTGATACGTGTCATACGACTCGCCACCCGCGCCATACACCGAATTCCAGTGATTGCGGTAGTAGACATCGTCGTTGTCGTCCGTCATGCGGTCCCAGCCATGGCGCACGGCGGCCTTCATCTTGTCCCAGGTCGAGACGTCGCCGCTGCTGCCGTAGCGGGTGTCCCAGTCGCTGCGCAGGTCGGCTTCGACGGTGTCCCACTGACGGCCGCGGTACTTGTCGTCGCGCGCCATCGAGGCGCCGTAGGCGTAGGCCGGACGCACGCTGTCGTAGGATTCGCCGCTGCTGCCGTAGGTGCTGCTGTAGTGATTGCGATAGACCGTGTCGTCGTCGTCGGTCATCTTGTCCCAGCCGTGGCGCACGGCGTTCTTGACGCGGTCCCAGGTCGACGGTTCGCTGCTGTCGCTGCCGGTGGTGCTGAAGTCGCGGGTGCCGTCGATCCGGTTGTCCCAGCCCGAACGCAGGTCGGTTTCGACGTCGTCCCATGGACGATTGCGGTACATATCGCTCTTGCGCATCTCGCTGCCGTACGAATAGGCCGGCTTGACTTCGTTGAAGGTGGTGCCACTGCCTTCGTAATTCGAGCTGTAGTGGCTACGGTACCCGTCGTCGTCATCGTCGTTCGTGATGCGATCCCAGCCGGCGCGCACGGCCGACTTCATCTTTTCCCAGGTCGACTGGTCGGCGCCGGAGGCGTTGCGGGTATCCCAGTCCGAGCGCAGGTCGGTTTCGACGTCGTCCCAGGCGCGGTTGGTGTAGCGATCGTTGCGCGCCATGTCGCTGCCGTAGCTGTAGGCTGGCAGGTAGTCGTCGTATTTGCCACCGGTGGCGCTGTAGGTGCTGTTGAAGTGCTGGCGGAAATAGCTGTCGTCATCGATGCCCATGCCGGTCGACGAGCTGGCGGCCAGGCCGGAGCTTGGCGTCGAGCTCGAGCTCGAACCCATGGCCGAGCCGCTATCCGAGCGCTCGCGCGAGAAGATGCGGGTGCCGCTGCGCTGCTTGTCGAGGCTGCTGGAACCCGACAGCGAACCGGAGCCAGAACCCGACGCCGAGCCGGTGGAACCGAGTCCGGTGGTGTCTGAGCCGGCCAGCGCGGTATTGCGCTGCTGCGAACCGGCGCCGGTTGCATTGAGCGAACCGCCGCTTGACGCTGCCGCCGCGCCCAGAGCGCTGCCGCCCATCGGGGTAGTGCCGCTGTTGACGGTGCCGTCGAGCGACGAACCCTGAATCGAATTCTCCTGCAGGGTCGAGCCTTGCAGCGACGTGCCGCCGGTAGCGGTGAGGCCGCTCGTGCCCTGCGGCTCCTGGTAGGTCGTGCCCATCGGCTCGGCCTGGTTCAGCGATTGCTGCTGGAAGATCTTGCGGTCGCCCGGATTGTCCAGTTCAGGGATGGCGGCGGCTTGCACCGACGACGAGGACATGCTTGATGAGGCCGACTGGGACGACATCGACGACGACTGCTGCAGGCCGGCGCCAGCGGCCAGGCCCATTGCGCCCGCGCTCATGCTGGAAGTCATGCCCGGCGTGCCGGACGAGGTTTCATCGATATCGGTCGGACCGTAGCGCTCGACGATGTCGGCGGCGCGTTCGACTTCGGGCAGCGAGTCGGCGGTCAGGGTCAGGACATGGTGGCCTTGCGAGAGCGCGCCTTCGTAGCGGCTGGCGTGCTCGGCGTTATCGGAGCCGAACAGGTCGCTGAAGAAATTCTTGATGCTGGCGGTGATGCCGGTGTCGCCATCCGGGCTGCGGTCAAGCTCGTTCGCGCGGGTGGCGCTGATCGAGTCGCTGCCGGTGCTCAGGTCGCCGGTCAGGTCGGTCGCTTCGTCGCCGGTGGACAGGCGCACGTCGGTGCGGGTGAAGCCCGATGACAGCAGTTCATTCATGGCGCTCTGTGCGTCGGTGCGGTTGTCGAACACCGCTACGAGGGTATGTTGCATGGTCGTTCCTCCATATTAATGGTCAGGCGCCTGCACGCGGCTGGAAGCCGCATCGTCTGGAGCGCTTTCGTGAACTAGATTACAACATTCTCCGGCAGAGTCGCGCACCATTGACTACCGACAATTGAGTGGCTTAACGAGAGCGAAAAGCGGGCCGAAGAAAGCACAACGGCCGCTTCGGCGGCCGCTGCAGTAGGGAGCATCTGATTGACGCAACTCAAACATGATTCAAAAATCATGCGCAAATATTCCGCCGATTTAAAGCTTCAGTCAAATAGCCGGCAATAAATTTCAAGAAAACGGGTTGGCGATCGTCTTCACCTCTGGCGCTGGCAATTGATCCGGCAATTCGCGCGCTTCGAGTGCCGTCACGATGGCGGCCAACAGCGCCTGCAGGCGGCGCGCCTGCTCCAGGCCCGGCTTGTCGGCGGTCAGGTCGACGTCGCCCGAGATCGTGATGCGGTCGACCCGGTTTTCCAGCATCAGGTTGCCGATGCCGATGACGTCGGCCTCGTTGGCGAACGGCGTGAAGCCCGCGGGTTTTTTCTTGTTCATGGTTGCTCCTGTGGTTTGGGCCGTGGCATTGCCACGGCTTACGAACGATTCTTGCGCTGTTTGATGTTCGGCAAGCGCAGCATGCGTTCTTTTTGTTTCTGGCTCAGCGACGGCAGCAGCTCGATGCCGACGATGCGCTCGAGCTCGGCCACCGGGATCACGCTGATCTTGGCGTCGCTCCGGTTCTCGGTGAACCAGGCCGCAGCCGCCTTCTGGCGCGGACTGTACACCACCTTGTACATGTGGCTCGGCACGATCACGTTGCCGACCTTTTTCAGGTTGGCGCCAAGGAAAGCCGGGCCGGTGATCACGTACAGCGACCCTTCTTTTTTGGCCATGGTGCGCACCGCGCCTTCGATCGGGGCCCAGATATGGCGGTTATGGTCGCGGTCTTGCGGCACCATGTTCGCCAGCGAAAAACTTTCGCGCTGGGTGCGGCGGTCGGGCATGTCGGCGTTCGGCGCCAGGTGGCCGCGGTCGAAGCCGCTGCGCGAGTAATCGGCCAGTTCGGCGCGCTGGCCGCGCGGCAGCTGCCCTTCGGGGTGAAACTTGTCGTCGCGATCGAGACCCTTGGCGCGGTCGAGATTGTCGGAACGCAGGTATTCGGCCGACCACAGCGGGGTGCGGGTGACGCCCGAATGCACCACGCCGAACACGCCGTAGCACAGCTCGCGTGTCGAGACGTTCAGTTTCTGGTTGCGGATTTCAGGGGGGCGGCCATCGAGGTAATGGACCGGGCAACTGGCGGCCTGGGCAGTGCCGATGAACAGCTGGCTCGCGGCCAGCATGCCGGCGAGTGCAAGACTTTTACCGACCTGGTGCAATGTGCGGCGAATCGAGTGACGAAACATGACTTGGTACAATATTTAGAAGACGCGGCATTTTAGCTGTTTGAGATTGCTCAAGTATAAAAATTCCCGATGTATTTCGATCGCACATGCGCACGATTGACTGAGCAATTCTCGCAAGAATGTTCTAAAATTGCCGTTTTCCCAATTTGACTTTCCTTCTAGGAAACTCATTTCACGTGAACACCCCGCCGATTTCGGAGGATGTGCGCCGGTTTGTACTGACCAGCATCCCCTCTGTCCCCTTTCTTGAAGCCTTGCTGCTGCTGCGCGCCGATCCCGGCTGCGAGTGGGATGGCGCCATGCTGGCTGGCCGTCTGTATATCGGCGATCGGGTTGCCCGGGATTTGCTGGACGCGTTATGCACCGCAGGCATGGCGGCGCCATGCGCCGATCCGGCGCAAGAGCGGGTTTGCTACGCCCCGGTCAGCGCGGCGCTGCGGCAACGAATCGACGAACTGGCCGAGGTGTATGCGCGCCAGCTGGTCGACATCACCCACCTGATCCACTCTTCCCTCGAGCGCAAGGCGCAGCAGTTCGCCGACGCGTTCCGACTGCGAAAGGACGCCTGAGGCGCAACCATATGGGCGAACTGATCTATACCCTCTGCACCCTGACCTCGCTGGCCTGCGCCTGGCTGCTGTTCGCCAGCTATCGCCGCACCCGCTATCGCCTGCTGTTCTGGAGCGGCGCCTGCTTCGCGGTCATGACGCTGAATAATTTCTTGCTCGCATTGGACAAGGTGGTATTCCCGACCCAGATCGACCTGATGCCGTGGCGTCTCGCGACGGCCCTGATCGCCTGCCTGCTGCTGTTGTACGGACTGATCTACGAGAAAGAGTGACCGGAGTGTACCCATGACCCACCTGCTGGCCGGCGCGATCGCCATGGCGTCGCTGATCATCTCGCTGTTCTTTGTGCGCTTCTGGCGCAGCAGCGGCGATCGATTCTTCCTGTATTTCGCCCTCTCGTTCTCGATCGAAGGCCTGCACCGGGTGTACACGGTGACGAGGACAGCGGGCGTCGAAGACTCGCCGTTGCACTACCTGATCCGTCTGCTGGCATATGGCTTGATCATCTGGGCGATCCTGGAAAAGAACCTGCCACGCAAGGATCGCGGGCGCTGAGCGGCGCCGCCTACCACAGCTGGGACTGACATGTGATGCCGCCGGCGCGCCCGAAGCGTGCGCCCGCCCGCGGTTGCCTGCGCCATAATCGGCGCATGTCAAATCGTCATCAGGAGACCAGCATGAGCGATAGCAAGCAGCAGCAAGTCGGCGCCCAGGGCGACCAGGGCGGACAAAACGCAGCGCAAGACACCACGGCGCCCGGCGCTGGCCAGGACAACCGCTCCGAGGGCCTGCTACCAGGTGACGACGGCGCCGAAGACGGTCGTTTCGACGTCGCCGAAGAAGTCAGCCTGGATCAACATTCAGACACCGCGCGCCACATCGGCCAGGCCCCGGAAGGCATCGCCGATGCCTTGCCTGACGCGCTGAAAACCCCACCGGCCTCGCAACCGGTGCCGGATAAATCCTGACGCGCAGGCGGCGTGGCGCTGCCTTGACCGGTGCGCGCCACTGCTGCCGCCCAATGTTGCCTCGTAGTCAGTAATTGACAGTGCCTATGCATCTTACATTGCCGTAACTACACTTTTTCAGGTAACGCTGCTTTGTCACCCCGCCCTTCTCTTTCCTGCACGGTGGCGCAGATACCCGGCGCGGCGCTGTATGGTGCGCCATGCTGAAGCGCGGCCGCGGCAGCATCCTGTTCGTCTGCGAGTGCGCGACCGACGATCCGCTGCTGACCCAGGTCGCGGACGAACTGGGCCAGGCGATAGTGCGTGCGTATTGCCTGGCCGAGGGACTCGAGCGCATCGAGGTTGGCGAGTATGCCCTGATCCTGGTCGGCTACTCAGGCGACGCCGAAGGCATGCTGGCGGCGGTGCGCGGCCTGCGCACCCACCCACGGGTCGGCCACACGCCGATCGTCGCGATCGGCATGCCGCAGCCGGCGCCGTTCGACCACGAGCTGCTGTACGAAGCCGGCGCCATCGCGGTCTTGAACCAGCCGCTGTCACCGACCATCCTGCGCGCCAAGGCGCGCTTTTATATCGATGCTTTTGACAGCCAGGTCGAACGGCGGCGCGCCGAACTGGCGCTGGTGCAGACCCAGGCGCGCCTGGAAAGCATCATCGAGGCGGCCGAGCTGGGCGTCTGGACCTGGGAAATCGGCGCCGACCGGGTCGATGCCGACGTCCGCATGGCCGAGCTGTTCGGGGTGCCGTTCGAAGCGCGCGGCCGGGCCCCGCTGGCCACTTACCTGGCCGCGATCCACCCCGACGACGTCGACCCGACCGCGGCCCGGATCGCGCTTGCGGTCGAGAATGGCGGTAGCTATGACGCGACCTACCGTGTGCGCAAGGAAGGTGGTGGCTGGCGCTGGGTGATCGCGCGCGGCCACGTCGAGCCCGCGCGCGCCGGCCTGGCGCGCGAGCTGCGCGGCGTGGTGATCGACGCCACCCGCCAGCTCGAGGCCGAGCACGAACTGGCCTCGAGCGAAGAGCGCTACCGTACCGTGTTCGATTCGATCGACGAAGGCCTGTGCGTGATCGAGATGCGCTACGACGCCAACGGCCGGCCGTGCGACTACCTGTTCCTGGAAACCAATCCGGCGTTCGTCAAGCATACCGGCCTGGTCGATGCGGTCGGCAAGACCATGCGCCAGCTCGCCCCGGGTCACGAACAGTACTGGTTCGACATTTATGGCCGCGTGGCCGAAACCGGCGAGCCGGTGCGTTTCGAGAACGAGGCGCGCGTGCTCGATCGCTGGTACGACGTGTATGCGACCCGGCTGGGCGCACCCGCATTGCGCCGGGTAGCGATCCTGTTCAATGACATCAGCGCGCGCCGCCGCTCGGAAGAAGCGCTGCGCCAGATGGCGCACGACCTGGCCGAAGCGAATCGCCTGAAAACCGAGTTTTTGGCCACGCTGGCGCACGAACTGCGCAACCCGCTGGCGCCGATCCGCAGCGGCCTGCAGTTCATCCGGCGCGCGCCGTCCGACGCCCAAGGCGCTGCCGGGGTGGCGCGCGTGCACGAGATCATGGAACGCCAGATGAGCCATCTGGTCAACCTGGTGGACGACCTGCTCGACGTGGCGCGCATCACCCGCGGCCAGGTCGCGCTGCGGCGCGAACGAATCGACCTGGCGGCAGTGTTGTCGGCGGCGGTGGAAACCAGCCTGCCGCTGATCGAAGATGCGCGCCACCAGCTCGATGTACGGCTGCCGGAAGCGGCGTTGATGGTCGATGCCGACGCGACCCGGCTGACGCAGGTGGTCAGCAACCTGCTCAACAATGCGGCGCGCTATACGCCAAAGGGTGGACGCATCGTGCTGGCGGCCGGGCGCGACGGCGAGCAGGCGTGGGTGACGGTGTCGGACAACGGCATCGGCATCGCGCCGGCGGCGCTCGAAGACGTGTTCAGGATGTTCACCCAGGTTGGCCAGACCCAGCAGCCGGGATCGGGCGGCCTGGGCATCGGATTGTCGCTCGTGCGCAGCCTGGTCGAGCTGCATGGCGGCACGGTGCGCGCCGACAGCGAAGGCACCAATGCGGGCAGCGTGTTCACGGTGCGGCTGCCGCTGGCGCCAGCCGCGGATTTCGCGGCCGAGCCTGGCGTCGGCCCGGGCGCCGTGTCTGACGATGGGTCTGACGATGGGGCAGCCGGGCGCCCTGCCCTGAACGTGCTGGTGGTGGACGACAACCGCGACGCCGCCGAAACGCTGGCCGCGCTGCTCACGGTGCTGGGCCACAGCGCCCCGGTGGCCAACGACGGCCACCAGGCGCTGCGCATGCTGGCCAGCCTGATGCCGCAGGTGGTGTTCCTGGACCTGGGAATGCCGGGCATGTCGGGCTACGAAGTGGCGGCCGCGATCCGCCAGGATCGGCGTTTCGATGGCGTGCGGCTGGTGGCGCTGACCGGCTGGGGCGGCGCCGCCGATCGCCAGCGCACCGCAGCGGCCGGCTTCGACCGCCATCTGACCAAGCCGGCGACAATCGATGCGATCGAGGACGTGCTCGATTCGCTGTAAGCCACCGCGTGGCCTCGAGGTTGCAGCGTTGCCGCATGCTGCAACGACAAAAAAAACGCCATTCCTGCGCAGCAGAAATGGCGTTTTTTCAGATTGCCCGTGTAACGGGGCGCGTGGTCTTAGCCGGCGACGGCAACCTTGCCCACGGTGGCAGGCGTTTCTTGCTGGCTGGCTGCAAAGAAGCGCTCGGCCTTATTGCTCTTCTCGGCGTTCTCGATCAGCTCGTGCATGCGCGAGGCGGTCAGGTCCCATGAGGTGCCGGCGACGACTTCGCGCATCCGGTCGATCATCGTGGCGCGCGCTTCGTCGGTCAGCGCCAGCTGGCGTTCGCAAGCGGCGATGTAGTCGTCGTACGATTCAGCGATCTCGACGACGTCGCCGTAAGGCACCTTGACGTCGGTGATCGGGGTCGACACCGATGGCTTCTCGGCCGCCATGTATTCAAGCACCTTGGTTGGGCTGATGAACTTGGTCGATTCGTTGAGTGCGAACGGCAACAGGCAGACATCCCAGCCGGCCAGGAATTGCGGCAGCTGTTCGTAGGTGCGCTGGCCCATATAGTGCACGTTCGGCTGCTTCGGCAGCGTGGCCGGGTCGATCTTCACGACCGGGCCAACCAGCACGATCTGCCATTCCGGATGGGCGTCGGCCATGGCTTTGACCAGTTCGGTATCGAAACGCTCGTCGATCACGCCATAGAAGCCCAGGCGCGGATGCCCGATATTGGCTTGATCAGGGTGCGAGATCGACGCGTCCTTGGCCTGGCGGAAGTGATTGGCGTCGACGCTGCTCGAGAAGCAGTGGGCGTTGGCGTGACGGTCGCGCTTCGACTGGTACAGGCTCGGACCACCAGTAAAGACGACGTCAGCAATGTTCATCAATGCGCTTTCGCGCTGCAGCAATTGTTTCGGTGCGTTCTTGAATGCGGCCAGTTCGTCCATGCAGTCGTAGACGACTTTCGACGGCTTGAAGTTCTGCAGCAGCGGCAGCGCCATCGGCGTGTAGAACCAGACGATCGGCTCTTCGCCTTGGGGCACCAGGTCGGACAACAGGTTCTGCAGGGTTGGCAGCTGGTCGTCGTGGAAGCCCCACTGGTGAATCGGGGTGTGCGGACGGCAGACGGTGATGTTGGCGGCAACCTGGGTCTTCTCGAGGCGCGCTTCGCCGTCGGTATGCATCGGCTCTTCCACGAACAGGATATTGTAGTGTTCGGACAGACGGGTCATCAGGTGCTGCGGGCGCTGGAAAACGAAGTCCCAACGGAGGTGGCAGAACACGATCAGGGTCGGCATGTTTGATTTCCTTTCGCCTTGCTGGCGCTATATAGTTGTTCGAAGTTGACGCCGGGCCGGTTCTTCTCTCTCTGATGAACGCCTGTGCAGCATTTCACTGGATCACTGCGCAGCGTATCCGCTGTTGGCGGAACCTGGCCGACCCGTGGATCGTATCATGCAATTTTCCCAATATTTTGATTTGTGCGGAGCAACATTGCGCTACCGGAAGCTTCATGCAAGACGTTTATGGATGAGCTTCATAGGGAGAGTCCGGTACGGCAACAGATCGTTGTAGGGGCCTTCCTACAGGGTGACGCGGAAATCAACTACGAAAAAATCGCAGTAAGTTGATTTACTACTGTGCTGAATCAGCCGGAAATGCGGGTTTGCGGGGCGTCAGGCTGCGTGCCTGACCAGCGCGCCTGGCTTCGGCATTGCACCGAAGCCAGATCCAGAATGGGTCGATTGCCGCGATTTACGCCGGCCGATAGGGTTCGGCGCCTTCGGCGTGCCCGTCCTGGCTGAAGCCTTCGGCAATTGAGACGCCTTCCAGGCCCAGCGACAGCAGCGCGTCGCACATGTCGTCGACCTCATGCGCCAGATCGGCGGCCAGGTCGACCGGCTTCTCGACGCTGCCCCATGGTTGCCCGCCGTCGAGCGCATACAGGTTGGCACGCAGCACCACATGCTCGCCCATATCGAGCGGCGCCACCGCCGCATGCACGGCATCCGGCGCCAGATCCTTGGCCGCCAGCAGGCGCCGGGTTTCGGCCAGCAGGCCCAGCGTGGCCAGCTCGGCGACCGCCTGTTCCTTGGCGCCATAGAACAGATCCTGGTACAGGAAGCTCAGCTCCAGCCGTTCGGGCGCGCGCGCCAGGCAGCGCGCAAGCAGCGGCGCGGCGCTCTCGGTCCAGGCCCGATAGCGCGCCATGCGCTGGCCGAAATACGCGTCGCTGGCGGCCTCGCCCTGCGGCACCCGGTAAAACGGATCGTCGGCGCGTTTCAGCGAAAAGCCGAGCAGGAAACGCAGTTCGAGCGCAGTCTCGTCGGGCGCCACCGGTTCGCCCGTCCAGC
>Ga0265797_10008056_pt1 | contig 14194 bp, 17 predicted proteins | sample P2T30metagenome_FD_192433 | JGI IMG/M metagenome (GOLD analysis project Ga0265797, IMG submission 192433) | Plant litter microbial communities from East Loma Ridge, Irvine, California - P2 T30 | ecosystem: Environmental > Terrestrial > Plant litter > Unclassified | place: USA: California... | reverse complement strand
ATGCCATCCTTTATTAAATATTCATCCATCGTGGGAGAGCTCCCTAAGCTGCCTTGATCGCATAGGAGTTATGTTTCTTTTAGAAAAAACGTTCTAGTTGCACTACATCGGCAGCACACCGCATCTTTGACATGTCCTTTTTCTTAAAGCGTTCTCTTCTGCTTACATGATTCCGACCGCTGCTGGCCATCACATAGTCTTTCTTGCTGAATTCGGCTCCCCTCTTTTCAATTTGGCACGTCCAACCTTATGACCTCATACTGGAGCACTTTGGGAATGGCCATGCGACATAGCTATGGAAATTCTTGAGATAGCTTCAAGTAGGGCTGGTATCATTATTGTGACTATCCATAAAAAAAAGATCTATATCAGAACCAATGTGACAACTCAGTACGTATGTCTAATCAAGGTAGCCGATAGTGAATTCCCGTACATGCAAATATGCACATTAGAACCGCGACTTTTTCAGGGAAACCAGCACACTTGCCAGTAAATATGCAAATAAATACAGTAGAAGCTAACCACTATAGTTGCGTGTGCTGAATCTGGATTGCCATGTGTACTTTGCACACACTAAATCCAACATTGCGCAGTAGCATCTTTGGATTCAACATCCACACGCTCTCCATTTTGCACCATTTGCACCCCAATTCGTGCTCCTACGAGCCTACTGCTTTCAGAATAATACACAAGGCAACAATGCCCAGTCATACAGTCAGCCTCACCCTCGGCAAAGTGCGCGAAAGTCATTTTATCGAGAATATTGTAGGGTACGCAGTCAGCGTGACTGCACCAGAAAGGTCAACTTCGGTTGGTGCTAATCCTACTACCTGGGGACCAATTGTAGTAGTAACACCCGGTCGGTAGTACGAATCAGACTGTGACGAAAGCCACATCCACGGGTTTGACGAGAATATTGGTCATGGTCGCAGTTGAGCGAGAAGTTGCATCTCGATGAAGCATTCGCCAAGCCTTGGCGTCGCCTCAATAAGCTTTTCTCGTTTGCTAATTGAACGGCGGGCGGGCATAGCATAACATTTGCGACATGAAATATCAGCCCATAAATGGCCTTGCCCATCTTCTAGCCCTGCAATGCACAGAGAACCACCCATGGCGCTAAGCGCGCCTGCAGCAAAAGCAAGCCCGGCGGAAAGCGTGTTATAGGAACAAAGCGACATGCGGCATTCCGCTCTCACATGGTTCCCGAGCCCGTTGCCAGCATCCGTATGCACGTGTCGGGGCGGGCTGGGCTTCGGCCTACCATACTCCCAAGTACCGCGGACTCTCTGACGCGTGACGTGGATTGAGGCATTTTCCCGAACCATATCCAGTTTGGAGAAGGGCGACGTATACACAGCCCCGTTCTTGGCAGGTTGACATCTAGATGGTCGCCGCCGCCGCCGCCACTGCTACAGTAGGCGGACCGCAAATGCCTCGCGCTGCTTCTCCTTGACCCTCTTCTCTCGTCTTGTTAGGATCGGAGCTCCTCCCAAGGCTCAATGGTTCAAAATGTCGTCTCCCTCCACAACATCACCGGCGGCGATGCGGTGAAATTCCCCTTTTCTCCAAACGACTACCAGCGCTATGTGTTCGGTGACGATCGACTAGCGCATCGCTTTGGTAGAGAGCTCGCTAAGGTTTTTATTCCGACCCTCTCCAACCCGAGAGACGACTTCGCCGTTGCCGTTCTGTCCGACACAGTCCCCACCGCCACCCACCGCCTGCGCGACCACTTTGTAGCCTGTCTCAACCGGCATCTCATAGCGAACAATGCGTCGCCAGCTCTGAAAATCGATTTTCACTCCGTGGGCAGCGACACGAAGCTGCGGGACGGTCCGCCCACCAACAGGCGAAACGCCTATCACATCGATACTGAGCGCCTCCAGAACAGGACCCTCATCGTCCTGGCCGATTTCCGGACAGGCCAGGCGCGCGAGGACCTGATTAGGTCGTCATTCGGCGCCCGAGCTGTCACGACCATCTTTGCCTATCTAGCCTCTCTCGACCAGTCCACCACCACTACAGCACTGACCAAGTTCCTATCCTCGGTTCTCAGTCCGTCCATCAAGGAAATCGAGAACATTGTACAACCGCCCAATTTCGTCATGAACGAGTGTTTTGTCAGATTCGTATTAGGAAGAGAATACAGCGAGTTTTGCCCATTCATAAGGCGGCAAGACGACCATTTCGTAAGGCTACTCTTGGATCATGCCATCAACGGTCATTATCACGATGATCAAGAACATGCGCATAATGTGCAGTTCTTGCTTTGGGAGGTCGAAGCACGGGAAAGCATGTAATCGGGGCGGAGACTGGCAGCATTAAATGGCAAGAACACACTCTCACATCAATCAATGAGCTCTGCAACTTTGGAAAAAAGAACTCCATTGTTCCCGCTAACAAGCATCCGCATGTATCTTGTGTGATGTTCCGGATGCGGGAATGTGGTTTGCATCCCTTTGTTCGCCTGTCGCATCTCTTTCGCACACCGTGCCCATAAACTCACACAAACTCCTGGCTGTAAATTGTCATCCCTTTGATCTTGGTCGGTTGTTTCACACCGAAAACTCTCAAAGCATGTCATCACCGTCGAAACACTATCAGCGCACTGCGCCGCGTCGCTCACTGCGGCTCAGGAACCACAGCCCTTCGCCAGACCTCTCATTCCTGGAGCAGGCATGGCATCGCAACCAAAACGATGCGCTGAGCTCGACAATCCACACTGCTGGTCAACAAAGGCTACTTTACGACGACAATCTCGACGGCGCCGTGTACAAGACCGAGTATGATGCGCAATATGAAGACGACTCTTTTCTCCATATCGTCATGACATACATGGTATGCGAAGTGCTCAACCGAGCTTCTTGAGGTCATTGCGCTAATCAAACGTTAGTTCCAAGTATCGGTCGCCGCCTTGGTCGCATGCTTCCTTGCCCAAACTCCAATTCGCCTTCCCATCTTCATCTCATCCCTCCTCGTGATCCCTTTGCTATACTTCTACGTCATCTCCGCGAGGTCAACATTGCAGGGACAAGCCCCTGAATCTGGGCCAGACGCACTCTATCGAGGCGAATTCGAAAACTACTCTCTCCCAGGCTACCCAGACGGTCCCCCCGCCGACGATGCAGACCCCCCGCCCGTCCAGGAGAATAGGAGGAGATTACATCCAACATATCGCGAACCAGCATACCAACCCCGACGCACCTTTAGCGAAGCAATCTCGGACACGGTTCCACGGCTGTGTGTCGCATCGTATGCCTTCATAATGTCAGTTTGGAATTTTGAAGTCAGAATTCAGCTCCACCACCTAGTCTTTTTGCACATCTTCCGTCATGCGTTGGTGCAAGGGGACGTGGTACAGTTTTACCGGGAATGGTTCGTTGAAATCAGCAGCCTTGTCTAGAGCCTTTTCTTGGCACCGTTGGTAACCACTTGTGCACGCGTTTACAGTTGGGGACGCGACAAAAACTGGGCATACACAGCACGCAAGACATACGTTGGTACATGAGGTGCCGACAGCGACGCCGAGCAAGGTGCACTTTTGGCAGGATGCGAGATAGTTTCAAACGTGAAGGGTATAAGTGTGAAAACTCAGCAGCCATGTTATCGAGAATTTTTCAAATTCAGTTGGTAGGCCGTAACGTGAAGCGGTTGGAGGGAGTTGGCGACGCTTACAGTAGTGTGGTAATCCAGTGTGTACTAGCCGCTCAAATTCAACTGCATGATCAGAATACCCAGTCCCATGCCGTGTTTCAACAAATCTAGATGCTGCTGGCCTAAGAAAAAAAACAGGGCCGTCTTGACATGCAGCGTATATTCGCGGTAAATTTCTCCTCCATCAAATTCTCATCCCCCCCCTTTTTTTTAGCCCTTTTCACAGTCTGGCATACAGCTATTTCATTGCACGGAAAAGTCGTCGACCCAAGATATCCAGAAACGAAGAAAAAAATATCCATCTTCCATCGCAAAAGACTTACCCATCTTCGCAGCGCGAAAAAAGGAATCCCGCAATAAATCCCACCATCACTGCCATTCCCGCACCCCTCTCTTCGCCCCTGCCTCTGCGCACTCCTGGATTCAGTGCATCTCCTTCAACAATACCTCCCTGATGGAATGGATGGAAGCCAACGCCACAATGTTCAACAGCATTGTAATCACAGACCCCGTGTGAGCCGTCCCGACACCCACTCTTTCTGGTCTTTCTCCTCTTCTAGATTTAAGAGATGAAGAGGTGATGATGATGATGATGATGATGATGATGATGATTAGGAGAAGAAGAAGAAGAAGAAGAATGTGCTGACTTGAATTCCCCGTGTGTATTTAGTTGACAAAGGAGAATCTAGTGCAGGAAAATGGATTCGCGGATGAGAATTATGCGTGGCCGCCAGATGGAAATGTTACCATGGCGCCGGCGTTGAAGGACAAGGGGATTTGGCAGACCGTTTGGTTGTGAGTTTACTCTCTTTTTTGTTGGCCAGGCTAGGCGAGGGGACAATGCCGAGCTGGACGGCTTGTTTTGATGTTATGATTGAGAAGCAAACGGGGATGATGTTAGACTGCGGGCATCTAAAGGTAGCTGTCGGGGTTGCTTGAGACGATGGAAGCTAGGTTGAGTACAGCGTTAGCCAATAGGAGGCTTGGGATCTATAAAAGGAGATTGCCATGCAAAGGTGTGGATTCGTTCGCAAAAGGATGGATACCTAGTATACAAAGAACATCTGTGTCTGCATCTCAAGTAGCAAATATATTAATAATGAGGATGATACAGATGAATTTTGGAGCGATAACACAAGAAACCTTCATCACTGCTTTACCAAAGCTGATAAAGTGTCAATATCGGAGTGATCGGGATTGATGAACAGCCTCGGACGAATAGAAGATACGGAGTACCGTCCATGACCATCAGGAGAGATGGCTCGGATATCGGGGGCTTGACGCCTACTGGTCTGTGCGGAGGTATAAGCAGCATTGCACAGCCTGAAAAAGCAGCACTTCATGACGCAGTAATCTATTTGCAACGTATGACTCTCCTATAAAAAAAAGGCATCCTCAATTGCAAGCATCTGCTTCTGAGTTGTATCTCTCTCGCTCTCTCTCTCTCTCTCTCTCGGCCACTAAAAGCCGCCACAATGGACCCTCTTATCGCCGAACTGGTAGACGCGGAAACGCACAAGACACAAACGCCACCGAGCACCCCTCCATCAGCCGAAACACCCCCACCAAGCCGCCTCTGGGCCATCAGCGACATACACCTCTCCTTCAAGGGAAATCGTGATGCTCTCGAGAAGCTCCTTCCGCACCCGCACGATGATCTGATACTCTGCGGAGACGTGGGCGAGAGCGCCGAGCATTGTCGCATCGCATTCACAAAGGTCAAAGAGTGCTTCAGAGACGTGTTTTGGGTCCCGGGCAACCACGAGCTGTACACTGTGCCATCCGAGAAAGAGCACGGTGCAAGAGGCGAGGCCAAATACCTCGAGTGCGTGGCAATAGCGCGCGAGTTTGGCATACTCACGCCAGAGGACGACTACACCGTGTGGGAGGGTGAAGGAGGCCCGTGTCTAATTGCGCCCATCTTCACGCTGTATGACTACAGCTTCCGGCCTGATGACGTGAAGCTTGAAGATGCGCTTGCATGGGCGAGGGAGAAGGACATAGAAGCGACTGACGAGCACCTACTGCACCCCGATCCCTACTCGTCGCGTATCGAATGGTGCCATGCGCTCGTGGAGAAGACGGAGAAGAAGCTCGCCGCAGCTGTCGCCGCCCATCCAGGCTTGCCACTGGTCATAATCGCACACTGGCCGCTACGAGAGGACCTCGTCAAGTTGACAAACATCCCACGCTTCTCTTTGTGGTGTGGCACAAAGAAGACAGCAGACTGGCATACCAAGTTCAATGCAAAGGTCGTCGTCACGGGTCACCTGCATATCAGGAGGACAGACTGGATAGACAATACGCGCTTCGAAGAGGTGAGTTTGGGATACCCGAGGCAGTGGAATCACTGTCTAGAGAAAGGCCTCGACATCAACGACATACTTCGTGAGATACTGCCGGGTCCCGAGACACCACCAGAAGGTCAGCGGAAAACCATATGGAGGATGTACGGATGAAATGGTGGCAGTTGTACACCCGCCCATACCATGCAATTCTACTCCACGTTCGATACCCGAGACATGCTTGCCCTGATCCCACTCCCTTGTGACTGCAGGTACGTTTTTGTTATATTCCCCCAATCACATCTATATGGCGCTATTCGCGTTTCCACTCCGTACACCACACCTACTACTACAGTTACACTATTCATGCCAATGCTCAGCCATGACCGTTCATCCCAACCACCACCTGCCTAAATCAGTTCCAGACTAGCCACTCCGGCACACAGACCAATTGTTTATCCGTAGCCACGCACGCCCATTGTTCCTATTTGCCGAAACCCGGCCAAAGCATGAGCAACTCACATTTACGTCTAAATTTCCGTGATCGACATCGTATCTTGCCTTGAGCACGCAAGTGTGACAGGCACAAGTGTGCAGGTTCTTGCATCGTCGCTGCAGGTACCCTTGCGATAACGGCAACGCCATCGTTTATGCGCACCACATGCAACGGAACAAACGGCCAATTGTCGCTGGTATATGAGGACATGTGCGCCGGCAATGTGCTGAACGGGTTCCTTGCATTGCACACGTGTGAGTACATTGCATCGTGAACTTCCTGTTTGGGACAAAGTAACGCCGCAAATCGTATCTCTAGCAAGAGCTAGTATCGTATCCTAGAATAACGAGGGGAGGCGTACATAAGAGCGACCTGTTGCCGTTTGTGCAGTGATAAAGTCAGTCACGCTGCTGGTTTTTTTGGTCATCTTCATTCGGTTCATTCGACTCCTTTGACGACAAAGATGCTCAACCTACGGAGCCTCCCAGTCCAGCTCCTCGCAGCAGTGAGCATTGTCCTGGCCTCGCCCGTCACCCTCGACTCCCGCGCCGTCATCAATCACGATGCTGTAGTCGGCTTCCCTCAAACGGTGCCCTCTGGCATCACTGGAGAGCTCATGCTCAAGTACAAGCCCTTCCTCAAGGTCTTCAACGGCTGTGTCCCCTTCCCCGCCGTCAACGCCGCAGGCGACACTGGGTAAGCCTCGAGAACGCCTAAATCTCCCCACCATGAAGCACAAATAACCAACACTCTACCTTAGCGGCGGCCTAGCAACGACGGGCGGCGGAGACAGCGGCTGCAACTCCAGTACCGGCCAAGTCTACGCCCGCGCCGCAACATACAACTCGGCCTACGCAATCATGTACTCATGGTACATGCCCAAGGACTCTCCCTCGCAGGGCCTCGGTCACCGCCACGACTGGGAAAACATTGTCGTCTGGCTGTCGTCTGCCTCGACCACTGCCACTCTCCGCGGCGTCGCCATCTCCGCCCATGGTGACTACCAAAAGGACACGAGCCCGCCACTCAGCGGCACCAGCCCGAAGATTGGATACATTTCCTACTTTCCGCTCAACCACCAGCTCATTGCTACGGATACGCAGGGTGGTCAGCAGCCGCTGATTGCGTGGGACAGCATGACGGCTGCCGCGCGGGCGGCAATTGAGAATACGGATTTTGGGGATGCCACGCCTTCGTTTCGGGATAGCAACTTTCAAAGCTATCTGGCCCAGGCTTTCATCTAGATTATTGAGGAGCAATTGTGCTTGGACACTTTGGTAGTCATGTAGCAAGTCATAAAACATGTCCCATTTACTCTGTTGGAATTGTTGCGGTTATAGTGATGTTATTGCAGTCTTTGCTCACATAATTATGCAGCTTGGTTCTAGTACTGTAAGCTAGGAACTCAGCCCCCCCTGCCGCGCGCTCGAAACCGTCATGCTTACCAAGAACCGAGGCTCGCATTGTGTAAGCACCCATGGTTACTGAAACATCATGCAGCAATGCTTCCCTTGCCCCGAGTAGCCCGGGGTAGACCAGCTTCTCTTATCCCGAGTAGCCCGGGGGTGGACCAGCTGGTGGTGCATACTCCGGGGGCGGTGCTTCACCACGTAGTCCCGCGCCTGCCATACCCGAGATGCCCGAGATGCTTCTGAAAGCAGATTCACGCGCCCATTGCAACACCTGCCTGGCATGCTGCAGCTTGCTCTGTGCCTCGGCGACCTCTCTCTGGAGGCCTTTCTCCTGCTGCTCCCGTTGCCTGATGATATCGCCCAGCCTGTTGCCAGCACGGTCGACCAGAGCAATGGATCTCTTGACCTCGTCGTGCATTTGCATGTCAGTGAAGATGTTATCAAACACAACGTCGCTCCAAATGCTACCCATTGCGATGTTCAACTGCCCCAGCCCAGGGATTTCGGGCGCAACATGTTTGACTTGGTCTTGCAGCATGCGCACCTGTTGTATGGAGCTCTCGGCGCGCTCTAGAAAGTTGCGCTTCTGCATGCTCGCCATTGTTCCCCCGCCAAACATGTCGTACTGGCTCATGCCGTATGCGCCGTCGAGCGATTCGCGGGCCGCCGAGAGCTTGACTGCTGTTTGGCCGAGCAGGAATAAAATGTGTCGCTCACGCTCGAGACGCTGCGTCATGGTCTGGACGTGAGCATGCGCGGCGTTACAGGCATCTTCTTTGCGATCCTCATCGGGGAATTCGGGCGTGCGGCCGGCAAAGATGGAGTTGTAGAGGGCGTCGAGTTCGGCTTGGAGGGTGCTGTGGCGTTGCGCTTCGGCCGCGATTTCCTTTTTGCGCGCCTCTGCTTCGTCATGTAATTGTTTGGCGTAGGCCAGCTCGTCCTCGGCGCTCTTCTGCGCTTGTATCGCGTCGAAATATTCCTTTTCTTCCTTGGCCGCCTTTTCTGCAAACTTGTCCTTCTTCCCACTTGCTTTGTGGGCAAATCGTCGGAAGTGCGAGTCGCGGTACTTCTCGTGGTCTTTGAGTTCGCTGGCCGTCTTGTTCTTTAAATCCTTGACGCGATCGTTGATGGTGGCGATTTGAGATTCGAGGTCGGCAATATACGCATTATGCTGTTTAAGCTGGGAGGGCGCTGAGTCGGTTTCTTCGAGTCCGCGGAGGAGCTGTTCATTCTGATGTGATGCCTGCTGCATCTTGGTTTGGATAGATGACATGATGGCGATACAGTGGGTATTACAGTCCTATCTCACAATAAGGTAGCTCAGGTACACAGGTGGTGAGGCGGCGGTAGACTGTATGATATAAGGGCAGCAGTAGTTAGGCAGCCTACCTCGTGCCCATCCTACAGTCGGAACTATGTGATCATACTTGCTTGGCAGTTGGCCTAGCGGAACTCATGTATGTACAATCATGGCGTAGATATTGGAGGCCTAATGTGCGGAATGCCATATTCTGCCTATGGTGGTGCCTCATCGATACTGAGCGGATGAGATGGAAATCCTGCGCGTCATGCCAAGGGTGGCGGAGCTATGATCGAATATGGCATAGTCGTGGCGCAGTCGACGGAGCCACCCAGCTAAACTGCTTAACAGCTAAACAAACAGTAGTGGCAACGGCTATCCGGATCGTCGTCAGATGGCGAATGTCAAGATGCTGGGGGAAAAGGAGTGAAGAGCGGAAGCTGGCGGAGCACCGTGAACTCGAATACATGAAACGCTTCTTGGACACGCTAAATCGCGTCGCTAACTTGCTATGGTACAAAAAGCATGGAAGGCAAGCCGAACCGGCGTAGCCTCAGACGGAACAAAGTGCGTAGAGACGCCGTATTGGTTACTCAACGCCCCACCCTGTGAGACACACTGTCACAACATCGGCTACAACAACAACTGAAAGCTTACGGTCTCCCCTGATTTCCAACACTCACCACCCAAACGCGCCCCATTACCGCATTGACAGCATGCCAACCGAGAAACTTCAAACCTACGCGCAGAAACCCCGCGTGTTCATCCTGTCGGACATCTCAAATGAGCCTGATGATGCTGAGTCGCTATGCCGGTACCTTTTGTACGCGAATGAGTTTGAGACCGAAGGCTTGGTAGCATGTACTAGCACGTGGATGAGGAACAAAGTGTGTCCGCAAGACATGGAGAAGATCATTGATGCCTATGCCGGTGCCGTCGATAATCTCAACAAGCATGCGCATCCCGAATGGCAGTATCCGACTCCAGAGCATTTGCGCGGATTGATCAGAAAGGGAGCCGAGGTAAGCTTGTATTCGCTGCAAATGTCAGTAATCACGCGTGGACACTGCTAATGGAACCCAGACTTATGGCATGTTGGCTGTAGGAACTGATATCCCGTTGTCTGAAGGTGGCCAGCTTCTCTACGACCGCATCATCGCACCTTCTACGCAGCCGTTATGGGTGCTCTGTTGGGGAGGAACCAACACACTGGCCCAAGCACTTTTGAAATTAGATGATGATTTCGATCCAGAAGACTCCAAGCGCTTGCTTTCACGGCTACGCGTTTATGCCATCTCTGATCAAGACGACACGGGCGCATGGATTCGCAACAGTTTCCCCGACATCATGTACATTGCTTCAGTCCACGGTTGGAACCACTACGGCATGGCTGCGTGGACCGGAATATCCGGTGACAAGTATTACGGCTTCGATCAAGGGGGCCCCGACTTTACCAAGATGGAAAAGAGCTGGATCAAAGAAAACATCCAGATTGGCCCGCTCGGGAGCGCCTATCCTGACTACCTCTACATTCCCGAGGGTGATACACCTAGCTTCCTCTACCTCGTACAGAATGGCTTGGGTGTACCCGACTGTCCCAACTATGGTTCGTGGGGAGGAAGATATGTACGTACAGACATCAGCACTGAAGGTCTGAACAGTAGCCACTATTCTGACGCGGTAGACCGAGTCAGGGTTGGCGAAAGGACTTATATATCAAATCATGCGACCATCTGGCGCTGGCGCGATGCCTTTCAGAATGATTTTGCAGCGCGCATTAAGTGGAGTATGGAACCCGAGTTCGCCAAAGCAAACCACCACCCTGTCATCAATATCAGCGGCTTCAAAGGTCTGGCACCAGCGCAAGTCACTGCCGAGGCCGGCTCAACAGTGACACTCGACGCCTCCGGTACCTACGATCCCGACGGCGGAAAGCTGACGTTCAAGTGGTGGCACTACCGCGAGCCTACCGCTACAACATGGTCGGTTCATGAGGAGGTCATGGAACTTGCCATTAGGAAGTTGGACGACGAGGGTAGAAAAGTCCGGATCACGCTTCCGCCGCCAGGAAAGAGCGCTGTGGATGTGTTGACCAAGGAGCCAGTTGCGCAGGGCCAGCTTTTGCACCTTATACTCGAGGTCACGGATGATGGAACTCCATGCCTTACGAGTTACCGAAGAGTATTGATTCAGGTGACCAACAAGGACTTACGAGGTGGGAAAAAAGGAGTGGATGCAATCAACGATGCAATGAAAAAGTTGTGAGGAAGACCAATGAAAACTTGTGTATCGGCTGAAAAGGTGCACATAATAAGAAATATTTCTAAGCGAAATTCTGCATCATTCGGGATTCATGACAACTCGCGCGCTATGTTTCGGGTATGCAGACAGGGTCTACTGAGCGTTTGAAAGCCGGGACTGACAACGTAGGATGAATTGAACTCTGGGTGATCAGTGGGATACTAATAAATGCTCAAGTACAAACCAACAAATCATGGACTTTGATTAGAGCCGGTGCACTCATGGCTTGCAGTAGTTCAAATCTGCCCACGGGTCGCTGACGTCACTGAACCCTGGCGCAGCAACGGATAGCCACCTAGCCTGGCACTTTGTAAATCACCATGATCTTATGAGGGGTATCCTTACACAGAGTAAAGACTACATCTCATGCGTGCCGTTATAAAACAGGTTGTTGTCTAGCCACACACGTACAACCACGACGATCGGAGTGATCTCCGATGACGTAGTAACGTCACGCTTGCACTGTCATAGCAGTGTCAACCATCTACAAAACCAAAAAGTCGCCCCTTATAATCTATACAACACTAAGCCAGCCCTCTTTTTTTTCAGAAATTGAGAATCTTCACAGAAACAGCAAACACAGCAAAAAGCGAAACCAAAAGCGACAAACACCTCAATAAAGTATGGCCAACGAGAACGCTGGAGCTCCGCAAGGCGGGATCCCGGACCACGAGATCAAGCAGAATGCCGGCGTTTCGGCCAGTATGGCACTACAGGCAGGTCAGAAGGCGTGGGAGCTGAGGCAAGCGGCACATGGAGCCGGCGATGCAAAGGCAAGAGAAGAGATTCTTGCAAAAGCAATCAACAAGGAGATTGAAGCAGAGAGCTTTGGAAAAGCCGCAAAGTATACCCAGACGGGTGCATTCCAGGGTCTTGCAGCTGGCGCAGGACTGGGCGTGCAGCCAGGTGTTACTGTTGGAAAATTGACCGGAGCGCTCGTCGGCGGTGTGGTATCAACGGTGACTGGTCTTCTTGGTGGAGGGATTGGCTCCGTCTATGGTGCCATGTCAGGTCCATTCTGGGATCTAGGAGAAATGGCAAGTCAGGGAGTTCAAGGTGTTGTGGGAGACTTCCTTCCGGACATCAAGGCGACATCATCGCAAAAGAAGGCTTTGGAAAAGATGATTATGCAAACAAAAGAGACACAGGCACCTTCAAAAGAAGAGCTGGAGCAGATGAAGAACGATGCACCGGATCAGATGCCGCAGTCATGGTCACAATCGGCCAAGGATATGACGAGTTGGAGACCGAAGATGCCTAGTATGCCGTCAGCCAAGGGTGTAGGCGGCGCGCTTGGATTGGGAGGCGTCGGAGCTGCAATGAATCCCTGGGGAGGAAAGGGTGGGGAGCAAAAGCAGCAAGTTTCTTCTCAGCCAAAGCAACAACAACAAAAGCAGGCTCAGAAGACACCTAATCAGAACCAACAACAGCCACCGCAACCACAACAGCAGACCAAACAAGCCCAAACCAACCAAACCAAACCCGCTCTCCAGCATCCACAACAGCAAAGCCCCCCACAAAACCAAACTCAGGAACCAGGTAGATCCAAAGAAGAACCCCAACTCAAGAAGCCGCGCTCTCAGCGCCCTCCCACCACGCGAGCGCCAGCGAATCCTCAATCTGCAACCACAAAATCTCAACCTTCGCAGCCAAATACAGCCACAAAATCTCCGAGTCAGCCAAAGCAAGTTTCCTTTGATGAAAAGGAGAACAACGCCCCAGCCCTAACACCGAGGCAGCGGAAAAAGCCAAGGAAATTAGGACAACCGGCAAGCAACGCACAAAAGAGCGGTGATGGTGCGCCAGCACCGGCTGCAAAGAAGGCACCAAGGAAGCTGCAGCAGAGGAGTGCTGCTACCGCGTGATTGCTTGGACATGGCCGGGGTCAGGTTGTGAGCGAGTATCCCGTTAGTACATATGAAGATGAGACATGATAAAAAATAGATAGGAGTGAATTCTTTCAATGTGGTATTAGGAGTTTGTCAGCGCATTTGAGCTTGACAAAAGCGAATACTCCTACCCTGCCTTCTCAAGACTACGTTGATTGATGTCACATTGTTGTGTTTCTCTAGAGGTTAATTGCTTGCCTCCGTACGCAATCACACCAGCACTACAGCTTCCGTCCCCTGATAGCTCGTGCCCCCAGTATATTGTGTTAAGATACCGCATATGCATCAAGGTCATGACCCACAGACGCACATGTGCAAATCTCGTTCCATTCCCTGCGAATTTCTGAATCGCCTCATCGTAGCCGCACAGTTGGTAGAGTAGGCGGTGAGATTGCGATGGTGTTTGAGAATAGCATGACAAGGTGGGAATTCGTTGGGCTTGTGTTGTTTGTACCGTGCGCCAAGTGTTTGACGACGGTACCACAGGGACGGAGCCTGTTGGACCTGGGTATCGGGAAGACGCATTGCAAAGTCTGACAGAATGCATCAGTATCAACAAGGTATCTGTGACATGTATAGGAGCATATCCATGTTTCTTTTGCCTAAGTATCATGGTTTTCTTTCTTCGTACTGTGCACGTCTGTTGGTCTTGTTTTACCACATCCGCTTGCGTATCACGGGAAGTACCAAAATTGACCGGGATTACAGGAACATGTATACGCATTGCCGTGTTGCATGTCTTTAGTTTCCGGGAAGAAGTGAGTTTGACCTGGTGGGACATTTCATTTGTTCAGGAAACGGGTGGGTGGGTGGCAGCAGATGCGCTGACAGTAGCGCTGCTGTGGGGAAGGCGTCTT
>Ga0265797_10008055_pt1 | contig 14195 bp, 9 predicted proteins | sample P2T30metagenome_FD_192433 | JGI IMG/M metagenome (GOLD analysis project Ga0265797, IMG submission 192433) | Plant litter microbial communities from East Loma Ridge, Irvine, California - P2 T30 | ecosystem: Environmental > Terrestrial > Plant litter > Unclassified | place: USA: California... | reverse complement strand
TGTCGTGAGGATGTCAAAAGGAAGATGTTGATCTCAAGTTGAAATCAGCTTATAACTTAGCGCCTTGGCGGACGACTCTCCGAGCTCTCTTCCGCGCCGAGGTCGTCTTGATTGCATCGCGGCTTTGTTGGGATGCTCACTTTCTCAAGACCGTGATTACGACAACCCTTTGCTCAAAAAGGTCGACATGAGCGCGGTGCGAAGCCTTTACTCGAGGGCCTTCCGCCCACAGCTCTCTCTTCGATACCAACTACTCCGTTGCAGCGAGTCGACCACTTCCAAAGCTGCCCAATCTACTCTCAAACAATCAGCCCCGACTCCTCCTAAAGGCTTCTTCAGGAGACATCGTCGCACAGCATGGATCACTGGAGCACTCTTAAGCGGTGGCGCTCTGGGAAGCTTCATTCTCCATTCGCTTGCTCCGCCTCCAATGCCTGAACCTGGATCGCGCGAAGATGGAATACTCATGGCTGATCTCAATCGGAGGATCGACGATGAATTCAAAGTAAAGGTGCTAAGAGGAAAATGTTTGGGTGTATCGAAACAACTCAGGGGCGCACAGGGCGGATGGGTCGAGATTGTACCACGCCCGGCGGAGACGGGCTCACCAGATGCTGGCGAGAAGAAAGGACTACTCACTTCGCTGGAGGGTGCTAAAGGTCTCGGAGTGGAGCGATTGTTCTGGGAACGCGATGAGCATATGTTGGTCGCTGTTGTATGGTTCGGCGGTTCTCTCTCTGGGTGGCCAGGTGTCACCCATGGTGGTGTTATTGCAACTGAGCTGGCTGAAAAGTTCGCACTCGCCGAGTCGCTTGCCTCGACTCCTGCTTCCGTCACTGCGGCAGCGATCCCTCAGCGTCTTCCTGGAACTGGTAGCCATGCTCAGATGCCTTTCCCTGCCGACCCATTGGACGAGCCTGCGCAGCTGAGCCTAAGCTATGTCAAGCCGACTTACGCGAATGGCTTCTACGTGGTGCGCATTTCTCCTTCCGCTCCAATCGAGGAAGACCCGAAGCATATCGTACCATCTGAACCTTTCGGGGGACACGAGTACGAAGCGACTATCGAGTCCATGAATGCACGCATTTGCGTGAAGGCAAAGGCAAAGTTTGCGCCTAGCACCAGGCTGCAAAGGGCTGAGGCTCAGGTCAAAGACACCGCCAGCGCGAGTTACGAGACTTTCAAAGAGTGGATGTGGCCAAGCAGGCAGAGGTCTTCAACATGATGCTTCTGCAAGTAAGATCAGCCATCAATACAACCTTTCAACCAACAATACACATATACAGAGACGCGAGTAGTCTTAAGACGCTGCATGCGGCTTTGGCGCCGTCTGGCATGGCGAGTTATCCGCAGATGATCGGCGTCGAATAATGACCGACACTCTATGCCACATTGTCGATTGTACAACACGTGCAACCAAAAAGTGCGGATGCTGTCCAGGCAGGAAATCAACAGTCCAGTGATCATCGCGCGGCATGACACTCATGAACAGATCCAATCACCACAGCGATTCAAGAGCGCTAATGCTCATATCTGTTCATTTGTTTCAACCCCAACTTGATAACAGAACTATCTATACTGGTCAAAATTTGTCCAAACCATAATATTGGGAACGGTTGGCATCCATATTCACAATGCTGAAAGACCCTAGTATGCGATGCAAGCGCCAGGATTTGAAGGAATGCGCCACTGGACGAGCTACGGCCTCATAAATCCGGTCGGTTTGCCTCCCATTCATACGCCTTGAGATGGGGAAATGTGGTCACGCGCTCCATAGACAAAGATTCTTGATATCATACTTAGCAACTGCCATATCAAACTGACTTGGCCATAATGTAATTATGCTGGGACCTGGCATTACTAGTCTTTGGCGTTCATTTCATTTATGCGCACCCTACTGTGCAGACATGGAGGATGCGAAACCGATACCGATGTCGCCTCGGCAAACACGAACCTTCAGCTGAATGCCAAACGCGTCACTTATCACGCCTCCGTGGGCCTATCAGATGCACCAGGCCAGCAGCCAACTTCAGCTGCATCCTTCCGCTCCGCTCGTTTCATACGCATGGACGCCGGGGCTGAGCATTATTAATGCGTGTGTCGTCCGCTCAAAGTCATCCGAATACATTCATCTATTGAAGCACTTCCCTTACCAGATCACTTACCAACATCAACCAACATGGACAAATTAGCATCATTGAGACTGCCTGACCTCGAGCGACTCGCCCGCATAAATGTTCCGCCTCAATACCTGAAGCCACTGGCCGCTCTAGGAGGCTTGTGGGCATTCTCCCAGCTTTACAAGCTCAGCAGCTTCACTTGGTACCACTTCCTGCGTCCTTACAACCTGAGCAAATACAAGAAGGGCGGCAAAGGCGAACCATGGGCCCTCGTGACGGGAGCATCAGACGGTATCGGCGTCGGCTTCGCAGAGGAGCTTGCATCGCAAGGCTTCAATGTGATCCTGCACGGTCGCAATGAGCAGAAGCTGGTCGGCGTGAAAGAGCGACTACTTTCCCAGTGGCCCGCCAGGAAATTCGAGATCCTCATTCTGGACGCCATCGCAGACGCTGGCAACGCCGACAAGATGGCCGCCGCGCTCGCCGAGTTCAAAGACCTCAACATCAAGATCCTGATCAACAACGTCGGCGGCGTCGGCGGCGGGAAACCGAGCTTCAGGAAGTTTGTAGAGAAATCTCCCGGGCTGATCGACGACTGGATCGATATCAATTTGCGTTTCGCGACGCAGTTCACCAGACAGCTCCTGCCAACGCTGATCGCAAACCAGGCTGCCTTAATCATCAACATCAGCAGCGGTGCTGCCGATGCGCCCTCGCCTTGGCTCGCTGTGTACAGTGGCACAAAGGCCTTCAACAAATCCTGGTCGAGATCGCTTGCAGTCGAATTGCTCGATGAGGGCCACGATATTGACTGTCACGCTATCATTGTCGGTCCAACTGCAACGGACAGGCTAGGTTTGGACGTCACCATGACACAACCGACTGTAAGGAACTTGGCTAGATCGAGTCTCCGCTACGCTGGTACAAGCGTGAGGGACGTGGCTGCGTACTGGGGACATGACTTCCTGATGACTACGTTTTCGCTTTTGCCCAGTTCTTTTGCCGAGAACTTTGTGAGGAACTTCTCGAAGCAGATTATCAAGAAGGAGCAGCAGGAGTTGGAGGGAGAAGCCAAACGACAGTAGCCGTTCAAATTGTGGATGGGTTCGAGGGGGGTTTGTTGCAAGAAACGACACTTCATTGAGGTGGTCAGTAATGCAGTGTAACGGCAAACATTTCTCAACAAATTCATGTTCAACTGATTGTATGAAGTCTCCCGCAATTCAGGCTACACCCAGATTGACCGCGCCACAATACCGTGATTCACCTTAGGTCGTGGCAAACGACAAGCAAGGGGTCTCGGTGTGACATACGTCGAGGGGTGCTAAAGCAAGATAGGCACAGACACTAACCTCAGGATGGTAAAATCACCGGTCTGCCGACGGGCTTTTCGAGCTGCACAAGTAGAGATTGCGAAAGTCAACGAGCGTTCATGTGATTCTTACTGAACTAAAATCATGATACGACTTGTGCTCATGCCTTCCTTCCGACAGCATCAGCATCCCACCTCCTTTCATAAAGGTACCGATAATGCGGCATCGCCAACCCAACCATCTCCCCAACCAACCCAGCATCCTCTCCAAACTCCTCCTTCCACTTCCCCTCCACATCAGCAAAATCAGAATTCCTCGCAGCCTTCCCAGCAACAACCCCCGAAGACTCATACAACGTGCTCTGACTAGCATACTGCATCGGATGGATCTCCTTCTCCTTCTGCTCGCCAGTCACAGCATCCCACTCAAACGCAACCTTGTCAGGATCCAAACCCAAACTAACACACAACCTCCGCACGAAAGTCTCGCTGGTCATGTAGTCGTCGGCATCGACGACGACAGGCTCGATGCCATGGGATTTGTAGAAGTTGTAGAGCACGCAGTTCCACACGTTGCAGGTGGTGACTAGGAAGAAGGCCCGGCTGCCGGCGTGAGGGAGGTTCATGCGCTGCAGTACGCGGTAGGCTGAAGGGACGCACAAGCGCGGGTCGCGGATCGAGATGAGAGGGATTGTTCCTGGGCGGAGCAAGAGGGTGTCTGGGACGAGGGAGAAGTTCTCGCTCTTAAGGTGGCAAGGCTCCGAGGAAGCGAGCAGGTGGATGTACTCGAGCATTTTGTCGGGCAGGACGGGGAAGAAGGGGTGGGAATGGACGAAGAGGAGGCTTCCATTCTGTTTGAAAATCAGTATCCTGCTTATAAACAGGCAGATATATCACAACTCACTGTTTCCGCAGTCTTATTCAAGGTCTCCTCCCAGGCACCAATCTCCTTAAGCATCCCTTCCTCATATTCACGAAGTTCTTCTGCCTCCATACCATCCTCATAGTTATCTCTCAACAACCAAGGGACCTGCTTGCCCCTGCTCGCAGAGAATGGATGGGCGAGGAGTTCCACATTCTCCTGACTGGTGAGCAGGCGTTCGAGTAAGTGGCCTGCAAACTATCAGTCAGATCGTGCATTTTGGCAAGCATGCATTTCGCTGCAGACTTACTTCCGCTGCGTGGCTGCGAGAAGAGGATGATTTGCGATGTCATCTTGATGATTGCGTTGCGTTGTTTGTTGTGGATTGTATTGACTGTTTGGTGAGCATGCCACATAATGAGTTCTATCAACATATATATAGCCGATCACAAAAAATTGCTGCCTGTGTGGTGGACACTCATACGCGTGGCTTTCGAAGGCAGCGATTTAATTCATTCGGCTTAGTGACGCCGACGACGATGGCGCCATGCCAGATGCCAACAATAAATTCATCCACGACACATTTGCATGTAAATTGAAAAGCAGAAATTTTTGCACACTTATATACAATCCCATAAAGTGCCACTAACAAAAAGTAGTCAACATCAGATGGAGGAGAAAAAAAGAACCAAAACACCGTTGACGCTTTGCCCGCGTTGCCAACATAAAATGACATCCAAGATTTTTCGCAAAACTCCCAGAACTCTTTTTGTTCTTTCGCGCATATCCAAGCATGTCGTCGGGAGTAAAACAGATAACAGACACTCGCGTCTCATGCTACAGACATTGCTGACACTTTACATGTGCCTGATGCCGCGGTTGACGTAGGCGATGAAGCTGTTGACGATGTCTGCGAAGCCAGTGGGGCGGGCGAATGAGCTCTCACCTGGAATTTTTGTCAGTACAATGTTGTTGCCTCGAAAGGTGACGCGTACGAAGACTCACCCTTCATGGCCTTGTCGGCGACCAGCGCAATAAGCGCTGCGCCAACACCGCTACCATCCTTGGCAATACCAATGCGAATCCTCTTCTCGCCCCAAACGCCGATCTGAGGAATCTCCTTGAGAGCCTCGCGAATGTACTCCTCGAAGTTGGGGTAGAACTCGACCAGGCTGCCGTCGACACCGACATCGACGATGTCGTCCTCGTTGACAGTGGTATCCTCGGTCGTGGCAATATCCTGCGGGTGCTGGAGCTTGTCGGTGCCGATAACGATGGCTGCAATGGCGACGGCCGAAAGACGGGCGGCACGCTTGCCAATGGCAGAGGCGATGAGGCGAACGGCCTCAGCATCCTCGGCGCTAGCGGCGGAAACACCGTAGTCGTTGTCGAGAGTCTGGCGGGTGACCTTGAGGCCGGCAGAGTTGTCGCCGCTGGCGATGGAAAGGAAGCTGGTGTCAAGACCCCACTGCTTGCGCAGAGGCGAGTTGGGTGCGAAGTTGGTGGTGCTGCGCATGTCGTTCTTGCTGCTGTCCTCGTCGCTGAACAGAGGAACGCTCTTGTCGTTGACGAGGGCCATGATCGCGCGGCGAAGGATCTCACCAAGGAACATACCGGAAATACGCTTCTCGAACATTTGCACGCCGGGGTTGTTTGACTCGGCATCGAGGGAGCGATCGTAGGGCGTGTTGGGGAGAACGGAGAGCTGGTTGTCGAAGCTACCCCACTCGGTGTTAACAATCATCTCGCCAGTGCTGTCATCGACATCACCAGCATCTGCGCCCATGTTCTTGAGCTTTGTGATCTTGTCGAGCTTCTCGACGTAGGCGCCGTTGGTGCCGGTGCCGAAGATAGCACCAAGAAGAGTGCCGGTCTTGCCGGGGCTTGTGTATGAACGAGCCATCAAAGTACCGACAGTGTCGTTGACGAGCGCAGCAACGCGGACCGGTAGGTTCAGGTTGTCAATCTCTTTCTGCAGAAGGGCGCAAACATCCTTTCCAATGGTGTCCTGGATATCGAAGCCCTTGGTCCAGCGGATGAGGGTACCCTTGTTGATGCCATATTGCTGCACGGGGAAACTGAAAGTGAAACCAAGGCTGAAGACCTCCTCGTCCTTGGGTGCGCCGAACACAGACTGCCTGCGCTCCATGTGCGAGTTGTAGTGGTCCTCGTGGTGCTCCTTCAGGAAGCTCTCGATCTGCTTAGCCAGGAAAGCGAAGAGCTCACGGGAAGTCTTTGCAACCATCAACTCGTGAGGAATGGCAACCTTGCTCTGGGTCAAGCTGAAAGTGCTGTTTCCGTGCAGCTGAATAGAGCAGACACGGAAGTTTGTTCCGCCCAAATCGACAGCCATGTACAGACCCTTCTCGGTACCATTGGGCACAGCGGTAACATAGGTCGGGATCTGGCTCATGGTCTGTCCCTGCTTCTGCAGACCCTCGTCCATCTGGCGGATGAACTCGGTCACACCGCGGTTGACATCTTCCTTGGTGTACTCGAACTCAGCGGCCACGCGCTCGGCGGCCTGTGCGAGAGACATGCTGCGTGGAGATCGGTTGTAGATGCTTCCTGGGTTGTGGGTTGGTACGCGGCAGTACAAATCTTGCACAAATGGATTGTAGGTGGGCACTGGTGGACACGAGGCTGCTTCTGGCGTAGGATAGGTGCGCAAGAAGAGATCCTGGTAGGGAATGGGCAGGTGCGGTAGGAGGTATTGGGTGAGGAGAACGGCGACAAGAAGAAGGCCGAGGACGAGAGTGGAGGTGGAGGGACCGTCACGCGAGAGGGCGGAGAAGAAGGTGTTTCGCTTCTTTTGGTTCAGGTCGTGCAGGAAGGGTGGTGATGGAGCTGGGGAGGAAGACCGCGAAGGCGGAGGGAGGGAACGAGAACGACGAATGGTGACGGCCAGGATGGGAGGGCGGAGCGGGAGAGAGAAGACTGGAGTCGTCTGTGGGTGAGGCAGCGGGTGCTTGGTACTAGACTATGGTATGTCTCTGCGCGGTTGAGAGCTGTGACGATGGTCTGGCGACCGAGCTTGCCTCTAAAGCTACGGTGCTTGCAGCGGGGCGTGGAGAGCGTTCTGGGCCGGGGGGGGGCTCTTAAACTGGCACTTCGTCTGTGAATTGGTTGAGAGACAGCTCGCCGGCAGCAGAACATGTTGGTCGTCACGTGTCGAGTACAGAAGCCTCTTTCGTGTCTTTCTTGACCCTTCTATACAACAAATGGGCACAGCAATGACTATCAGGCTCATACTGCATCTCCCCAACTTTCACCCTCCCCGTGGGCGGAACCTTACGGACATGGTCGTTTTCAGCGCTGGCAACGCCCGCTACGCAACTTTTGCGCCTCGGCCGCCGCTAACACGAAAATCCCAGTGCCACTATAAGAAGCCATCTGAAGCTCGAGGAACGCTGCAGGCGTGACCTTCGAGAACGCCATCTACTTTCTTCTAACGCTGTGCTACACTTTCCACAACCCGATCCAATCGCACCACGGCCATCCCCTCCAACACACACAAAGCCATCGGCACCTTCTAATCGTCCTCCTCTCCATTTCACGCTCTCCACGCGGGGCGCACGTGCTGGCCAACCCCAATCGGCATGAGCGGTCCTTTGTCGGTCGTTCTCAGCTTTTCGTGCATTTCGTTACGCGCTTTGCGTGTTGGAGACGCCGGACGACAGCGAACGGCCCACCGTCGCGCTGCCCGCTAGAGCACACGAAGACCACGAAGAAGTGCCGGTCGCCGTCTAGCGAGACGGATCGTGATGCTCGACGGAACTTTGCGGAGTTCATGTTTGTGCGAGCATAGCGGTTTCTTCACAAACGTCATTGTTGGCGAGATGGAAATTGTAGTTGGCAGAGTGAGGGCTGAGAATGCCTTCGACGCGAGTCGTACGGAACTAACAACATTTGCGAGAAGCTCGTGCCATTGATAGCAGTTCTCTGGTAGCCTTCGAGCGTATGGGCACACTGTCGCTTTAGACTGCATCGGGACATCACCAATAATGTCTGGCTTCCTTAACAAGTAGTGTGATAATATCACCAGCTGTGTAGGTCAATGCCGTGACTTTTGCCATGGAGATACCATCTACAAGGCCTGGCCATTTCAAAAGCTAAGTTTAGTATGAGAGTAGCTACAGGTGTATATTTAGATCTGTCTGCCATTGAGATGCTACTCTTCAGAATTGAGCAACTCGATAGCTAGCGTGCACATATCTTCGACAAGAAATACCTCAGTATCTATGCTCACCATTGAGACAAGTAAATTGCAAGTAGCATCAGTTCCAGAGACAGAAGATCGTACTCGCCATTGAGGTTTTGAAATTGAAGATTATTAGACTTCATTGATATATGATCGCCTCAATGATCGTTGTTCATAAGTCGTATTCCCATAATTACTTCCATTAAGCTCTCCCAGAACGCCCTCACAATGCTACCATCCAAGCTCAGACATCCCGCCAAGTGCCTTGCACCGGCTTCCTGCCAATGCTCTGTCCTGCGGGTGGCGGCGATACAGTCCCTCCAGCGAGATAAGTATGATTGCCTTGCGCCTGCGTGTGATAACTAGGCGGATACAGACTAGGCTCATACTGCGTTGACCTCACGCTCGTGACGCGGTTAGGGACTTGCGAAGCTGTCTCTTGGCTATAAAGCGACTGCGGAGCAAATTGCCTGTGAGAGTCGTAGTTGTGCGCCGGCGCCGCGTTCATGGCGCCCAAGTCGCCGGCAGCAGGTTGTTGTCCGTGACCATAGTAGTCGGCGTTCGCGTTAGACGATAGCAACCCTTGTTGCTGGCCTACTTGTCGGCTCTGCAGGTGGCCCATCTCCACATCATCGTACTGGCGATCACGGGTGTGCGTGGGGAAAGCAGGAAGCGCATCTTCGTTGTATCCACCCTTTGGTGCTTCGTACGGGCTCATGGGTGCGCCTCGGCTGCCTGCTCCTCCTGACATTTGCGGCGGCGCATACATGGGCGCAGGAGCGTACATTGGTGCTGCCGAGTACATGGGCTGTTGCGGGCCATAGTATTGGTTGTGCATAGGATACTGAGGTGGTGGCGGCGCAGGTTGTTGATATCTGTGCTTGTTCCGTGAAGAACAACAGTCGCAGCACCCGCAACAGCAGTCCGCGATGCCACCGCATATGCACCTGACCAGGCACCATACAATGGATAGCGCGATGATACTGCCCAGGATGATACCGACGATTACTGGCCATTTGCTGATAGTGATCGTTAGTCACGTTCGCAGTATCGTAGAGTGTACATGCGCTCTTACCAATATGTTTTTGACATGCAGTTGTCCCATGATGATAGCGTCTCCTGAATGCCCATGGGCCCCGATCCGTTGTCCGACATGTCTGTCTGCCTCGTACGCTTGCGCTTGAACCAGTCTCTTATGCGCAATCGGAAGTCAAGGAGACGCCTTTGTATACAGCACGATCCCGCTCTTTACTTATTCCTACTTCTGCCAAGCAAGTAAACTCCTATGCCGTCCGTCCAGCCACCAAGAAAGTAAGTCCGAATGTGATGGTCGCTCGAAGTGTCGGTCGGAATCCTGTATTGTGGTATCGCGCGCAAATCCCGTGATCCAGTTTCAAAGTGTAGTATTTCTCTAATAGTAACCCAAGCACTCCGCGAATCCAGCGCGAGTAGAAGATAAACAATACAATCACCGCCCAGAGAAACGCAATACGCAATGCTGCGAGGCGTAGACGGTTCGCGGTGCCGGTGCCCAGCCCTACGGACGCGTATCACTCGGGCGAAGTTGCGCCTCCGTCCAATCTGAAACACTGTTTGGAGCTTTGGGCTCCACTTTCCTTGCTCCGCGCTGCAGCAGCTAGAGATGTCGTTTAACAAGTTGAGATGGCTATTCTTCAAAGGCGGAACAGATAGGGTTCTAGGATATCGGTCGAATCTTTCGCAAAGCTATCGAAAATGTGCAAAATGACTCGAGATGGTTGAGGGCGAGGCTGACTTTGATGTATGCACTCAGCCACTGAGGGCTTTGGTCATATGCCTTGTCGTCTCTACGCTCACGAGCCTGGAAGGTCAGTGTCGCCGATGGTGATGGGCGAGCACTGAACAGTATATCAGAAATTTGACGGTCATGACAGCAGCAGTCAACAAGGTGCCAGAGTGTAGCCAGTACCGCCGGGCCAAATTGTAGAAAATAACATCAGACTCTGCATTAACGCCATAGCTAGAAATGCGATGCTGCGCGGTACTAGTAGCACAAACAAAGCAAAAGGGTATCCTCGCAAACCGAAACAAACGCCGTAAAAAGCCAACCTCATACCAGGCCAGGTATGACAGCAACACCAACAGAAAACCGCACACGAAGTGTACACACTCAAACCTCGATGACCTTCAGCCTGATCGGTCCGAACGTCTCCTCCTGCTCGGCGGCCAGAGCATTCTTCGTCACCAGTGTCAGCACATGGAGCAAGCCCTGCGCAGCGACCACGCGGGTGTTGTTCGTGGGCAGCAACAGCTGGTCAAAGTCGATGCGACCCGTCATGTTCTTGTCTTCTTCGTCGCCTAGAGGCGCAGCCGCACGCGCTTGATCAGCTTCATCGATGCCTGCCTTGACGAACTCGAGGAAGTTGGCGCTCTCGCCATCCAGAGCTGCGCGAACCCACTGGGACTCAGCTGCAGTCTGGGTGTCGACTTGTGCAGCTGGACCGAATAGTTCGAATTCGTCTTCGGCGGTGGCTCCAAGGTACTCGTTCGAGCCCGCCAGGTGAAGGTCGTCATCTTCGTTGCCAAACTCGAAGCCACGGCCTCCAAGGGGAGAGGCAGTTGGCAAACGGCTTCCACGACGGCTGAGAGACGGAAGCGGGAAAGCACCGATTGCAGAAGTGCCACCTGCGCTGAAGAGGGCTGTCGGACGACGAGATCCTGTGCTTTGGTTCCATGGGAAGATACCCGACAGACGGCGATCGTCAAGCGGAGTCGGCTGGTCTCTGCCTTGCTCGATGGTGTAGTCATCGCCCATCGGAACGTAGCCATCATCCTGGAAGTCGAAGCCACGACCAACCTCGTCTGACGAAACTCCTCCAGCGCGCGAACGTACGCGACGACTGTCCTCTGAAGCAGGATCTTCATCTCTAGCGCGTTTCTCGCCGCCAGGTGTGAGCTTGAGTCCAGTCATTGCTTCCAGGAGCTTGATTCCAGTGAACATGTTGAGTGGGCCATGGTCGCTTTGCAACAAGTTGTTGCCTCCGCTACCCAGCATCCAATGCTCTGCATTCTTCTTTGCCAAGGTCACAAGGCGGTGTGCATGCTTGTGACGGAGAGCCTCGTTCATGTTCTCTCTGTACTGCTTGTTCCAGTCAGAGATATCACGATTGTGGAGCTCAATGGACTTGTCGAGCGGGATGACCTTGATTGGTGCGGTACGAGGACGACGGCGTTGTGCAGCCTCAGCGCTGTCGAAATGAACAGATGGCTGATGCAAGACCTCCTGCTCGTTATCGCCTGCCAGCATATCATCCTGGTTCATTACGTATCCATCGTCTTGGAGTGGGACAAAGCCGTCATCGTCCTGTTGCATGAACTGCTATCCGTCAGCACGCCTGAAACGGTGAACAATGTACGAGACAAAGATCACTTACGAAGTCTGCGACATGCTGACCACCAGCATGCTCAGCTCTGACGCGCGCGCTCGCTGAGTCACTCGGAATGTCGGTTCGATCGACTCGGCCAGAAGGTGCGCGAGGCTGGCGCGTGTCCCTAGCTGGCAAGTCTTCGTCGAGCACGAAGTTGCCATCTGCATCGATCTGCATGCCGAGATCGTCTTCGAGCAAGCCTTGTGGTTCGTCCTGCTGGAAGAAGCCACTGCCGATGCGCGTCCCTGCTCCAGAATCTCCGCGGATAGAATATGCGTGGCCAGCACCGACCGGTCCACCAACGAGAGAGCTTACTGACGCAGGTTCCATCAAACCTCCAGCGAGATCCGGAAGAAAGGCATCCTGGCGCTGAGAGTTGTCGGGAGTAATGGTAGCGGGCGACTGCATAGAGTCGAGATCTATCAGCATCGTATGGTCATCTAGATCCATCTGCAGGAGGTCCAGTTCGGGCAAGAAGTTTGGGTCGTCTTCGAGGACGAGCTGGTCAGCACTGGTGATCTTGTCAGCTTTTCTGAGTGAAGTGCAAGACATTCTGTGAGCTCCTACCGTCCCTTGTGGCCGCCCGCGGCATCCAAAGCATCTGCCTTGAGGGCCTTGAAGACAGTACGCATTCCGGTCCTTGCCGCCTCTGCATCGGTCAAGACATAGCCGCACTGCTGGGCGTAGACGCGCGTGACACCGTACCTGGCTACTGTCAGCTAGCGTGTCACGACAGAGTCGAGGCGGTTCGGGAAAATGCTTCTCACAGGAGATTGCTCGACAGACGGAGTGACATGGGCGCCGCCGGCTCAATGATGGTGTCACACGTCTTGACCACGTCCACGTCGAGGATGGCTTTGCGTGAGACCTTCTTCAGCGTCGATTTCGAGCCGAGTGTGGCGACGAGCCTGGTCAGCGAGTGGTCAGTAATTGACGTGTTTTGCGGTGGGAAGCAGGACGAGATGAATACCAGACGGTAGCGACGCCATATTTGCGCGAGGTGAGAACTACGCGAACGCGTCAGTGAGTGACCAGCAGCGCGTCAGAATGGAGCTGGAAATACTTTCGTGGCTGTAGAACATGTTGCTGGTGATCGCTACTGAGTTTATGACATCCGGGCTTGTCGAAGAACACGAGTTGAAGTGAGGTGCGTGGAGTGTGAATGGTTAGATGTAGGAGTGTAGGGAGTCGGATTTTGGAAGAAGGGAGTGGCGGAAGCTGGTGGAGTGAGGTTAGAGGGGGAGATTAACAGAGGGTGTGCTGCACGAGTGACCCAAGCCCACAGAACACTACTTTCGGCATTACAAGACAATTGTGATGCGCACTTTTTACGTTAGCGTGATCACATTTGGCATATCTCTATCATTAATCTCGTATGACCCAAGTGCGGCGTGATCATTCTCCGTAAAACCTAGGCGCGAGCCCACGCCACCGTCTAACCCGACAAACTTATGCACTCTCCTCAGTCTCCGACACCTTAGGCAGCTCAACAGCGCGGTAGAGCAAGATGAGAGCAGAGTGGCTCTCGCCGCCACCAGATAGTGTCTCGATCTTCTCACTGTCAACCTCCTGCACCTTGTCGTCGTTGAACCACCACCACTTGCCGTCCTCCTCCTGACCAGGCAGGGCGGTCTTCTTCACGTAGGCAGTGTAGTGACCAGAGTCAGCAGAAGAGCCCTGGTGAGTGACCACACCACGAAGCTCGTAAAGGCCAGTCTGGTTGGCAGTGCTGTCCTTGGCCATTTCGGGATGGACAGCGGCAAGCAGGTCCTTCTTCGCGTTGCGGATCGCCTGTGCGCGCTCCTGCTCGATCTCCGCATCAGTCTTGAACACCTCCTCGGTGCCTCCCATCGCGGTATCTTCGCCCTTCTTCTCAGCAGCGAGCTCGCCCTCGCTGGACGGGCCGGTAGCCTTGGTTTCGCGCTCCTTCTCCTTCTGAGCGCGCTTTTGGAAAGGCTCGTCCTTTGCGATCTTGCTAGCTCCAACCGCCTCGTCTTCAATATCCTGGCGTCTACGCTTCTGCCTCTTCTTCTGACGCTCGACGTCCTCAATCTCCTTCCTCACCTCGCGAACGCGGTCACGAACGGGGACCAGCTTCTCGCGAAGCTCGTCTGTGCAGTACTCAAGCAGATCGATCTCGTGCTGGAAAGAAACCTTACGCAGAATCTTGGCCTTCTTGCCGGTGTCGCGGCGCCACAGGAAGCGCATCAAGTGGATAGGTAGGTACTTGGGCAAGCGGGAGATGCGAGAGGTCTTCGTGTACATGGCGTTGCGACCAAGAGTCGGAGATTTC
>Ga0265797_10008053_pt1 | contig 14196 bp, 10 predicted proteins | sample P2T30metagenome_FD_192433 | JGI IMG/M metagenome (GOLD analysis project Ga0265797, IMG submission 192433) | Plant litter microbial communities from East Loma Ridge, Irvine, California - P2 T30 | ecosystem: Environmental > Terrestrial > Plant litter > Unclassified | place: USA: California... | reverse complement strand
GGGTAGTCAGCGCTCACTGCAGTCTTCCTTCTTGTTCGTGGTAGCAAGTGTGTGTGGCGGCCGGGCAGCGGAAAGACTGGGTGGCGTCACAGCGATGAGTGATTGTATACAACTTATCGCGAACTTTGTAAGCCCGCATTTCCGCATTTTTTCGCTGAGGCTCGTCATAAGGGGTGTAGCAAGAAACTTGCCTGACTGGTCAGCTAATGGACAAAAGGTCGTTTAAAAGCAAGGATTACTCAGGAATTGGCCCGCCAAGCAACAAGCACGGGCGAATCCGAAGTTTTGTGATTTTTATTGTGTACAATTTTTTTAGAAAATGTCTTAATCAGCCATCGCCGGCTTTTTTGATGCCCTGAAAGAGTGCGGGTTCTCTACTACTGACTTCGGGAGGCGCGACAACGCCATGGGACGCTTGACTACACATGTGTTGGACGCTGCACACGGCTGCCCCGGCAGCGCCATCAAGGTTGAACTGTACCGCGTCGAAGGCGCGCAGCTGGCCTTGGTCGCCACGGCCGTGACCAACGACGATGGCCGCTGCGACGCGCCGTTGCTGCAGGGCGACGACTACCGCAGCGGTGTCTACCAATTGCAGTTCAGCGCCGGCGACTATTACCGCGCCCGTGGCGTGCAATTGCCGGAACCGGCGTTCCTCGACGTCGTCGTGCTGCGGTTCGGCATCAGCGCCGAGCAGGATCATTACCACGTCCCGTTACTGATTTCGCCTTACAGCTACTCCACTTATCGCGGTAGCTGAGCGTCACCTTGCTTCATACCCCCAAAGCTCTTCGTTGGTTTTTCGCCCGCCCACACTGCGGGCTTTTTTTCGTCTGTGCATTCAACTATCTAGCACCTCTTGCACAGCACGCGTGCCTAGGCTGGGTCTTTTCCTCATAGAGAAGAAGCCCTATGACGTCGTCGCCCAATCCGCCGGGTACTGCTCCTCCCTCCAGTCGCTCCGCCGAGCCCACCGATACCGAGGCGCCGGATGTCGTCATCCAAGAGCAGTCTCGGAACATTCGCGAGCAGTTGGAAGCGCGGGTCAACAGCGCCACCCATCCCAGCCGCCTGGTCAACCAGATCTGCCTGGCCGACATGCGGTGCAGCGAGTCGGTGAATGCATTGTCACGCCTGACAGGCCGCTCGCCGAAAATCCTCCAGGTGATCCGTGCCGAGCTGCGCAAAGCGTTCGACATCGACCCGGACAGCTTGCTTTTCACCGAGCCCAAGCCACCCCTCAAGCCCGAGAAGGTCGACACCCTGACCGACCGCGCGCTGGCCTTGCTGGTGCAGCCGCACGTGTCGATCAACGTCAATCAAATCACGGCCTTGAGTTTCAAAGGCGATCCGGGGCGACGCTTGCCCTTCACACCGTTGGTAGCCTTGGAGCGCGTTGTCGCGTTGAGGCTGTTCGAGCGGCTGGCGCACGCGGCAAACCACTACTGGGACTCCCTCGCGCAAGGGTCATGGCTCTCGCGTCGTGAGCGTTGGGTGGAGTTACACAAGCATCTGTTTGCGGAGCGGGCGTTTATAGCGCGGCAACTGGAAGAACTCTCGAGTGCGGGGATGGCCATGGTCCAGGCCGTGATTGATGCTCCAACCTCAGAGGCGCGCCAGCGTGCAGGTGGGAAGTGGGCCAGCGTGCGGGTGGCCGCGTTGATGTGGCCCGGTACGCCGTCAATAGCGATCCCCGGCGCAGTGCATATTTACCGCGAGAATGATCCCGCCGATGTTCCTCATATTGTTTACCTGCCGGGCGTGACGCGCAATTTTTACGAGTATCCCTCCTTTGCCGTCGCGCAATGCGGCCTGCTGGAGTTAAACCGTTCCCTGTTTCACAACCTCTGGCACTGTTTGCCGTTGAACCGTCGCAACAAGCTATGTCGGCCCGAGGACTTGTCCCCGGCGTCCAGTGTTGTTCGAGGCCTGGAAGTGATGGGCGATGCACTGGCGCTCGGCGCGCAGGCGTTGCTGAATGAGCAATGGGGAAACGAATTGGCCTGTGCGGTGATGATCAATGCCGTCCATGTATTTTCTGATGTGCGCCCTCGGCCTCCACCACGGGATGCCGCACGCTTTCTCGCGTATGTGGAGGGCACCCGAAAGCAACTGATCGGCAGCGCAGTGCTCGGCGACCTTCGTGAGCCATTGCTCAGATGGGACCAGCGACGACGACGCACAGAAATCATCTTCGCCAGCACCTCGCCCGGCTTGGCGCTGCGCACTGCAGCGCGGCAGATCCATCGTTACGAAAAAGCGCTGCTTGCACTGCTGGATCCGCAGGATCTCAGCGTAGAGACGCCAGCGTATAAAGAGTGCGTGTCGCTGACCAAACGCCTCAAGGAGCACGCGCAGGCGTTGAGTGCGTTGGTGCGGGACGCGCGGCCGCGATTGCTTACCCTGGGTTTTTGGAACGAACGCCCCGGCGGCACCGGAACGCCCAGGCGGGCTACCGCGTTTTTGAGCGCCCAAACCGAGGCGCTGCGCTGCGAAGTTGAGTTGCAACACCGGCTCAAGCTATTGAGCACGGCCCATCGGGACTTGGTCATCGAGGTGCTGGAGCATCCGCTGCCCCGTCAACGTGCAGACAGTCAAACCCAGGTGCTGTCGATCGCCGTGGGCAACGAGCCGGATGCCTTCTACCCACTCCATAACGCGTGGGTGGTCACGACGGCTGCGGCGGTGCGGGTTCCGGTCCGCCAGCTACCGGTGGTGCTGTACGTGTTCGGCGAGGATGGCGGTCTCCAGGCCTTTGCCGGTTTGGACGCCTTGACCCTGGGCGTCAAGGCGAGCCTGGGCGGGCGGGATGACTCCGCGCTGTGGGGTTGTGTCGAACGCGATAAACGCAACGACCTGCGCGCCCATGCTGTGCGTAAAACATTGGCCGTGCGCTACGTGCCCATCGAAGGCAAGCCTGCACTGGTCGCACTCAAGAAACTGCTGGGTTGCCATGATCGCCTGGATAAAAGCACCGAGGACATCACGCGGATTTTCAGCGAGGTGACAAGCGCCGAGTTGAGTCGCACGCTGTTGGCGCTTGAGCTGGAAGGGCATTTGAAAGTCCCGCCCAATAGCGCCCTGAACCAGGCTCAGGCCAATATCGAGCTGGTGCGCGCGGCCACGTCTGAAGCGAAGAAAATGCCGACATGGTTGGCGTCCGCCACACGTGCCCTGCGTAAACAATTCAGGCGTTCGCAGCGTGTTTATCTGAGTGGCGTGTTTGCCTACATAATTCGACTTGAGAAGCTCTTGCCCGACCTGTTCACCTTCGCTCGCGATGCCTTGATCACGCGGTTGCGACAGGAGGGTATCTCCGCGCAGCTGGATATCGACAAGCCCTTGATCAACCTGCCCGATAATGTTTACGCCAGCTATTGTGGCTGGGAAACCCGCTGTACGCCGGGCGATCGCAAAATCATATTCACCCCGACCATTACGCGTACAACCTTCAGCATGCGGCAACTGACGCTGCATAACCTGGACCCACTGGCGCCCTGGGCGCATTGGCGATTCGACTACGCAGTGTGGCTGCAGCCCGCCTGGAAACAACAGCTCAACCAGGAGTTCCTGTTTCGTGTGGTGTCGTCGCTGGATATCGGCGGACAGTACGAAGCCTTGATCAACAAGATTTTTTATCCGCCTGTGGCGCCCGGCGAGACCCTCGGCGAAGGACGGATTCCCGAGTTGCTCAAGCGTGTTTTACGCGCAGGCGTTCAGCATCACGTTTTCATAGCGTCACAGAGCGGCCTGACGGCCAGTGCGCAGAGCCTGTTCAGCACGGCGATGGCTGCCCGCACGCCGCAAGACTTGTTGAAAAATAAGCATGAGTTGCAATTGCACGTGGTGCATCTGGTGGGCCACACCATGCAGCATGATCGCTATATCGCCGGGATAGTGGTGGTACAGGATAAAACCACCGAGCTTTGCGTGGTGTATTGGCCGCAGGCTGCACCCGCCTTGGTCCTGACCGAATACAGCAGCTTGCAACAGGCCCAGGATGCCCTGAACCGTATTGGCGCATTGCCTGAAAACACCAGCATGCTCGCAAGGCAAGTGGCCCCAGGCTGGGCGTTCGAGGCCATCAACCACCATCCGGACAAGCTCGACGAGAAGCTCAGGTTTTATGAGATGACGCCTGCATTCATGCTGGTGGGCGGGATATGGCAGGTCCGCGAGTTCATTCGCTCATTCAACATCACGCATCTGGAGCCGACGCCGATACTTGATGAGATTGAGAAAATAATTCATGAGCAGATTGCCAGTGACAAGGGGCGCTGGGCGGTGTTGGTGCCCACATCACACAGTGACGCCCAGGCATTGTTGTACCACGCCTATGTCCTCCAATTGCAACGCCAGACCCATGCCGCCAGTCAGTCCGGCAAGGCCCTGAAAGCCTATCGAACCCGCCGTCTGGCTGAGCAACGCGAACCCATGCCAAGGCGCCTGGTGGCGTTTTTTTCCCCGTTGTTCGGGACAATCAATGACTTCTATGAGTTGCTGCTGGTTTCGCGGCGTTATCACCGGTATGGCGATCCTAACGATGCAGTCGATATAGCCTTTATGAGTGCCTTTCTGGCAGTTGATGTGCTGCCCTTATTACCCGGTCCGAAGAAGGTGGGCAGGACGATTGTGCGTGTTGCACGCTCCACCCATAGTGCTGTCTTGAAGCGCTTTCACCATTTACGCATGAGGTGGCCGGGGGCTAAGCACTTGGCGCCGTCACCCGGTGCTCAACTCGACGTTCTGGCGCGGTTCAAAGTCGACGGCGTACCTCAAGGCGCGGTGGCATTGAAAGCGCCGAGCGAGAAGGGCGTCTATGTCAAGAATGGCGAGGCGTTTGTGGCCGATGACTCAGGCCATTACCCAGTTTACAAGCGCGCCGGTGAAACCACGTATCGCGTGAAAAACTCACAGACACCGGGGCAGGATGAGTTGATTTTGAACATTCACCAGTCCAGGGAGTGGTTGCTCGGCGCGGACGCGCCTCAGCCGGTGGCGGGAACGAGTGCGGGAACGCTCCACCCGTGGCGTGCGCCCTCGCCAGAGCCGCCGGGCTGGCAACCACCCTTGGTACGGACCGTGACGGAGAGCAGAATCACCGGTTCATTCTCGACGTCTACCCAATGGCTGGAGTGGCGCATTCAACGTCAGATGGATCCGCGAATGAGTTCTGTGGCGCCAGACGTGTTTTACGTTCCGGCGGATGCCGCGGGGGTGCCCCATCATGCCCTGCGGATCGCCACGCAGGACTCGCTCGCTTATTACAGATTGCTTACTGCGGGGGACCAGGCGCCTTTGAGCGGGATCGTTTTTATCCAACCGGACAGCGTGTCGGGATCAGCAGCCTGGGTCGACATCAGGCGTTGGACGAGCACGGCGATGCACGAACAACCTTTCCCGGTCTCTCGCAATCCTGCAAGCGGATGGACGCTCCATGCCCGCTTGTTTGACAGGCCTTTGGTGGACTATACAACGACGGCCTTCCCCAGCCTGACAAGCCATAGCCGTGAATTTGTCGTGGCAAGGCTGGTCGAGTTGAGCGGTCCGGATCGTCCTGCAACGGCCACCCATCTGCTCAATATCCGTGCGACGCTGGATGACTGGATACCGCCGTTACCCGCCAGGCCTGGGCAGACGGACGATCTGTTGAGAATGTTGCGCCCCACTGAAAGCCCCGGCAACTCGCTGTTCATCGGCTACGACGGTAAGGCGCCTGGTTTCACACGTGTCGACTACACGCCGCCCACGTTGGACGTGCAGCTCCAGCACGGCGGCAAAGCGGTGATGGCACAGAGAGAGACCGCGCAGCGTGCGGCCGTCAGGACGGTGCTCGAGCAGCAGGGTTTCACTGTCGTGGAGCGTGGCGGGACACGCTACTTCAGACCCGCCCATGAATTGATTGCAACTCATCCCAACTCTCCCGGCCAACTCTACTACGTGACATTCGAGTGGGTTGAAAAGGCGTCCTTCAGAAAAGGGGCGAAGGCCAGGCAAAGCTGGATTCGTGAATTCCGGGCTCCGGTAGACTCGGAGCTGACAGACGATATCAACCGTGCACTCAGGAGTAATCGCCTGGTGCGGATTATCGCTGGCATCCAATGGCCTACCGCGGGGCGAGTCCCGCCCTCCGTTTACTTCATCAAATTGTCGCTCGAGCCTTGATCAGCGACGCCACGCCGGCGCAGCCGAACAAGGCGGCGCTGATGCGGTTGAACCAGCTCTGGCCCGAGCCGCTGCGCAAGTACCGCGCGGCGCCTTGTGCCCCCAGGCCGTAACCCAGCTTGCAGAGCAGGTCGAGCACGGTCCAGGTGGCGATCATGGTCAGCAACTGCGGCAGGAATGCCTGCTCGGGGCTGAGAAATTGCGGCAGGAAGGCGGCAAAAAACAGGATGTCCTTTGGGTTGCTGGCGCCCAGTACAAAGGCGCGACCGAACAGCACGCGAAAACGCGGGGTGCAGGCCACCTGCGGCACATTGGCAGCCTCGGCCGGCTGGCGTGATTGCTGCCAGCTCTGCCAGGCCAGGTAGAACAGGTACAGCGCGCCGACGATCTTCAATGCGCTGAACACTTGTTCGGAAGCCAGCAACAACGCGCCCAGGCCCAGGGCCGAGGCGCTCAGCAGGCAGATCGAGGCAAACACCCCGCCCAGGAACGCCGGGTAGGAACGGCGCAGACCGTAGTTCAAACTGTTGCTGATCATCAGCAGGGAAAGAGGGCCGGGGATCAGGATCACCACCAGCGCCGCGCCGCTGAACAGCAGCCAGGTTTCAATCGTCATTTCATTGCTCCAGTGGTCAGCGGCAAGCTTCAAGCCGCAAGTTAAAGCTTGTAGCTTGCCGCTGAAAACTTGCTGCTATGTCATAGAAATACAAACTTGGCGATAAAAATCACACAAAGCACCCACAGACTCGCGGAAATTTCCTTGTACTTACCGGTGCCGGCCTTCAACGCGACATAGGTGATAAAGCCCAGTGCAATGCCGTCGGCCACCGAGAAGGTCAGCGGCATCATGATCGCCGTGACGATGGCCGGAATGCTGTCGGTGGCCTCGTCCCAATTGATATGCGCCATGCTCGCCATCATCAGCATCGCCACGTAAATCAACGCGCCCGCCGTGGCATAGGCCGGAATCATGCCCGCCAGAGGGGCAAAAAACATCGCCGCCACAAACAGGATGCCTACCGTCACAGCCGTCAGCCCTGTGCGCCCGCCTGCGGCCACGCCGGCGGCGCTTTCCACGTAGCTGGTCACGGGCGGCACGCCGACCATGGCCCCGAACACGCTGGAAGCGCTGTCGGCTTTCAATGCGCGGGACAGGTTATCGATCTTGCCATCGGCATTGACCAGCCCGGCGCGTTGCGCAACGCCCATCAGTGTACCGGCTGTATCGAACATGTGTACAAAAAGAAAGGCAAATACCACGCTGATCATGCTGATATTGAATACACCCTTAACGTCCATGGCCATCCAGGTCGGCGCCAGGCTTGGCGGGGTGGAGAGAATGCCGTTGTAGTGCACCAGGCCAAGGCCCCAGCCGGCCAGGGTCACAGCGATAATGCTGATCAGGATCGCGCCGAATACCCGGTGGTAGCTGAGGATCGCGATCAGCAGGAAGCACACCGCCGCCAGCAGCGGCGCGGGCTCGTGCAGCGAACCGAGCTTTATCAGCGTGGCGGGGCTGTCGACGATGATGCCGGCGGTCTTCAGGCCAATCACCCCGAGAAACAACCCGACGCCCGCGCCCATGGCGTGGCGCAGGCTCACCGGAATACTGTTGAGCAGCCATTCGCGCACGCGGGACAAGGTCAGGCCCATGAACAGCACACCCGAGATAAACACCGCGCCCAGCGCAGTTTCCCAGTGGTAGCCCATGGTGCCGACCACGGTGTAGGTGAAAAACGCGTTCAGGCCCATGCCCGGCGCCAGGCCTACCGGCCAGTTGGCGTACAGGCCCATCAACAGGCAGCCCAGGGCGGCGGCGATGCAGGTGGCGACGAACGCTGCGCCATGGTCGATACCGGCGTCGGCCATGATGTTGGGGTTGACGAAAATGATGTAGGCCATGGTGATGAAGGTGGTCAGGCCGGCGATCAGCTCAGTCTTCACTGTGGTGCCATGCAAGCGCAGTTTGAACAGGCGTTCCAGCCAGCCGTGCTGCGGCGGGCTGAGGTCCAGGGTTGGGGCTTCGGTTTTGCGGCTATCCACAGCGAGTACTCCTCAATCGTTTTATTGTTATTTCCAGCGCCGGTCACAGAGTGGGCAGCAGCGCTTTGAGGTACTGGCGGGTTTTGTTGACCAATAGGTCAGGAACTCGCACGAAGCGAATTATGCTTTTGTATACAAATAAAGCAAATAATGTTTTCGATTATCTTGGCGCAAGGGGATGAAAGGCAGCTTCCACAGCGGCTCAGCAGGTTTAATTGCGCAATACGCCTTGAAACAATGCTTCGCTACCCTCATTTTGTTGGCGCAAGCGCTCGCTCAGAGCGCGCACAGCGGCATAAAGGGGAGCCCATGTACAAGGTTTATGGCGATTACAGGTCGGGCAACTGCTACAAGGTCAAATTGATGCTCAACCTGCTGGGCATTGCGTATCAATGGATCGATGTCGATATCCTCAAGGGTGACACCCAAACTGCTGAATTCCTTGCCAAGAACCCCAACGGCAAGATCCCGGTGCTGGAATTGGAAGATGGCACCTGCCTGTGGGAGTCCAACGCGATCCTTAACTTCCTCGCCGACGGCAGCGAGTTTCTGCCGAGCGAGCCGCGCTTGCGCACTCAGGTGTTGCAGTGGCAGTTCTTCGAGCAATACAGCCACGAACCGTATATTGCGGTGGCGCGGTTCATTCAGTTTTACCTGAACATGCCGCAAGATCGGCTGGACGAATACAAGACCACCCACAAGGGCGGTTACAAGGCGTTGAAAGTCATGGAGCGTCAGCTGCAAGCCACGCCGTATCTGGTGGGCGAGCAGTATTCGATTGCCGACATCGCGTTGTATGCCTACACCCATGTGGCCCATGAAGGTGGGTTTGAGCTGGCGCCTTATCCGGCGGTTCAGGCCTGGTTGCAGCGCGTGGCCAGCCATCCAAAACATGTGGCGATGCTGGACTGAGCCACCCTCCCAGGGTGGGATGGGCTCCCTGTAGGAGCGAGCTTGCTCGCGAAAAACGTGCAGGCAACGCGTTCATTCTGGATAAACGCGGTGGCCCTGAGTTCTTCGCGAGCAAGCTCGCTCCTACAAGAGCCTTGCCCCTTGCCATATTTAGTCCGGTGGTGTGTCGGATAATGCTTCTTTGAGCAGTTCAAAGCAGCGCTGCGCCGCCGGGCTCAACGCCATCCCACTGCGACTGATCAAGCCGATTTCCCTGTTCACCCCGGGATGATCGATGTTGATCCGCTTCAACCCCTGGAGGCTGTCCGCCGCCGATTCCGGCAGCACGCTGATCCCCAACCCCTGGCGCACCAGTGCCAGCACCGTGGACATGTAGTTGGCCTCCATGCCCGCATTCAGCGTCAACCGCGTCTCATCAAACAGCGTATCCACTTGCTCGCGCACGCTGCTGTCGCGCCCGGTGAGGATGATCGGCTGGTCCGCCAGTTGGGCCAGGCTCAGCTGCCGATGGTGGGCGAGGGGGTGATCCAGCGGCACGAATGCGCACAGGCGGTCATTGAGCAGCGGCACAAAATCCAGGCCGTGGCTCAGGCGCGCACGTACGCCGATGCCGAAGTCCACCTCGCCGGAACGCACCTGGGCATGGATGCGGTGGGCCACCAGGTCGTGCAAGCGCACTTCGATCCCGGCGAAGCGTTCACGGAACAGACGCAACACCGGCGGCAGGCTGCCGGCGCACACCGAGGGCAGGGCGGCGATGGTCACCACGCCACGGCGCAGGGCCGCGAGGTCACGCGAGCCGGTGACGATGTTGTCCAGGTCCAGCAGCAGTTTTTCCATGGGGCCACGGGCATCCTGGCCGGCGGCGGTGATGCTCACATGACGAGGGCTGCGGTCGAGCAGGGCGACGCCCAGCCAGTCTTCCAACTGTTGAACCTGCACGGTCAGCGCCGAGGGGGACAGGTTCAGCTCGTTGGCGGCCTTGGTGAAGCTGCCCGTGCGAGCGACGGCGAGGAACGCCTGAATGTGTTGGATGCTGTTCTTCATAACGGCGGCTTCATTTTGTTTTTCCGAATGCGGGTGCCTGAATATTCCAATTTACAAAGCCTAACCCGATTCCAATACTCCAGGGAAAACAATAACCGGCCACAAGGCCGCCCTGGAGTCCCCATGCTCGCAACCCTGGGTGTCATCACCATCCTCTGCCTGCTTGCCGCCGTCATGAGCAAGCGCCTCTCGCCTCTGGTCGCGCTGATTGCCCTGCCGATCATCGCCGCGCTGCTCGGCGGTTTCGGTCTGCAAACCAGTGCATTCATCATCACCGGCATCAAGAACGTCGCCCCCGTGGTGGGCATGTTTGTGTTTGCGATCCTGTTCTTCGGGATCATGACCGACGCCGGCATGCTCGACCCGATCATTGATCGCATCCTGCGCACGGTCGGCACGCGTCCTACACGCATTGTCGTCGGCACGGCGACCCTGGCGCTGCTGGTGCACCTGGACGGTTCCGGCGCGGTGACCTTCCTGGTGACGGTACCGGCGATGTTGCCGCTGTACACCCGGCTGGGCATCGACAAGCGCATCCTCGCCTGTGTCTGCGCGATGGCCGCCGGGGTCAACTTCCTGCCCTGGACCGGCCCGGTGCTGCGCTCGTCGGCAGCGCTGCATGTGCCGGTGGCAGACCTGTTCCAGCCGCTGGTCCCGGTGCAGATCGTCGGGCTGATCTTTGTGTTCGCCTGTGCCTGGTGGCTGGGCCATCGTGAAGAAAAACGCCTGGGCCTGGGCGCGGGTTCCAGCGTGGACGCGGTGCCGCAGCGGGTGCTCAGCGACGATGACATCAAGCTGCGCCGCCCACGGCTGTTCTGGGTCAATCTGATCCTTACGGTGCTGGTGATGGTGGTGATGATCGCCGGCTGGGTCGACCCGGTGGTGATGTTCATGCTCGGCACCGTGGTCGCGCTGTGTATCAACTACCCCAACGTCGACGCCCAGCGCGCCCGCATCGATGCCCATGCCAAAACCGCCCTGACCATGGCCAGCATCCTGCTCGCCGCCGGGGTGTTCACCGGCATCATGCAGGGCACCGGCATGCTCAAGGCCATCGCCGAAGTGGCGGTGGCGCAGATTCCGGCGGGCCACGGCAAGTTGATCCCGGCGGTGGTGGGTTTTATTTCCATGCCGTTGAGCATGCTGTTTGACCCCGACTCCTACTATTTTGGCGTGATGCCGGTGATTGCCGAAGTCGGCAAGGCCCTGGGCGTCGACCCGCTGAAGGTGGCCCAGGCCTCGCTGCTGGGTGTGCACACCACGGGTTTCCCAGTCAGTCCGCTGACCCCCGCGACCTTTCTGCTGGTGGGGTTGTGCAAGATCGAATTGGCCGATCACCAGCGCTTTACCATTCCTTTTCTGTTTGCCGCGTCGGTGCTGATGACCCTGACCGCGCTGCTTCTGGGAGTTATCTAAGATGAAAACCTTGCGCATCGGCGCCGGTGCCGGCTACTCCGGTGACCGCATCGAACCCGCCGTGGAGCTGGCCGAACAGGGCGACTTGGATTATCTGGTGTTCGAATGCCTGGCCGAACGTACGATTGCCCTGGCCCAACAGGCGCGGATCAGTGAACCGAGCGGTGGCTACGATCCGCTGTTAAGTGAGCGCATGCGCCGCGTGCTGCCTTTTGTCGGGCGGCATGCAGGTCGTCGTCGCCTGCGCGTGATCACTAATATGGGCGCAGCCAACCCGATGGCGGCGGCTGCTGAAGTACGGCGGATTGCCGCTGAGTTGGGCTTGAGCCTCAAGGTTGTCGCTGTGGTTGGGGATGACGTGCTCAGCGTGTTGAATCCCCAGCAACTGTTGGATAACGGCCAGTCGGTTGAGGCGTTGGGTGAACGGCTGATTTCGGCGAACGCCTACCTGGGCGTCGACGGCATCCTTGAGGCGCTGCGCGCTGATGCCGATGTGGTGATTACGGGTCGGGTAGCCGACCCATCGTTGTTTCTCGCGCCGCAGATGTTTGAGTTCGGCTGGGCCGCTGACGATTGGCAGCGCCTGGGCAGGGGCACGCTGGTGGGGCATTTGCTCGAATGCGCGGGGCAGGTCAGCGGTGGTTATTTTGCCGATCCCGGTTTCAAGGATGTGGATGACCTGGCCCGCCTGGGTTTCCCGCTGGCCGAAATCGACGTCGACGGCAATGCCTTGATTACCAAAGTCTCGGGCTCTGGGGGGCAGGTCAGCCGCGCCACCTGCAGTGAACAGTTGATCTATGAAGTGCACGATCCCCAAGCGTATTTAACCCCGGACGTCACGGCCGATTTTTCAGCGGTGGGGTTTGTCGAAGAGGGTGTTGACCGGGTGCGTGCCCATGGCGCCGAGGGGCGGGCGCGGCCCGAACAGCTGAAAGTCAGCGTTGGATACCTGGATGGCTGGATCGGTGAAGGGCAGATGTCCTACGGCGGTCCCGGCGCTGTCGCACGGGCGCAGCTGGCGCGGGAGGTGGTGCTCAAGCGCCTGGAACTGATCGGCGTGAAGATGCAGGACGTGCGCGCGGAGTTGATCGGCATGGATTCATTGCACGGCCCTCGCAGTAGCGTTGAGCCCTGGGAAGTGCGCTTGCGCGTTGCCGCTCGCTGTGAAGAACGCAGCGACGCCGTACGCGTCGGCAATGAAGTGGAAACGCTCTACACCAACGGTCCGTCTGGCGGCGGTGGGGCCAGTAAAAGTGTCCGGCAGGTGGTGGCGGTGGCGTCGCTGCTGCTGCCCCGCGACCAGGTCAAACCGAGGATAGAAGGATGAAGTTGCACGCATTGGCCCACTCCCGCACCGGGGATAAGGGCGATACCTCAAACATTTCGATCATTGCCTACCGCGCCGAGGATTTCCCGTTGCTGTGTGAACAGCTCACCGCCGAGCGCGTCGCCGAATGTTTCGCAGGCCTGCTGGAACCCGGCGCGGCACCGGTGCGACGTTACGCATTGCCCAACGTGCAGGCGCTCAATTTTGTGCTGCCAGGCATCCTGCGCGGCGGCGTGACGCGCTCGCTGGCGCTGGATGCCCATGGCAAGTGCCTGGGTTCGGCGCTGCTCGATCTAGACCTGGTAATGCCAGACTAAATGTGGGAGGGGCTTGCTCCCTCCCACCTTGGATCGCACAGGTCGGTCAGATCGCGGCGAAGCGCTTGTCCAGGTAATCGATGATGACCTTGGAGTCGTACATCCAGGTGGTCTGGCCGTTTTCCTCGATACGCAGGCACGGCACCTTGATCTTGCCGCCTTGCTCCAGCAGGGTCTGACGGTCTTGCGCGTTGTTTTTCGCGTCCTTGAGGGCTACCGGCACATTCAGGCGGTGCAGGGTGCGACGGGTCTTCACGCAGAACGGGCAGGCGTGGAACTGATACAGGGTCAGGTCCTTGGCCGCTGCGTTGACCTGGGCCTGTTGCTCGGCGGGGCGCTGCTTTTTGCGCGGACGGGTCAGGAAGTCGCCGGCGATAATGATCTGGCCGAGGCCCACTCGAAGTGCTTTGACGAACATGGCTGAAAACCTCTTGCCCATGAAGAAGGGGTCGCAGCTTACCTGAATTTTGCAGGCGAAAAAAAACCGACGATGAACGCCGGTCTTTTCCTACGCAGCCATTTACTTGATCAGGCTGAGAAATTCGCTGCGGGTGGCCGCGTTTTCGCGGAACTCACCGAGCATCACCGAAGTGATCATCGACGAATTCTGTTTTTCCACGCCGCGCATCATCATGCACATGTGCTTGGCCTCGATGACCACTGCCACACCCAGGGCGCCGGTCACTTCCAGCACCGCATCAGCGATCTGGCGGCTGAGGTTTTCCTGGATCTGCAGGCGACGCGCATACATGTCGACGATCCGTGCGACTTTCGACAGGCCCAGCACTTTGCCGCTTGGGATGTAGGCTACATGGGCCTTGCCAATAAAAGGCAGCAGGTGGTGTTCGCACAGCGAGTACAACTCGATGTCCTTGACCAGCACCATTTCGCTGTTGTCGGAGCTGAACAGGGCGCCGTTGGTGACTTCTTCCAACGTCTGTTCGTAACCGCGGCAGAGGTACTGCATCG
>Ga0265797_10008052_pt1 | contig 14198 bp, 11 predicted proteins | sample P2T30metagenome_FD_192433 | JGI IMG/M metagenome (GOLD analysis project Ga0265797, IMG submission 192433) | Plant litter microbial communities from East Loma Ridge, Irvine, California - P2 T30 | ecosystem: Environmental > Terrestrial > Plant litter > Unclassified | place: USA: California... | reverse complement strand
ATGACGAAGGAGAGCATCACTTCAATGACGCTGCCGCGCTGAAGAACATCTTTCCCCAGCGTAAGCGAGACATTGTCCTTGGTTGGGCCTCATCCATCGAGACTCCAGTTATCCACCACATCACGCTATCCAGCGCTGATGAGACGTATTGCGAGCCACTGGAACCTATCGGCGATGCAGACGACATGACTGAAGTAGAGGGCGAGCTCCAAAAGATGAGCGAAATAGCATGGGAGCTCGAAGGTTGCACTTTCATCTTCCCCCGCGGTCACGATGGTGAGATCTTGCTCGGATATGGCTTCCAGGCAGACCAAGTGGTCTCCGAAGGCCACTTCACCAACATGATTAGTGCTGCCTCGCCGTCAGAGTCAAGCTCAGATGCAAGCTCATACCAGAGCGAAGACGAGAAGGCCGCCAACCGTCGCAACTCCGACACCTCGTTGGAGAGCAATACTGCTCGGTACGACTACCAAAAGAAGCGTATCGTGATGGCTTCGGTCGAGCATTTCAACAAGCGCCGGATGGCAAATCTCCAATTGGCGTACGGCATTCCGCATGGTGCGCAAGATCCAGACCAGCTGGGACATAGCATGCCTCTTGGTTTTGCGACATGCGATGAAGTCCCGGGCCTACTGGACCAGTTCAACGCGGACTACGCGGCGAAACGTCGCGAGCGTGAACATTCTGGCGAGTGAGGGAAGATTTCCAGATGGACATCATCTCACATCGGTCCGGCGGTCCTCCAAGCTTTTGGGTTATTTATCCTCTCGTAGATGAGGCCGCTCCTCAAACTTGGTCATGGTATGACCGGAAGCAGGCTTGTGGACCTCGCTTCATTTCAAATTATGTTGCAGTACTGGTTTTGTCTTGTTCTCGTTGCGGTCTTGTTTTACATCAAGCATAGCGTGCGGCGTTTCTTCACAGCCTTGATACCCCTCTGTCTCCTCTCTTTCGGCTACTGATATCGAGTGCTTCAGGGTTCGAAAAGTCTGGAACCTTCCCTAATTTAATACAACTTTTTACTTACTCTCTGTAGTCTCTTCGTGACTGTACCGCGCGATTACACTGCTCGTCACTTGCCCTTTGTAAGCTTGCGCTCCGGTTGGTGACCCACTCTTTTCGGCAACCTTGGTTCTCAACTCTGTCCCCAGGTTAGGCTACAAGACGTCCTCATAATGCCAGACTTGCTTACTGTGGCAGTATGAATGACTGTCCTGCATTGGCCAATGTATCGCAGGTCAACCATAGTTGCGCTAGTGCAGCTTTCGTCTTCGCATCGAGATATGTATATAATAACTCTCGCATTTCACAGTAAAAGTGGTTGTTTGTTCCCCTTCCCTCCAAGACTTTCAGACTATCTTCATCCAAGTGCACTCACCAAACCAGACACTTTCTCAACCACGCGCATACCAACATCACGCGACTACACTTTCGAAAACAGAACACGCATCCACCAACATCATGCTCTCTCAACTTGCAGCTTCCAAGAGTAACCAGGCCGCTCCCATCAACAAGCCTGTCATGCAAGAGCATAACGATGTTGTCGTGGAGCAAATTCACCCAGAGAAGCCAGACCACCAAGACTGCCCAGAATTCCAGGCAGCCCGTAAGCACGAAGCCTTCTTACAACATATTCACGCCTCGCCAGCATGGATGGCTGAAATGTATTTCAGCAAGATGTCTGATCAAACACGGCAAGATTTCGACGAAACTACCGACAGGACTAAACGATACTGGGCGCAACATCCCGACCTTTTTTCTCTCCACTTTGGTAACTCTGGATCGAGCTCTGAGGCATCCAGTGGGAATCAGTCAACGCCGCCGACGGAGGTTTCGTCTCATCTTGCTGAAGATGATGGGCACGGTGATTACAAGACTATCATCCACGCACCAAGGCCGCGCCGCGAACAGCGGATCGCCGCCGACTTGGAGACAATGATTGAACAGGCTGATAGCTACGATCCAATCTCCTCTGCTACCTACGAAGCTGGCCAAGCTGCGCCCGACAGGATGTCGAGGCAGCCTGACAGCTACGAGACATTTCAGAACCGGTGGCAACAACGTCTATACGCACTGTGGGGACGACATCAAAACTACGCGCGGCCGAGCTTCGTTCATTGGTATCCCGGGGAGTATACACAGCGGCGGCAGGGTCAACAAGTACATCCGTATCAGTAATGTCATTCTCAACCACCACCGGGGTACTCGCAATACCATGCTACCCAGTCGATGTATATGCCTGGGTATCATGCTCAGCACCAGCAGCAGTATGTGCCATGGCAGCCAGGATTTGGTTACTACCGCCAGTCCCAATGGCCACATCATGGGGGACATCAACGCCCACAGTTTAGCACTTATGCCGCCGAGATGACTTGGATGGGCTTCGCACGCTGAATGGATAAGGTTCGATTCGTAGCCTACTCCTCAACACCGACGCAGCATATTCTACAATCCCAACGCCTCACTGATACCTCCGGTAAGGTTCCCCAAGATATTCGACCCACCAACAATAGCGAAGAACACATCTTTGTACGAATCCCTAGCAACAACCGTTAGCACATATCTCCCACACAACCAGACAGTCAAGAAGAACACTTACGCCACAATCTTAACCCCCTCCAGCAACGGCTCCGGCGAACTCGACTGCAACTGCACAATCATCAAACCCAAACTGGGCAATGTCGTCGGCAGCACACTCGGCCTCCACCCCAGCTCAAACGGCAACTTCTCCATCTCAAACAAACTCTTCACATACTCGAGCTTGGCCTTACCCGTAACCGGGTCTCCCATGGTAGAAAGATAGAGGGCGTTCTCTCCATAACTCAGCACCGCCTCCCTCGCTCCATACACAAACTCCGGATTCCTCTTCTGGCTATCTGTCGTGCGCGCGTACTTGGCCTTACTCGCCGTCGCGATATCCGTACGCTCTTTCCCATTGAAGAAAGAAATGTACTGCTGCCATGTGGGGTTATGGAAGGGTTGCGGGTTAGCAAAGTACGCATCTTGGCGCGACATACTGGCGTCGTGCTCGATGGGGAAGTTGTGCATGGACAGGTCGTCGAGGTCGAAGGAGCCGCCTAGCGGGTTTGGAGAGGAGAGTAGGCCCGCGGCTCCTATCGCGGTGGTGAAGTCTGCGCCCATGTTTAGGCCGGCGGCGAGGCCGGCGATTAGGTGTGGGATGGTCATGTTGCGCCCGTTGCGGTGGATGAAGTCGTGGTTTGCTAGGGCGTTGAGGCCGGGGCAGGGGGAGCGTACATCGCCGCTGGAGGCGGGATGCCAGTCTGTCCATCGAGGATCGCTTGCGGGTGCTGGGGCGAGCGAAGTGAGTAGATTTGCTATGTCGGTTGGAAGGTCCAAGAGGCCTTTTGCTGATACTACGCCTGCTCCGACGAGCACTGTGGTGATGAGTGTGGAGCGCATGTTTCCGATTGATTGAAGAGGTGTATAGTTTCCCCACAGTTCCACAAAGGAAGGATGTTGAAAGTACAGTCAAAGAAGCGAAAGTAAACACAAAAAACGTTACCCAACAGACGCCCATCCCGTCCTTAAGCTTTCCCACATCCACTACTCAGGTAACTCCCCCATAATCCCCTCGTCCAATAACCACGCCCCCAATCCCGCTGACCCCTCACCCTCCTCTTAGAGCCCTGGATCGTGCCTCGGAGCCTGTGCATAGCGTCATGTAGCTCGCATAGTCCCGCGTAGTTCCTGCATAGCTAGTCATAGCCCACGTAGTCACCCGTAGTCAATCACTACTACTACAGGCCAAATCGACTGACATCGCTGCGGACCTGGATGCCGTGGCTGCCGACTCATGTTGATCGGCGGCTAGGCAAGATGGAAAGGCGCCAGATCGACAGACTCCAGACCCACGACGGGAAGATCGGTGATGCGAGGGTAATTGGAATGCACGGAGAGGGGAAAGCCGGCACGATGGGATTGAGATGCTTGGTCGATTGAGATCGAGTTGTGCTGCGGGTTTGCGGTGTTGTGCAGAGGTGGCCCGGGAAGGTGGTTGGTAGGTGACGTCATGGTCGCAGGTAGTTTGGTGGCCGAGGATATATTGGTTGTTCTGCATTCGCTTTACCTCGCCGTTCATCCCTGCCTCGCTGTACATCGATTTTCCGATAGCAGCAGCAATACGATGGGTGCGATTACTCAATGTTCTAAAGATCGATGTGTAGCGGTGAGGTCGTCACGAGTTTGACATGAGGATGATGCATCCATGGATGTTTGCACGCTCATGCATATTTGTGTACGCAACGCGTCGCCAGACCCAGTGTGACTTTTCCATCCTGATCGCGTCGATGCAACGTATGCAGAAACGTGCTTGAGGGAATGAAGAGTGCCACCGACAAGACCTCGGGATAATCGGGTAATTCGTCCCTGTGTCAGGCTGGGTTCTGTACACCCACCTTATACAAGGAAGAACCAGTTCAGGCCTGAAGAATAAACTGGGATAATAAGAAGCAAACCAGAAGATGCAGTGTTGATGTGGACTTCAAAGTGATCCCAAATCAACACCACTCATCCAACCGCCCACAACCTCATCAGCATACATTCCAAAGTCGTCCCAAGTTTTAGCCTCCAGCTCTTCCTCAGCTCTCCCACCTCGTAACCGCCAGCACCCCACTGCACATCTACAAGCCGGCGGATAATGATGCTGCGGCCTCCACGTCTCATCCTGGTCATCCTCGTCCTCGTCCTCTATACCAATAGTTTCAATCTCAATGGGGTCAGGTTCATGCACAGCGAACATACGATAACAAAGTCCAGGATACTCCTCGAGGTACATAGCATGCCGCTTGAAGATATCATACCACTTCTCCTTCACCCACGGCTGTACATCGCCAGTCAAGGTAATCGTCTTGATATGTTGGAGATACCCGCCATACCAAGCATACTCCAATATCCAGTCAATAACCAAGCCACTATCACAGACGTGCGGGCGTAGTCTTGCTTCAGCGTAGTTCCATGCCGGATTGGTCCTGCACCAAGCAGCTTCTTGGACGTCGTACCAGGGGTTGGCCTGCTTGTATGCGTCGCCGAAATGGATCTCAAGTTCCTTGGTGTGCAAAAGAAAATGGCCGGCACCATGGCAGAGTTCGTCGCGATACAAGTTGTCGCCGGCGACTGCACCATCGCGGTAATGGAAGGGTGGTACTGCAACGTCGAACATGGCGAAGTATTGTTCAGCCGTGAAGTCGAGTTTGATCTTCTCTAGTCCGTGGAGTGATGAGAGATGTTTCATACGAGCGTATTGTGCTTCGCGATCGGTTAGTACCGGAAACTTTGTCGACAAGGAGAGTTTCGGGTCCTGGCAAATGGTATCCCATGGCTGACTGGGCAGATAGTACCAGCCTATGCGGTCCTTCATTTTCAGGCTCATAAGGAGATGGCTCATGTAGAATGTTGTTGGGTCGGAGAACCCTTTGGCGTCGGTCAGCCAGGAGCGGATCCGAGACCGAAAGTATTCTTGGAAAATTAATGATGGGGCATCGGTGGTCCTGGAGATGGTGGCGAAAGGATCGATGTTTTCGGGATTGGTGTAGGATAGTGTGTAATGAGGATGGGCGGAGCCATCGACTACGATGTGCTGTTGGCCGAGCCAATGCTGTAGTACGATGAGGAGGAGTTCTGGGGGCAGATTTTGTGCAGCGACTTCGAATGTCATATCATCGTCGATGCTTGGAATTGGTGCCATGGTTGTTATTACTGCTTTGAAGAATATGCGTCAAGACATGGGTAGGGAGCATATTTATGTTACAAGGCGCATGCTTAAGCGCATCGTTTGTATTATTTTCGTCACTGCGCGTGGTTTACAGTTCGGTTCGTGAATCGGTACCATAGTTGGTACTCGACACCTGACATAGTGCGGAAACGCGGAGACACTAAGGTGAATTTTTGGTACTGCTGCGTTGTAAACAAGTAAGCGACAGTGTTATTAGCATGATTGTGAATATGTGCTGATATTGATGTTGACGGAGACGGACGGAGGAATTGGCTTTACCAGGCTCGCATCGACTCGAGATCTGACCCATGGTCGGGAAGCGTGGCATGACACATCCTGCGCCACGGAGGATTATCTTGACAATGTACAATGTGAAATGGTTAATCGAACAGAGAGCAGTATTTTGGTGACATTGAATATCGCATATGCTTGCTGATGTTTGCCAGGTATTGTAACAGATAGTTGTACAGTCGCTATAAACGTGGTCATGATCGTCGTTTGGCTGGCGCTGGACTCCAGCCCTGGGGTTGCCACTCTTGACTCTGAGCGGCCTGCTTCCATGGCGAGTCCTTGGGCTCCTTCTTCATCCTCTTCCTAGGTGTGAAGGCAGGCGCGTCGTCTTCGGCAGGCGGTGCTGGTGGGTCGCGTGGCATCTGCTGAGGCTCTGCGGGTTGTTCGGGCTCTACTGGCGCTGGTCTCGCGGCTTCCTGATCCAGAGATCGCGGTGGCTCTATGCTGTCACGTATCTCTTGGTCGGCATTCATTTGCGTGACGCCGCTGTCTGGGTCTCGCGACTGCAACATTTGCACCGGCTGTTGCTTATCCGGCGCATCGAGCGCTGACGGCTTCTCAGCCCATCGTGCATCTGCCTGCGCTGCCAGCTGCTTCATCCGCTCCTGCCTCATCATGTCCTGATGTTGTTCGGCGACGGTCGGGGGTTCGTAGCGCGTGTGTCTCAGCCATTGCATCCATGACGCTGCCACAGTCAGCCTCGGTCGAACACTGGATATGGAAGGAACGAACGTGATATTTGCACGTCGCCATAGTGAGTGCTGCGGCTGTATTTTGCTATTCGCCGATTGCGCAGAGCGTGCAGAGCGTCTTTGAATTCCCAAAAGGTGTTGCCCTGGAGATCAAAGCCTACGAAGTGTTATTACTTGGAAGCAAGGATACGCCAGAGACCTATGTCGAGGCCTGCACTCACCCACAAGCCACTTCTTGCGCCAGGGGAAGCGCTTCATCTTCCATTGGTACCATGCTTTGCGAATTGCACCCGGTGCGCCCGCCATGCTGAGTCTCGTTGGGCCGCGAACAAATTCCAGCGGGCGAATATCTGGAGGCGACTTTGACGCGCAGGCCGGTGACGTTGGGGCGAGTGGCTGGTGCGTTCACGTTAGCACATGTGCAAGCATTCCCCCCACCACCAAGTTTCTCCACACAACAACACATGCCATCATTGCATACCCCGACGCCACAACAACACACGTAGCAGTCGAGGCCCTTACATAGAGACATATACATTACCATATCTCACTACTACACCGCGTGCACCCTCCCCATCACCGCTCACACGACCTTCGTGCCCAACAGCAACAAGCCTGATTTGCGCCCAAACCAACCACCATGGCGTCTGTAACGTCGCTGGACCAGGACATGCGGAGGCTGCGGATGGACAGATACACCCCCCAAGCAGCCAACGAAGTCCGCAGCTGGATAGAAGACACACTCGGAGAGCGCCTGCCCGCGGGAGATCTGCTGGATGCGCTCAAGGACGGGACCGTATTATGCAGGTACAGTGATATCCGCAGTTACCAGGTAGCCGGGCCAGTATAGCTAACATTTCCAGACTCATCAATCTCGCCATACCCACGCCGGTCAGGTTCAAGAAGTCAAACATGCCCTTCATACAGATGGAGAACATCTCGCACTTCCTGCGGGCCTGTGAACAGCCGCCGCTGAACATGCCTGCCCATGATCGCTTCCTCACCGTCGATCTCTACGAATCGAAAGACCCAGCTCAGGTGCTGCAGTGTCTCGGCGCCTTCAGCCGTGTAGCCAACGCGAAGAACCCGTCCAACTTCCCCAACACCATCGGCCCAAAGCGCGGTGGAGCAGGCGCATTGAGCCCGACGGCAACTGGCGGTATGCCGAGTCCTGCACTGCCGTCTCCCGGCTTCCCACGCAGCAGAGGACCTAGCACCGCCAGCAACACCAGCGGCTCGAGCACATTCAACCCCCTTGCGCGACCTCCTGCCGAACGGACAGCATCGACGCTTAGTGCCGCACGCACTGGAGGCTCAGACACATCATACACATCCAACGGTCTCCCCAAGTCACCTCCGGGCGGAGTCAGTAGCTGGAGCAAGAAGGTCGACGAAGGTAGCACAGCACCGGCATGGAACATTCATCAGTACGGATACATGGGTGGTGCGAGTCAAGGCAATCAGGGCATCTCATTTGGTGGCCGGCGGCAAATCACGAGCGCAGGCCCGCACGTGCCGAACCTGGCTGAGAAGGAGCGACTGCGACGCGAGAGGGCAGCCGAAGAAGAGCGACTCCGTTTGCAAGCTGAGGAGGCCGAGAACATACGTCGCGTCGAACGCGAAGCCGAAGAAGAGCGCATACGCATAGAGGAGGAGCAGAAGTGGGAAGAGGAGACACGCAAGCAGCAAGAAGCCAAGCAGGCGCGACTAGATCAGCAAAAGCGCGAGTGGGAGGAGCAAGAGCGCCAGTGGAAGCTGGAGGAGGAGCAACGCCAACGTGAAGAGCGCGAGGCACAAGATAGAATCGACGCCGAGACGAGACGAAAGCGCGCTGGAAGTGATGCCAGGCTGAAGGGACAGTACCTGAGCGAATACCAGGCTGAAAAGGTCAGGTCACCGCGGAGTCGACGAGGAAGCAGCGAAGAGCCCAACGCTGAGCGCGACCGCATACGAGAGCTAGAACGCCAGCTCGAAGAGGCCAAGGAACGCGAGCGCCAGTACCAGGCAGAGCGAGAAGGACGCCTGTCAGACAAGAAGGTGCGGTCGCGATCCAAGAGCCGTACGCGCGAGCGATCCAAGAGTCGAGCCCGTCCAGCGCCTCCACCCCGCGCTCCCTCGCCACAAGACAGCAACGTCTCATGGGCGCAAGCAGACGATCGCGAGTATCTCCGCAAGCAATGGGACCAGACACAGAGACAGCCAGCACGACCCCTCCCCGAACCCGCAGCGCCATCTCTCCCTACACGTCCACTGCCCGAACCGACCACGCGACCCCTCCCCGACCCGGCCGCATACACAAAACACAGCCGAACCGACCGCTACCTCTCCTCCAACCCTGCCCCCACACCACCCAAGCCCCAAACCTACATCCCACCCGAGCTCACATCCACCTCCGAACAACGCGGCGAAGACGCCCGCCGAGCCGCCGCTCAAACAAAGACAAAAGCCGCCGGCTGGGCCAGCAAGTCCCTCCTCGAGCGCGAAATGGAGCGCGAACGCGAGCGCCAGAAGGAGTGGGAAGAGTCGCAGCGTGCGCTGCAAGAAGCTGCTAAAGATCCCAATGCGGGTACTGGTGGAGGTCAGAGCTGGGACGTCAATCAGTATGGATATATGGGTGGGGATAATCAGAACAAGTTGGGCGGTATTGGGGCGGGGAAGAGACAGATTATTGGGCCTAGGCCTTTTGGACCCAGATAGAGGAGGATGCGATAGGGGGGTGGAGGGGATGGGGTGATTTTCGTTTGTTCAGGCTTGGTAGATGGTGCATTTTAGCGCTGCTTGCGGCGGGATATGTACGTTTCTAATACATTAATTTTAGACTTTCTGTATAGCTGCTTCTGTTGTGGGATGTGAGTTCACCCTGTTTTGATGTGACGAAGATGGACGCCATTTTCTTGGTGTACTTTCCAACTGTGCTGGCATAGATATTTATTCGTGGTGTTGGACGATATCGATACACGCTTGCAATGCGACTCAATGGTTGCCAATCATCCAGCTAGGGCATTGACCTCAGTGATGGCGACATATATGTTTAATCTACTTACCCCGTCTTACTGACAACAAAAGCAACAAAGAGCCCACAAGCAGTCACTATATACGCGCTCACGCCGAATGCGCCTTGGATATCATGCTCCAAAATTGACCAACATATTCCGAACAGCAGGCTTCCTAAGATGAACACCACAAAGCTGATCGTCATGATGAGGTCAAAGTCCCAGCCTTCCTCGAAATGGAAGCCCCACCCCTCGTTTGGCTTATCGAAACCTCCGCTAAGTTCTCCCATGAGGCGTTTCGGAACGAGATTAAAGATCCATGTTTGACTTGGGTCGATCTTATCTGGGTGCTTCAACATGCGGAGTAGATGCGTCGGCCCCACTGGCGGCCAGTAACCCGGTGGATCGGGTAGTTTACAGCGATACTCTGGGTTGAGGGACGGCTCGACTTTGGTGTTGGGAGGAAGGCACTCGCAAGGATAAGGAGTTTGCAAATGTAGTGAAGACGAACTGGGGGCTGTGGTGCCACAATGAGGGTGCTGTCGGAGCTCTACGATGCCTCCGACGCAGAGACGGAACTAAGATCTTGTCAAACGTTTCTTTTCACCTCGATGTCAGTCTCATCATCCATGACTAACTCACCTTGGTCAAAGAGATTCCCCGTATGGACCTGCATGATAGAGCAAGCCGGAGCCGGCTTCTGCGTAGCGAGATTCGCGACTTTAAGAACTCGAAGAGTGCTTGGTCGGTCTCGATGTTTTCAAGCTCGTTTTGGAGGAGTACTGTATAGCCTTGGCCGCGAGGTATACAGGACATCAGGTGGAGCGTAACTGGAGGTTGCTGAGGGCTACCGACGTTGATAACAGTAGGTGTAGTACCAACATTGTACTGGGGTATCAGGCTGGGAGGTCCTCTGTTCCGCCATGGGAATGCTGCGGACAAGATGCTTATCATGCTGCGAACCCATCCCGAGACCCGGCCGGTATATTGCTGGACTGTGACCCCGGGCCGGTAAGACACAGCCGTAACCTTGACGTCGGGTAAGGATCGTCGCATCTTTCGTACTAAATCCAAGATGGCATATCCCCGTTGCTCTAGAAAGTCGTCGAAGAAGGAATCGCCGGAGCCCTACATTAAAGGTCAGTAACGCTTCATCTTAGCGAAACCCTTTGTATGGACTTACATATTCACTCCTTATTCGCGTCCAGCCTAATTTGAATGGAGGCTCCAACAACCCCATTGCAACGAAAACATCGTCTGTCAACAGGTAGAATAGATCTAGCAGGAGATACATCGCGACTTTCGCTCCAAGAGACCGGTCAAAGCCTAATAGGAGACTGCGCGTTAGGTCCTGCGTATCTTCCGACCACGAACTCCATGTACGCTCTGTATTCCTCTTGGACACATGTAGTAATCTTGCCTTATCGAAAGTCGGTATGTCTCGCGGCGTGGTGGAATACTCCGTGCAAAAAGCGTGTATATCCACTTGCAACGTCGCATACGCATCACTCTCTGTCAAAAAGCGACGGAACGCTTCCAGGTCCTCCAAGTTTGGAGCATCGACTGGTCGTTCTGTCGTTTCTTCTTCGGAACTACTGTCAAGGCCCCTGTTCGTGTGCTCGCGGGGGGTCCCACGTACTCGTGCTTGCTGCCTTTTGTTCTCGCCACTAGCGATGCATCGAGCGGCATAACGTGCCTTTGCGTGGACGAGGCGAGAAATTTGGAATTCAAGGTGATCATTCGCCTCTTCTTTGAGATGCTCCGCAAACGACTTCAAGGCTCCACGGATACATCTCCGCAGTCTGTTCGGTCCAATTCCAGGATTGCTGATTGCGAACGCATACATATGCACTAAGACTTCCTCTTCTTGCAAGATAGATAGGAAGACCCGCATCGCACTTTGGATTTGTTCAACTGAGAATCCAACTTCTCTGGAGAATGCAGTTGCGGAAGTCTCCAAGGATTCTGCGGAGAACACAGAGTCAGAACAATTTGATGTCGTAGAGGTAGTAGACGCATCATCTTTGTGCTTTCCTGATGCTTCCTGCCATTCTGGATGATCGGCCCGCGCTTCCTCCTCCGCGCCCTCCTGCGCAATCTCATGCACGTTTTCCAAAATCTCGTGACGCGTTTCCTGGTATAATCTTTCGCCTTCTGCTAACTGGAGTCGTGTTTCCTCAGGTAAAGCTGTGGCTTCATTGTCGTTAGTACCGGCTCCTTCCATGCTATTGGCACGCTGCTTCTGCACGGCTGACTCTGAATTTTGTTCCACCTTCAATGAATCCCAGTAGGATAAGTCCTCGTCCTCCGGTTCGATATGAGGCGACGAGCGCCCGTTGTCCTGAGGCTGTCTTTCTACGGTTTCGGTAACGGTGTCATTCTCTGTTTGACCTGATGATGAGACCTGTAGTTGTACCGGTTCTGTATCGTAAGTCGTCGACGATCCTATTCTAGTATAGGGTTGCGGGACATAGCAAGTCGGGCAGTATGGGTTGCGGTCGATATAATTAGGACCATCGCCGCAAGAACTACAGTAGTAGAAACCCATACTTCCGTAATGGAAGGCGGATCAAGAAGAGCGCGATGGGTAGATTCCTCTTGTCCAAAATTGCACGAGACGACTGATCGCGCGCCAGGCTGAGAATCTGGTGGCAAAGCGTGTCAAGCCACAATAACAACTCCGCGCAGCCTTGCGTCTATGATACGTGCCATGCACATCTGATCTGCCGTCAGACCAGGCATGAGGCGAATTCAGCTGCGACATACCGAAAAATTGATAATTTTCTGTCGTGTACATCTTCCACATCCACGCGAATATGCTACCCTGATTTCGTGCTAGCAAGTCGGCCAGGAAGTACGTTGGTGAAGTCGTGCCTGAGGTTTTAACCAATGCTGAGAACTTAGAGCGGCTCAAGTCAGGAACCCGCTAACCGCATTCGTTCTACCTCGGCTCGATCGCGCATCACAAGCTCCAACCGAACGACTCGCCCGCCCAGGTCGTCGGAGCCGATGACATCTCACTCCTCATCTTACGTACGTATCGGCGTTCTTCATATCTATTGTTTCGACTTTCCGAGTAAGAAATCTACAACAGCTTCGTGAAAGAAGAGAAAGAGCAAGGAACACGACAAAGATCAGGCGTACCACACGACTTCAGAAGCTACAATGGCGGAAGCATACCAGAAAGAGTTCTTCAATGTCTCATTTCCAGCGGAATATGTCGCGCATGTTGAGATCAACAGACCGGAGAAGTTGAATGCTTTCAAAGAGGTGTAAGTACATAATGCTTTGGCGGCTTTCCCCGGAGGTCGGGGCAAAGGGCCTCGGAATCTACGGAATCACGTGTTGCGATGGAAGAGAAGGATACACATTGGTATCGCAATAGCGCTGGGAAAATACATGTTTGATACGTCCCGTTGATGATACACGTATAATCCTTAGCATACCATGCCCAAAACCCTATATGGCCAACTCCACAACCCCCCGACTAACAACCCCCAGCATGTGGCTAAACCTCTCCACCATCTTCCGCCAACTCTCCCACGACCCCTCCGTCCGCGCCGTCCTCCTAACCGGCGCCGGCGACCGGGCCTTCACCGCGGGCCTAGACGTCCAAGCCGCCTCAGAAAACGGCGCCCTATCCACGCAAGCCGACATCTCAGACGGCGCCCGCAAAGCCAACGCCCTCCGCCGACACATCCTAGAATTCCAATCCTGCATCACCGACATCGAGAAATGCGAGAAACCCGTTATTTGCGTGCTGCACGGCGTGTCGTTCGGTCTAGCGCTGGATATGTCACTAGCGTGTGACATCCGTGTGAGTACGACGACAACGAGGTTTAGTGTGAAGGAGGTGGATATAGGGCTTGCGGCTGATATTGGCACTTTATCGCGTCTGCCTCACTCTGTTGGAAATCTGTCCTGGGTTAAGGATATTGCGTTATCAGCACGCATATTCGGTTCGGACGAGGCGTTGCAGCATGGGCTTGTGTCGAAGGTGTACAAGGATAAGCAGGAGGCGGTTACTGAGGCGACCAAGTTAGCGACACTGATTGCGTCCAAGTCGCCGGTGGCGGTGCTGGGGACGAAGGAGATTATCAATTACTCAAGGGATAGGCCGATTAGTGAGGGCTTGAACTATACGGCTGTGTGGAATGCGGCTATGTTGCAGACGGCGGATGTCAAGGATGCTATGATGAGTGGGTTGAAGAAGACATCGCCCAAGTTCAGCAAGCTGTAGAAAGGTAATGGCATGTGTTTTGGAAAGATCCTGGGATGCGATTATCATATGAAAGACTTTTATCCCATACCATATCCGAGCAGCGAGACACTTCGTTTGTCGCGGAGGACGTTTAAGTGAGCAACCTTACCATCCCATAGCCCACATACGAAAACATAAACCACCACGCATGGCAAGCAACCACTTTTGGACTTGAGAATTTTCATTGACTCTAAGCGCCTGGACGTGGTAATGCCGGAAGAGTCCCAAAC
>Ga0265797_10008050_pt1 | contig 14202 bp, 13 predicted proteins | sample P2T30metagenome_FD_192433 | JGI IMG/M metagenome (GOLD analysis project Ga0265797, IMG submission 192433) | Plant litter microbial communities from East Loma Ridge, Irvine, California - P2 T30 | ecosystem: Environmental > Terrestrial > Plant litter > Unclassified | place: USA: California... | reverse complement strand
CTCGACTATGGCTCCATTGACAAGGCTCCTGAGGAGCGCAAGCGTGGTATCACCATCTCCACCGCACACATCGAGTACGCCACCGACAACAGGCATTACGCCCACGTCGACTGCCCTGGTCACGCCGATTACATCAAGAACATGATCACTGGTGCTGCTTCCATGGATGGCGCCATCATTGTCGTCGCCGCCAGCGACGGACAGATGCCCCAGACTAGGGAGCACTTGCTCCTCGCCCGCCAGGTCGGTGTCAAGCGCATTGTCGTTTTCGTCAACAAGGTCGATGCCATTGAGGACAAGGAGATGTTGGAGCTCGTCGAGATGGAGATGCGTGAGCTTCTCTCCACCTACGGCTTCGAGGGTGACGAGACTCCCATCGTCATGGGTTCCGCCCTTTGCGCCATTGAGGGCCGCCAGCCCGACATTGGTGTCGAGAAGATTGACGAGCTCCTCGAGCACGTCGACTCCTGGATCCCCACCCCCGAGCGTGACGTCGCTAAGCCTTTCCTCATGTCCGTTGAGGACGTCTTCTCCATTCCCGGCCGTGGTACCGTCGCTTCTGGCCGTGTCGAGCGTGGTGTCCTGAAGAAGGATTCCGAAGTCGAGCTTGTCGGCAAGAACAAGAACCCCATCAAGACCAAGGTCACCGACATTGAGACCTTCAAGAAGTCTTGCGACGAGTCCCGCGCTGGTGACAACTCCGGTCTCCTTCTCCGTGGTGTCAAGCGTGACGATGTCCTCCGTGGCATGGTCATTGTCCAGCCCGGCACCACCAAGGCCCACAAGAAGTTCCTTGCCTCCATGTACGTCCTGACTAAGGAGGAGGGTGGCCGCCACACTGGTTTCGCCAACAACTACAAGCCCCAGATGTTCATCCGTACCGCCGATGAGGCCGCCACCCTTACCTGGCCCGAGGGCACTGAGGAGGACAAGATGGTTATGCCCGGTGACAACGTCGAGATGATCTGCGAGATCCACAAGCCCATTGCCGTCGAGCAGGGCCAGCGCTTCAACATCCGTGAGGGTGGCAGGACCGTCGCCACTGGTCTCGTGACTCGCGTCATCGAGTAAGCAAGCAATGCACTCCGATAAAAGACCAGCAAGATCAACGACAGTGGAGATGTGCAGTACACGTCTCACGTCAAACAACAGGAGAAAGTGTAATACAAACATGAGAACGGGAGGTGTATTTGTAAGATGAAGCACGATTTGTACGGATATCAAGGGCCTTGGCTCGCCTTCGCCAACAATGTATTAGCTGTACTTTAGTCGAAAAAGAGCCCGAAGAGGGGGAAAGGACAACGAGATTGTCCAAAAACTGCATAGCCCCGGCGTTTTGTAAAGGTAGATACGCCACATACCCTGGGCTCGGCGAAGAAATGGAAACACTCTTCTCTTGTACAAATGATATGAACCTGTCTCAAATATGGTGAGTAGTGGTGAGTTGATACATATGTATAGACTTCAGGAACCAAGACCCTGGAAAGTCAGACGGTGCGATGCGATCATTCTGTGACGATCATTGATCCCAACCTCAACTCCACATGCAGCTCCAACAACATTGAACCTGGCAAACCTGATCATCAACAAAAGGCACCTTCACGGCGGACACACCTAATCAAAAAAGTTACCATCTACATCTGATTCACCAATAACAATCCGACTTTGACGTTAGACACACCACCGCCTACAGAACCAAAATGCAACACCACTACAACAACACATGCCTAGACGTCACCTCCCAAGCAACACCAGATCCTTTCATCACTTACGCAAGAGGCAAATTCTACTTCACATTCACCGGCGGAGACAGAGTGCCCTTGTGGGAAGCGGACAGCATCACGGATTTCTTCGAAGAGGGCAAGTTCAAGAAAGGGCCTGTTTGGTAAGTAAGCTGCACCGACCCATAGAGATTACATTTCGATATTCAAAGAAAAACGATGCACTGCTAAACCTGATCTACTGTCATCACTATCCAAGTACTAATGTTCAAAACGAAACAGGACCCCACCACCAAACACAGATCACTCCGCCCACCTCTGGGCCCCAGAACTCCACTCCCTCCGCGGACGATGGTACATCTACGTCGCCGCCGCGCACCACCAGCACGGCAACCGCTCCCACAGAATGTACGTCCTCGGCGGCCCACCAGAATCCTCAGACCCTCACGCCGGGCCCTGGGAATTCCTAGGCCCCATCCGCAATATGTCCCAGCGGCAATGGGCGATCGACGGCACCGTGTTTGAAATCGACAACCAGTTGTACTTCGCGTACTCTGGCTGGCCGTTAGAGCGCGCGGAAGATGATTATGACGAGCACACGCAGCAGTTGTTTATCTTGCGGCTGAGCGATCCTGTTACAGCTGCGAGTCCGCCTACACTGATATCTAGCCCCGACGAACCATGGGAGCGCTCAGGCGACGCAGGAATTAACGAAGGACCGCAGTGGCTCTCGTCTCAGGCATCCGACTCCGCTCCTTCCTGGCGTGGTCTGGTGTATTCTTGCGCTGGCAGCTGGACGCCGGAGTACAAAATGGCGACGCTGAAGTATCTCGGCGGCGACCCGTTAGTACCTAGCTCTTGGGCGAAAGCCGCCCAACCATTACTGCAAAACGCGTCGCATGGGAACGGTCCTTTCGGCCCCGGGCATGGCAATTTCGTGCACGTTGGTGACGAGACGTTCGCTGTTTTCCATGCTACTGACGGACGTGGAGACGGGCATGGGAATCGAAAGTGTCGGATGCAAAGAGTTGTATTTGGGGAGGATGGACCGTTCATGGGCGGGGAGGTTGGGGGTGTCACTAGGGATGTTGCGAGGTTCTCTGGCTCAAGTACTGGTACTAATGGAGGAGAGGGCCACGGTGGGAAAGGCGAGCGGTTGAAAGGGTTGCTTCACAGCCTCGCTCGTAAGGTATAGAACCGGCTTGTCTGGAGAGGGTGCGGTTTGCCACTCAACATGCACAAATCAACAACATCAGCCTCAGCACAAAATTCGTAATCTCCGTCTGTGATAAAACCCCTCAAACAAATGCTTTCACAATATCTCGCCTCTCATTCCGACTTCTAATTTAATTAATCTAAACAAGAAGACTTGCGTTCTCCCTGCAAGTAGGTAGAGAAAAGAAAAAGGACAAAAAAAACCTATGATCCTGCTGGTTGCCCTTATTCTTCTCCATCTCCTGTAAAACAAGAAGCCTTCATATCGTTCGTGATCCTTCGTTAATTCGAGTGCTGTGTGGCTCGAAGACCACCCACCAGAGATATACCAAACAAAGAAAAAACAAGGCCCTCAATGGATCGAGTGCCGCCTGATTGCGCCAATGCCGCCCCATGCACCGTGAAACAACTAAAGAAAATCGTCAAAGTCTTGTTAAAAAAAACCGAGAAACAAAAATGAAAGAGAGTGCCGCTTTCCGCTCCATCTTCTCCTCGCTCACTTGTTCACATCATTATCACTTGACCCGTGACCTCTCGACATGTACTCCTCCGTCTCCTGAGCAGGGGTGAGCGGCATCCTAACGCCAGACGCCGCGCGGTGGCCGCCGCCGATATTACCGACGGACAGCGTCGTCTCTGACGCATCGTAGAAGTACTCGCCGCCGCTCATGGAGTTGCGGGCGCTGTGGCGGGAGTTCCAGGTGCCGGCGCGTGGGCGCATGCCGGGCGCTGGGACTTTGCCGATCATGTCGCGGGAGCTGATGTCACCGCCGATACCCATGGATTCGTTCGAGGGCTGGTTGCGGAGCTGGGGAGCGCCGCGAGATGGTGTGCGGCTTGGGGCGGTGGATCTGGGTGGGGAGATTGCTTCTTCGTCGGGCATTGTCCGGGACATGTCCACTGGTACGAAGGAAGTGTCGGCATCGGCGTTGTATGAGTATGTGGAGAAGTCTCGTTGGCTCCATGAAGCACGGTGGGGTCGGGCGCCATATGGAAGATTGCTGTGGCTCAGACTTGCTGCGCTGGGAGCGCGGCTGCGTCGAGCGGGTGATGCGGTACCGGCTGGGCCTCTTCCCATCAATGGTGCGGACGACTCTGTGTTGTCCTTGATGCTTGCGACTGACTGGTTAGGGAGTCGATTCTGAGAGTCATCGATGTTGACTGCGTCTGGGTCGTCGTCTTCGATCTTGCCAAGTCTGCGCATGGTTCTCATCTCGAAGTAAGGATCCTTCTCTTCTGGTTCTGGCGCAGGAGCCGCTTTGACCTTGGGCTCCTTGGGAATATCGTTGACCACCCGGTCGAGGTGGTTGAAGTACCTGTCGCGCAATCCGTGCCATTTCTTGGGACGGAATTCCTCCCTGTTGCGTGAAACAGACATGTAACTCGAAATCACACTGACAACGATGGCAATCATCGTGATGATGACCAGGATACCTTGGATGACAATGATGACGACTCCAATGACCGTAGTCGTGATGCGCTCGAGGTTGAAGCGATTGTCGAAAGCTGCGCTGAGAGCTACACTCGCGACTTTGCTGAAACCCAGACAGTAAACGACCAGAATGTTGAGTCGCATACCCTCGAAAGGTCGTGCCCAGACGACGAACGCGAAAGCCAGGATTTCTACGACCAGCAAGCCAAAGACTTGAGTCAAAGGCTGACCAGAAGCACCACCGTAGAAGCACGCTCGGATGAATTCGTACACCAACCAGAAGACGAAGAACCACCAGCGCGTGCGTCTGAAGCGGGCAGCGAGCCATCCGAATTTCTTGGTGTAGTCCTCGTCGTCGTGAATGTTACTCCTGTCCTCACTGCCAGTAGTGATGCTGTAGTGGGAGTTCATTCTCTTCCAGAAGGGCGTACTTTGTGTCTTGTCCTCGGGATCCGCGGCCTGTGGTTGTTGTTGCTCGGATTGTTCCGCGGCAGCATGATTGACCTTCTTCACACCAAACCACGGAATCTTGCCGAAAAGTTTCTTGCGCTCCAAAGTCGTGCGCTCGGTTGCGCCGTTGTCCCGTTGCACCTTGTACCAGCAAGCATATGCTGCGATACCAGACATGCCGACCAGGAAGATGAGGAATACAATAGCCGCAACAGCTTTGACGCCTCCAGAGGAATCGTACGTGAACTGGAAGATGGCAAGGAACATGATCATGAACCAGGCAATGAAACACGTCCGTAGAGCAACATTCGCACTGTAACCTAGCCAGTGTTGGCGGAAGAAGGCAAGACGATCTTGCTTGAGCAATTTGACGCGGACAAGTCCCTCAAGCGCCCATTTGAAGGCAATTGTCGCAGCCACAACAAGAACCAATATAATCAGGAACCACAAGAAGCCAGTCATAAATGCATTGCTCGCGCGAATTTCTTCTGTCGCGAGAGTGCCGGCGAAACCAGAGAAATTGCCAGGTAGGGGTAGTCCAGCCTCGACAGGGTGACCATACCATTTGAAGCCATCACTCGCATCTGCTAGTTCTTCCTGTCGGCGCAAGAGCGCATTGACAGCAGTCCTGCGTGTGATATCGCGTTTGAGCACGAGTGAGTAGTCTCGTTTGTAGATTTCAGAAGCTATGTCCCGCATGCCTGGGTGGTTAGTGGCGAAGCTCGAAACGCGCGTCGCTCCAAATCCTAGGGCACGCTTGTAAATCTGGCTGATGTCGTAGCCACCTCCAAGATCTTCGTTTGCAGCGCCAGTGGCTGCAGCTCCGACCGAAGAGGTGTTGCCGAGATTGTTGCCGATCAGCCGATCAATGCTGCGTTGCATGGTGTGGGTGCGGATCATGCCTCCTGCCCATGCGAAATTGCTCCACCAAGCAACGAGTACAGAAGGCCAGTTCACCGATAGTGCTCCAGTATAGAAGACGTGTTGGAAAACAGCAAAGACCACGCCAACAGAGAGCGAGTGGGCATAGTGTAGCCGCATGGTTGGCACTGCCTCGCCGTAAATCGCCGTCGCAAATGAGGCCAGCATTGCGACGAATGTGAATATTCCCAGTACAGATCCTACTGATTCTGGATGTGAGAACGTAGCACCGTTGGTCACAACTGCACTGTAGCAGCCGATTTCGCTTTCGGTACTGTTCGCGAATATACGAAGGATCGCCTCGCCTTCAAAATCGGGTATTGAAAGAGCGATCGAAGGAATGTTGGCGACATCCTCTTGATTGATGGGAATAATGCCGCTGGCAGTAATGGGAACGCTGCTGTTGGCCGGACATAAACTAGAGAAGTTAGCAAATGATAAACTAGCCTTTGTGCAGTGACACATACCTGGCAATGTTCGCATCGCAAGGATTGAAAGTCAGGTCAAACCTGCTCTCTCCATACGCGTAAACTCCAATATACATCATCAAGGCCTCGCCTCTGAGTTCTGAGTTTCCTGCCAAGTGGAACTGCACCGTCATATTGTCTTTGTAGTACGCCGCATCGAAGCGGGTTACGTTGATCAAACTGCCACCTAGGCAGTCTCCAAAGTTTCCGGTATACAAAGCTGGCCGCCTGTTGTCCGCAAGATATACTGTTTCTCCATCTTCGCCTTGGTATGTGATATAGCGCGTGTCGTCGGCGAACGCCGTACGAAGGCAGGCCAATAGCGCGAACAGGACCAGCATTGCTGGCTGCGCTCGCGAGATCATAATGCCGTAAGGTATTTGGAGTTATTCGCAGAGCGACGTGGTGACAATCGGGGTTTGCGAGGCCGTTACCCAGGCCGGGTGTCGTAAGCGCGCAGTCAGCGCGGTGTTTTGATAGGAACGGTCGGATGTGGTGAATGAGAAAGCGATTGTTTGGTAAGGAGTGGATATTGAGGCGTGAGGCAAGTGTTTTGAGCACTAAGGAGTGAGGTGTCTTTCTCAAATGTTCTCCAGGTCGGTTGATGTCGTTAAATGGGGTCTCGTATCGCTGTTTCCCTTGCAGGTCGTAAAGAGGTCCCTAGGAAGGAGCCATACGGGTGGACGAGTTGGAGTCGGCGACGAAGACTTCCAGCAAAATCCAAGCGAAGGACAACTTGGACGAGCTCTGAAACATACGACCAGGCTTGGTGAAGAGTGGGCGTGCAGCAAAAGATATGCACATCAACGGTCGGCACATGCACGACTTATCAACGCCCGGAGTATGGCGGCTTGTAGCAGACCGCAGACCAAGCGCCGCTAACGAATCGTGGGCGGCGGCAAGCTAGCTAACTAACTCTTAGAAATACCTTCACCGCATAAGAAAGCACACTACTGCTGCACCTGCAAGGGAAGATGCCATCTGGTTACTGTAATTGCTGGCCAACTAATGCTTGCTCCGCGGCCATTGGCGTGCCCAATACAAGCGAAACGCCATACTCGACATTATGCCATCTCGCACGGTTGTTGTCTTCTCCACTGGAGTGATCCCTTCTCCATTCCTTAGACAGAAACCGACATGAATCGCGCAAACCGATCGGAACAAGGGTCGTCGTGCCGCGAGAGCCCTCGAGGAGCCCAAGGAGCCCACAGTCCTGTTCTGGAGCGCTTACTCTGCCCTGCTTTCCTCCTCAACCAGCCATCGCCACGAAAGGGCTTCTTCTCGCTCTCGCGCTTATGCATGCGCTGTAACCTCGAACTCCTGGCCTTGCGCCCGCGGCCCAAGCCAAAGCGAAGAAATACCAGCCACTCGCTCCTCCTGTACAGCTGTGCCACCAGCCACCAGCATACGGAAGACAAATCAGCCCTGTACCGGGAGAACCAAGAACCTTGGTACTCCGCATCATCGTGCCGCGCCCTCCCCACGTCTCACATCCGTTCCGCAAACTCCAATCGTAGCGTCATCTAACTTTCTTAACGTCTGGGATATGCTCGAGTATTGCAAAACTGTTGGTCATGGTTTATTGTCTTGGTGTCTTGTTGGTAGCACTTTCAAGATTGCCCTCAAGTTGTATCACGACTTATTCCTCGATTCCCACTTGAAACCGCATCGCTCTTCGCCTATGCATCTCACCATGATGACAGCTGCACATGTCAATCCCCATGGAAAAAGCACTGCAGGAACATCTAAACCTGTACCCTTCGCGTCCTCCGCACTACTGCCAAGACCGGGTAGCCATCATCTACGACGCTGATCCATGAAGCTTGTTTCTCGCCAGCTCGAGCTCGTAGGGAGCTGTCTGTCTCACAATCCGGCTTGCTCGGAAGCGAACGCTGTCTCCCTATTCATCCACGCCTCGCAGTGTGCAGCGAATGCGAGTGTGAGATCCGCCTTCCGATTGGATGCACTGGATTTTGTGCTTGGGTATCAATTGCCGCTCTGCGCGACGTGGGCGTCAGCATGTAGGCTGTGGCCATAGATCCTGGGCGTTTCCAAAACAGAGATTCGTAAGAGATGTCGGTACATAGCTAAGGTACAAATCTTGGAAACTTGTACGCGTAGCTTTTCCAACCTCGTGTCCCGGCTCGCGCGGGACGTTACGAGGGAGGTTAGGAGAGCTCTAAAAAGGCTAAACTCATCTTGTGATCGCCAGCTAGCAGGTTGGGATTACACGATCGATATGATCTCTTCCTGATGTGTGAGCTATCCGCGGACTTGCCTTTGGACATCACGAGGGACATTTGCTCATGTAAACTCAAGAGTTACAAGTGCTCGGCGGGTGTGTGAACAGTGGAACTGGAAAAGACTACGTGTAAGCCATGGATAAAATACCGTGTGGCTAGTATTGTCGAGGCAGAACCAAATCACGAGCGATTGAATGCCAATGGCAGGTAGTTTCCGATCCGACTTCCGGATAGGACAAGATAACCATAGAGCAAAAAGATTGCGACGACCAAAATAACTCGCAACATTCACTGGCGCGTGGTAAAAGTTCGGCCAAAACGGGCTCGCACAAGTGAATGGTATTGAGATGAGACGAAAACCAGAGATGGGACGAAAAAATGGAAATGCAGCTATACTGCCTTCTAGAAGGCGGATTTCGACGAAAAATAGACAAAAAGAATCGCGACATCGGCAGGACTCGAACCTGCGCCCCCGAAGGGATTTGATTTCAAGACATATTCGAGTCAAACGCAGTAACCACTTTGCTACGATGCCTGAAATCAACTCGAAAGATGATTCGATGAATGGCACAGTATCCTATAATATATATAGCCTCAAATTTACACAGAGAAGTCGATGACTACCTCTCAGGAGCTAGTCTGGCATGCGGAGCGACAGGCAGGCAAAAGTCGCGCCCCGAGTCGCATCAATGATCATGATATTTTTGTGACGACATGACATGGAAGAGCTGTTGGACGAGTGCCGATCTATGCTTTGTGTCTCTGTAAAGGTTCATTGCAACAATTCCTAGAACACCAACATCTGGGATCTTAGCTACAGGCGCATATATCAAGTCACCAACCGAGCGACCTTGCACCTCACCACAACCCACTTACCAACCATGTCGCATCCCCAAGAACCACAAAGGCAACCCACCCAAGCCGAAACCGTCAACTACGCGAAAACCCTCCGCAACACCGCCCTAGTAACAGCAGTCGCATGTCCCATACTCGCACTCCTCCCTCCCCGAAAACTAGACTTCTTCACAGCCGGCCTAGGCATCACGACAGTCTACTCCACGAACTTCCTAGTGCGCGACTACACCGGCCGGTCGATCCAGCAGCACATCACAGGCTACAGACCGCCTGTTGTTGCGAGAGAGACTTTGCAGGCCGATGAGGCGCACACGCAGGCTGCGGATGCAGTTCGCCTGGAGAGACAGGAGGCGCTGAGGGCGAGCGTCGCAGAGCAGGTTGAGGCTAGCAAGCAGGCGAAGTGGGCGCAGGAGCGGAATCAGGAGGTGCAGGATGCGCTTGATGTTGGGAAGGGCTTTGGGGATATTATTATTGATCAGGTCTATGAGGTGTGGAATTGGGGCAAGAAGAGGGATGACGACGATGAGTAATTGGGAAGGACAGCGATTGCAAGCTACATCACGACTTGTTGGGCACAGTATCTTTCGATGAGAGTGTTATTGGTGCGCTACGCATTGACTGAGTTGCTGCTTGAAACCGTGCATGGCGGATGTGCCACACGCAAACGACTTCCCATCACCAAACGGACAGGCCCATCTCGTTAAGTAGCCACTGGGAAGCCATACTGCCGGCGGATGGCTTACCGGGATTCACATTTGCGACGGCATCATGCAGCATTCCGTCGTTCTGGCCTGCGAACATCTGCACATGCTGCTCCCGAACTGCAGTCCGCTTCCTGCAGCCATCCGTCTCCTGCAATCTTGTTACTGTGATTGGGAGATTGGCGATGCTTCATTGGGCTTTCGTCGATGCTCTGGCTATTCTCCCACCTCGCGCAGAGAGGCTTGCATCCCGCACAAACATACTTGCAGCATTTGGAGCAGCATGTCTCAGGCCAGTCATGCTCGCAACGACAAAGAAAGAGCGGTCAGCCTCCTGCTGCGAACGCTTCTGCGAACTTTCGTTCGCATACCTGTACACATATATCCTAATATCATTCACTGCACAGCGGTAACACAGCATTTTGTTACACAGCTTCGTTGTTGCACCACGTCTTTCTCCCATTCCCAAGATGTCCTGTGAGGTTGCCAACTCTCCTTTTGCTGACCCTGGTTTCGCCAGCCCATTCCATGTCGACAACGCACAAGGCGACAAAGTGGACTACGCAGCTCTGGGAGACTTCAACTACACCTTCGGCCCCGCTGATCAGAGCTGTGTCAATCCACAGAACCTCAGCAATGCCGGATCGCCTTCTGCTAACTTCGATCCCACCTTGACGTCCGACTTCACACCCGACAACTATCCGCCGGACTTCAACGGTGTCCCAGCAGCTCCGTACTTCCAATCCGTCGAACAGACTTTCGGTGCTCCGACCTTCCCACCGCACCTGCAAAACCAGCACCTTCATCGTCGCTCTGTCTCCGAGCCTCCAGATGGCGCCCTCCTGCACCACCACCACCACCACCAACCTCCGCACCCAAACGCTCCAGTGACCTTCCACCGCGATGGCCAACTCCTGCACATTACGCGAGGAGCCACCCGTCCACCAACCAAGCGAGCAAAGCAAACCCGCACGCAGCTTTACCAGCGCAGCCCTCGCCAGCCACCACCGATCCAAAGCCGCTACCAACTCCGCCGCACGCACACCCAGCCAACACACCTCCCGCCCACCAGCGTCCCACACGGTTTACCCGTCAACCACCCTCTCGCGCAACAGCAAATGGCGCCGCACCACGCGCCATTCGAGCAACTCCCGCACGAACCGCAGTACGTTAGCTCCAGAGTCTGCACGCCTGCTCCTGAGGCGATCGATCCTTTCCTTGGTGCTTCTTCGCAGACGCCGGCGGTCGCTCACATGGGCGATCACGCCAGAGGAGCGTTCGAGGGTCACGGTAATGGCACGCCGGTTGCAGAGAGTGTTGTTATCAGGATGGGTGTCGATGAGCTGCGCTCGCTCATCATGGAGGTGGTTCAGAAAGCCGTTGGGGGACTTCAGAGCGATAAGCCGATCGCTGATGTTGGTTCGATCTCTCAAGAACAGGTGGATGAGGCTGTCGCGGGCGTGCAAGTAAACCAGTCAGCCGAGGGTGTGAATGAGGCGGTCATTGACGATGGCAAGGATGAGGTGCTTGTGGCAATGGCTACCTCCACGGAAGATGCTGTTGACGCAAAGCCCGGTGTGGGCCAGCAGCATACGGTGCATGGATGAGCGTGAAGGGGCGAATCAAGTACGCAGAGAGCCGTCGTGGAGGTGGGCATGGAATCTGCTGCTGCGGATGGCATTGCCTAAGCTTGCATGTACCTAGTCAGTTCGTACGAAAGATTATTGAACAGATATCAAGACCAATGTCGGCTTACTCTTATTGTACGTGATCTTGAATCTTTGATTTCGTGTCGTCGTCCAGTCTTCGTGTCACCCCAACTCTAACCCTACTCAAAAAAATCATAAGTGAACCGACGACCATATGACACGGTTCGACATGTTTAGGGTGAATCAGATATCGTACATATCATCGTATCCGGCCAAAATCATCGATGGGATGGGAAATGTCAGCATCTCATCGCTTGCTAGTACAATTCGAACATTTGTTCTGGTTCTGATGAATTTCACCAAATGGACCAACCTCACTCCTCAACAGCGTGTAGTCACTTTCCAAAGACTTCACACCAACCTGCACAAAAAATGATCCACAGCACCACAGAATCATCCCCAAAAATTCACCCCTCTAATCCATACACTCCGCCCCGTCCAAATACTCCTTCCTATAACTGCTCCCCTCCCCCAACCTTTCCGCAAACCTAACAACCCTATCCGCCCGATACGTGTGCTCCGTCTTCTGCCAAAGCTCGGCATAGTAGTCCTTCGTCATCTGTACCTCCAGAAACCACTGCTTGGTGGCTCGCCAGACTTCGACCAGCGTGAAGTGCCCGCGATCTTCGGGGTCTTCGAAGACATCGAAGAGCAGGCAGTTGGGTTCGCGGGCGCAGACTGCCCAGACGGGGCGATGAGCGGCTTTCCATTGGGGAATTAGATGGGGTTGGATGAAGAAGTCTACGAAGAGGGTGAGTTGAGATTGTTGAGGGTGGGACATTGTTTATTTGTTTGGTTGGTTGGTTGGTGGATCGCTTTTGTTTGGGAGACGCAGACCTTCCAAGGCACTGCTGCGATTGACTGCAAGCCTTTGTAATATTCGGTTTCTAGGTAAGTACCTTTGAGCTTGCACATGTCGTGCTACCGCAGATACCGGGAATAGTATATGCTTATCTCCACAGTCCGGGTTGACAGCAAGCATGTATGTCAGAAGTACACTATCACCTCACTCACTAGCCAGAGTCAGCGCGGCTCGAGCGTTATAGCTTGCAGGTCGATCAGTCGGAACGCCAGCGAGATTTCGAAAGAGACATTGTATTCCTACGCTGCCTCAATTCCCGAACCCGACACCGATGATCTCTCATTCATGACAACAGCTTCTGTCTTCGAAATATCGACAACACCGGCTCTTCCTCGCTCGTCAGCCTCAGCATCCTCAGATTTCTCCAACCCTCGCTCAACCCGCCTCTCATACGATACCCTCCTCAGCCTCTCGCTCTCAGCAGGTGTCAACCCAAGATACAACTCCACCGCCACCGCATGCACAACGAACGCAAGCAATCCAGCCATCCCAAACCCCATCTGCAAACCCGCCATAGCTTCTGCTACGCTCTGCGGATCGTAGAGGTCTGCTTTTACGGCCGCCCAACCGGTCGGATCAGCTTGACACGCGGCAAATTTACCGCTTGCGTCGGGATCTGGGCGGGAGGAGTATGTGGCTCCGGCGTGAGCGATCTGCTCACAGGAGATGGAAGTGTAGTAGCCGCCTATGCGGCCTATTATGACGGCGGAGACGGGCATGAGCATGCGGACGGTGATGGGAGTTCCTAGGTAGGCCCACTTTAGAAATGAAGCATTAGCTGGCATACATTAGGGATGTGCTCTTGAAGTAGACTCACGCATCGCAGCATCCAAATTCGATGCTGTGCGATCTGCAAGCGCTTGATATTCATCCAAGCCATGACCATGCTCACCGTCGTGGCCAAAGCGAGCAGTCCCACAAACATCTGTGTCTCGACTGTCCCGCCGAACGACCTGCGTGCGATCATGAGGCCGGAAATGTTAGCCAGCGTGACTAGCAAGATGATCACATAGCCGTTGATGCGATGTAAGATGATTGCTTTGTGCCTCAGCACAGGCGTAAACTGTACAGCTGCTAGAATTCCAGCAGGGATGACGACGGCAAGATGGAGAATGATGCCTGCACGGTAGAAGGGTTGGCGGAAGTAGAACCACTCTCCAGGAGCAGCATTCTTGCGAAAGTAAGTATCGACGTCCAGATATGGCGTTCGAGCGAGGCAGAAGCCGAACATGGCGCCTGCGAGATGAAACCATAGCAGCGCATTGTAGCCTTTGCTGAAGCCTAGAGTGGCGTACGTCCTACGAAAACCGCGGACGACGGCGCTTGGGGTTTTGGTTTCGTCTGAGTTGGGAGGCATTGTGATTTATATTTTTTCGGGCCTTCACGAGTTGCTGGAGTAGGTACTTCGCAATGCAATGCTGTGCTGAATGGTAGTGAACGCGTGATACTTCGACTGCTTTATAGAATGCTAGAGTGGACAGACATGCCCAGACTGTGATGCGACAGCTATATACATAACGGTCGATGTATGCGAGAAGAACCAAGAGATTGAGGTTTGAGCATGTTGGCATAGGGTGTAGTTTCTTGGCTCGCAATGGCTTCCATATCGGGCATGTGCTTGTAATG
>Ga0265797_10008049_pt1 | contig 14202 bp, 10 predicted proteins | sample P2T30metagenome_FD_192433 | JGI IMG/M metagenome (GOLD analysis project Ga0265797, IMG submission 192433) | Plant litter microbial communities from East Loma Ridge, Irvine, California - P2 T30 | ecosystem: Environmental > Terrestrial > Plant litter > Unclassified | place: USA: California... | reverse complement strand
GAAGACTTCAGGAGTAAGACCGGCTGACAGATCGTTGCTAATGCCAGCCTGCTTTCCACGTAGGAGATGGGCCATGTCGGTGTTGTTGCGGGCCGATGTTGGTATAGAGGCTGTCAGCCCTACAGCTCAAGGGTGGTTGTAAGTGAATTTGAAAGGGAGTAGCTGGTTCTTGTATACTACTTGGGGGCGATCTGAGGGTTGGATGGAGGCGGCATGAGGTCTTCTTAGTAGAACGATCTTTGACTCCTCATCAACATGGTCATGGTCGAGGCATCCATGGCATGCCAGCGCAACAAATCATCGCTGTTGATCTTGGCTCTGTTGTTGCCTTAGGCATAAATGTTCCACTGGGCTACGGTCGTCCATTTAAGCTGTATGGACATATGGAATCACTTTACGCGTTCTCGCGCAGCAGGCGCGACCTTAAGCCAATTTCCCACCGCTCTTGCACTTGCTTGCACCTTTCACCTTCCATCTTCCACTCCCTCAATTCGCAACCAAACAAACACCACTCAACTCAAACCTCACCCCTTACAAACACACTTCCATCATCCTCTGCATCAAACGTACATACACCACATCTGCACCTCTCAGCAATACACCCAAACACTCACATCCACCGCATTACCTCACATCACATCACACATCATGGCTACCGGTACGCATTCTTTCAATTGCAAACATCACTCAACGACCATGCTGACCACCTACAGTGAGCCTGCTCAACGTCTCCGTGAGGAACAACCCCGCGCCCTTCAACGCTCCCTACGAGTTCGAGATCACCTTTGAGTGCCTCGAGCCTCTGCAGAAGGACCTCGAGTGGAAGCTCACCTACGTCGGTTCCGCCACCTCGTAAGTACATGTAGCCCTCCTGAAGCGCAGCAACCGCAAACGCAACATCATCTAACACGAACACTCTCCAGCTCCGAGCATGACCAAGAACTCGACTCCCTCCTCGTCGGCCCTATCCCCGTCGGCGTCAACAAGTTCATCTTCGAGGCCGACCCGCCAAACACCGCCAACATCCCCGCCACTGAAATCCTCGGTGTGACCGTCATCCTGCTCACCTGCTCCTACGACGGCCGCGAGTTCGTGCGCGTAGGCTACTACGTCAACAACGAATACACCGACGAGGCCCTGATCAACGAGCCCCCCGCCAAGCCCATAGTCGAGAAAGTCCGCCGCAACATCCTGGCCGAGAAGCCGCGTGTCACCCGCTTCGCCATCAAGTGGGACAGCGACGAGAGCGCTCCGGCCGAGTTCCCGCCAGAGCAGCCGGACGTCGATGCCGCCGAGGACGACGGTGCGACTTACGGCGCTGAAGAGGAAGAGCTCGAGGGTGAAGAGGACGAGGGCTTCCCTGAGGGCGGCGAGGCCGCTGCTCTCGGCGCTGCTACCGTTGCACCCAAGGTCCCTGGCGACGACCACGACATGGAAGGCGCCGACGCCAACGGCAAGGACGACGACGAGGAGAGCAACGCCGGATCTGAGGATCTCGAGGCCGAGAGCGAGGACGACGAGGAAGAGGACCTCGAGGACGAAGAGGGCGAGGGCGAAGAGGAGGTCGAGGGCGAGGATGTCGAGATGGACGACGGCACGGATGCTGCCAACGGCGGCTCCGAGCAAGCCCCCAAGCAGCCGCCGCAGCAACAGCAGCCGCAGGCACAGCAGCCGGATGTCATGGTGCACTAGATTTGCACGTGACCGAACGACCGATTGGCAGGGTCGGGTGTCGGCATGGATCCATCGCATCGGCGTGTCATACTCTCCTGAACAACCTCGCCCACCGAACATTTGGAGTGTCGGGTGGTTATTCTCCTTTTCTCTTCTTCTTTCCCCTTTTTCAACGTTGCACTCTGGGAGGGGCAGGCACTTTTCTGCGGCATGATGATACGAACGGAATGTTGGAGAGGGCTTGGGAGGAATATTGGAAGACAGGCTGGCTTTTTCTCTTCTCCCCGATTTCTACGATGGTGTTGTTGTCGCTGCATTGAATCCGGCGACGGGTCAGGAGCTTTGGCAACAAAAGCTTACAATGTGTGTGTGAGAGAGAGAGAGAGAGAGAGAGGGAGAACAGATGAACAAGGTACCTAGCCAACTTGCACGGCTTTCACATACATGCAGTAGCTATGGTTGGCTAGTGGTTGATGACACGAAATCGAAAAACACGACTTTTTATTACAGAAAGAGGAGATGTCCCGATGCTTTCTTTCCCTACTAAACAGACGTGATTCCGGTTTTGAAGTGACTACTACTAATGCATGTGGTGGCATACTACGCAAAAGTTCAGGTTCAAGGTGAAGTATGTAATCTACCTACAATAGGCACGTTAGCATCAGAGTCGCAGATATCGTTAGTAATCCGACTCTCATCCAGAAGCCACTCAACAACAAAGCCCTTCCATCTCTCTCTCTCTCTATTTTTGTTATTATTGTTGATGATGATGATGATGATGATCTTAGTGAGCGCGGTAAACAAAAACAGAAGTCTGCATGTATGTAGTCGAGTACATAAGGTACCATGTAAAACTTACTGGAAGCGCGATGTCGTTCTCCATAGACAAACGAACGTGTTGGATATGGAACAATGCAGGCATAGAGTCTGGTTAGAGAGCCGCTCCGAGCGAGCGTACATACAGTAAAGCACGAAGACTCGGTTCAATGCCGTAAGTTAATGAGATGCTGTCTGTCTTGGCTGTTTGGCTGGCTGGCTTTAGTATGTAAGCGCCGCAACGTCCAGACGATGATGATGTACGTGTATGTAGGTATGCTCTGTTCTGTATGGATCAAGTTGTTGCTTCAAAGTGAGACTAGGGAAAGGCTGAGGGTAGGTTGTGAACTTGTGACTCTGTTGTGAACTTGTAAGAGAGCAAAGCAATCGTGCAGTCATGTGAGGTGAGACATGGATCGGTAAGGTAGCGCGCGGTAATAATCTGGGCGGCGGCGTCCATGGTCCAACGGTTACAGTACGGCCGTCATCAGTCTTGCAAGACCCAAGAGTCAAGAAACAAGACTGAAGCACGGCAGCTCGTCACTCGTCACTCGAGAGTCGATGGATTGTTATTATTGTTATTGTTATTATTACGCCTACATGCATGGGTTGGATGGTCGTCTGTGATACGAGTGTACAAGCATGGATGTTGGGTGCTAAATAAAATTGTACGAGCAGACGATCGGAGCGCTCGGATGAAGTTGTTGGTTTTTGTTGTCTCTCATCTCCCATCCATCTCCTGACTAAGGTGGATTGAGATGTTGAGGCTGGAAGACAAGATCTTCGGGCGCCCAGTAAGTCTAGACCGCATGTTGAGAATTCCGAGAGGGTTTTGTTGTTGTGGAGTCACTAAGGTATTGGAGTCCGCGGGTGTATGTAGTTGCATTGCTATAGCACATGGCAAAACAGAGATGCACATGGTGGGAGTGATATCACATGGACGCCACGGTCTCATGCTATACATGGACTTGCCTATAACAAATCCCCAATTGCAATCACTGGCATGCACGTCCGTCATGGTATATAGAGTCGACTCGGATCAGGGGATGGCCATTGATTGTCGCGTTTGCTGGAGAAGCCTGTTGGAGCCTGTTCCTGACTACAGACTAGCGCGTCCAGATTGGGCCATGGCAATCTCGCTTCACCTGCGGCCCCACTTGACGGTGGAAGACTACTCGTTGCCATGCTTTCTAGCGCATGCAAGTCGGCCGTCAACCCCTGCGCGACAATTCAAAGCAATTCAATCCAATATCAGAAGGCCTCTCGCCGCCTTTTGGTCTCTTTCACTCCCGACCTCAGCCCTCACCTCCATAAGCCCACACTCGCTACCCGCTGCCTTTTGTGCACCCACGTTCTTTCAATTCACGACAAGACATTCCTCACGACGCTCCCCAGCATTCCATTCTACGGCCCGCAATAACTTTGCCTCAAAGTGTAAGTCACATTTACAATCCCCTGTTTACTGCGCTGCGTTGCGTGTCCATGTCGTTTGCCAGTCAATAAGATCTGTTGCTGCTCGCAACACCGTCATCCACCGGCGCGTCCAACTCCAAAATCACACCTCCTCACTTGACAACACCTCCTAACTCCGCTGGCCGGCAGTACCCACCGACAATCAATCAAAATGAAGGCCGGACTCCTCAGCATCGCCGCTCTGTCGGCCGTCGCCATGGCCCAGCCCCAGCACGGCGCCCACAAGCACCGTCACGAGAAGAAGCAGGCCGTCGAGTACGCCACCGTCACCGATGTCACCTACGTGACCGCCGCCCCCGAGATGGTCTACGTCGACCAAAACGGCAACAAGATCGACCAGCCCAAGGCCACTCCCGCCGCCGAGGCTCCCAAGTACGAGGCTCCCGCTCCCAAGCAAGAGGCTCCTCCTGCTCCCAAGTACGAGGCCCCTCCTCCTGCATACGAGGCCCCGGCTCCCTCCTACGCCGCCCCGGCTCCGTCTTCCAGCAAGGCCCAGGACTACTCTCCTCCCAAGGCTTCCTCCTCGTCTACCCCCAGCAACGACGACTCCCCCAAGGGCTCCAGCTACGGCATCACCTACTCTCCCTACAACTCTGACCAGTCTTGCAAGTCTGGCGACCAGATCGCCAAGGACCTCGCCACCCTCGACGGCTACGGCATGATTCGCATGTACGGCGTTGACTGCGACCAGGCCGGTCCCATCATCAAGGCCGCCAAGTCCAAGGACATGAAGGTCTTTGCCGGTCTCTTCGAGATCAACGGCGTCGAGGGCCAGATCGAGAAGCTGAAGACTGCCGTCCAGGAGAACGCCGACGGCGACTGGAGCATCATCGACACCGTCTCCGTCGGCAACGAGGGCATTAACAATGGCCAGTACAGCATCGGGGACGTCAAGGCTGCCGTCAACTCCGCCAAGTCTAGCCTCCCCAGCGAGTACAAGGGTTCCGTCGTCACCGTCGACACCTTTATCGCCATCATCGACAACCCCGAGCTCTGCTCCGTCGGCGACTACACCGCCGCTAACTGCCACGCCTTCTTCGACGGCGGCATCACCGCCGAGAAGTCCGGCAAGTGGGTCCTCGAGCAGGCCCAGCGCGTCTCCGAGGCCTGCGGCAACCCCGACCGCAAGGTCGTCATCACCGAGGCCGGCTGGCCCTCCACTGGTAGCACCAACGGCAAGGCTGTCCCCAGCTTCGAGAACCAAAAGGCCGCCGTCAAGGACCTCAAGGACCACTTCACCGACAACCTCATCCTGTTCACCGCCTTCAACGACTACTGGAAGCAGAACACCGCCGCCACCTTTGGCGTTGAGCAGTACTGGGGCATCTACGGCGACTGCCCTTCCGAGCAGTAGAAAGCCTCGAAGAAGCCTACGACAATGTACAGCTTGCATTCGCTCGGGTTTGAAGCCGTAGTCTGATGGCTTTTCGTTGGACTACAGGATGCATGGGAAAAAGGCGTTTTCTCTCGAACGTGTTCTTTCCCTCTCACGACGGAATTTCTTCTCCTTTCCTCTTCATTTCGCTACCTGGAAGGCTAGTGGGGGGAATTCAAACCACCACCACTGCCTTCCGGGTTTCACGCCTCCCTTTTTTCTCCAAACCCTCTTTTTCGTAGGCGCGCACACGTCAGTTTCAGTCTCGTGGGCTCTTGGAAGTTCGTGGGGTCCCTTTTTTTTTTCTCCCGGGTCTCCCTTGCAGAGATGATGGGGGTATGCCTGTTTGGTGTGGTTTCTGTAGATACCCTTTATTCGGAATATCATGATCTTTTTTCCAATCAGTTTTTTTTCTTTTCTTTCTTTGTTATTGTTTGCTGCCACGCTGCTCACTTACTGTGCGTATGTATGTAGGTCCGTTTGATGAGATGTGATGTGATGTGATGTGATGTTGCGGCGGTAGTGGGGAATCTTTCTTTCTTTGACGTCGATTAGACATCAACGATCGACGGTCTCGCATCACTTGCAGATGTGGATTGTGGATGGAGCTCTCTCCTCAACTCCACACAAGCTCGCTCGCCCCGACTTCCTCTCTTGAGGTAGCTACATGAAAGTAGAGGTACATCAGGTACAGTCAGCGCCGTTTGCAGTGTCAATTCTAGCGCTCATATAGCGATCCAAAAGGCGCATGTATCGACTTTGTGGAGCATATATAAACTCTCTATAGAGCCTGTATGTTTTCTTTGTAGTACGCATATAACATCACTAATAGCACTATATAGCTGCTCTACTGAACATATATATTAATTCTGTAGGACACATATAACGATTCTACGGAAAGTCACGTCGCTAGCTTATTCTGTGCCGCTCCGAAGATGACTACTACGAGTATCCCTGCGCAGCCCGCTTTTACTGCCGCAGAGAACCATGGCGCCGCATCTTGCACACACTCAAAGAACTCAACTACATGACATGATTCGATCAAACTCGCTGCATGATAAAGACATTGCCGACATTGTTGGATGTAGTTCCTGTACTGTTGCTAGAGTTCGCACCAACATTCAGACATTTGGAGCCCCATGTGCGCCGAAGAATGCTAGCGGCCAACGATCGGGCATGCTTCCTCACGTCCTTAGTGCATTACTAGACCATCTTCTTACAAAGCCTGAGCTGTACCTTGATGAGATGGCAGAGTTCGTTTGGGACAAATTTGAAGTTAGTGTTTCCATAGGCAGCATCCGAAGATCACTAAAAGCCTGTAATTGGTCGAAGAAAAAGAATCGGCGAGTAGCGCGCGAGAGAGATCCAGAATTGCGCGACGCGTGCTTGTATGAACTATCGGAATATGAGTCTTTCCAGCTCGTCTTTGTGGACGAGTCTGGATGCGACACACTAGCTGGTGTACAGCGCACAGGCTGGGCGCCTCGCGGCATGCCTGCTGTTCAGACAGCCAACTTCCATCGCGAGCAAAGACACTAGATACTGCCGGCATACACACAAAACGGCATGATATACTCCTAGATATTTCAAGGATCGACCGATGGAGATGTGTTTGAGGACTTCATTAGAAACCTTCTGCCGCTGTGTAGATGATGGCCAGAGCCTAACTCTGTTCTTGTGATGGACAATGCTTCCTTTTACCAATGCTCGTCGATCAAAGAGCTCTGTAACCAGGCTGGCGTGATGCTCTTCTTTTTGTCACCGTATTCTCCGGACCTGAACCCTATCGAAGAACTGTTTTCACAGCTGAAGGCGTTCATACGCCGGCATTGGCGAAAGCAGTCACTCAACTTCGACAACTTCGGTGACTTCTTGAGATGGGCCATTGGTATTGTGGGAAGCGACGTGAAGAGTGCGCATAGTCACTTCAGGAACTCGGGACTATCTATTGAGCAGCCCTAGTAGCTTCAACCTGGTGTCTCGCTTGTGAACAACAGACTTCGCTCTGAAGGTTTTGGGTATTCTGATAACCATTCGGGTATATCACTGTGAAATGATAATGCTATACCACTCCAGACCCCACCATCCGTGAGTAAACCAATAAGTTGTCTTGTGTAGAAGTGGTTCAGTATGAACCCTAGCTTCAAAAGGATGTCGCCTGCTTTGGCATATTAGGAAATCCATTCTCTACTGACTGCGCGGCCCTGCTGCCATGCTACATAGTCGCGAATGGCGTCTTCATGCAGCGCTGGAATATCTAGCTTTTGTAGCACAATCGGTGACGTGCTGACGATCGACGCTGGAGCCTACTCGGGTGAGGACGGCAAGGCTGCTAGCGTCACAGACGAGGCTGGCGTATGACCTTGCATCTGTAGCATAGTATGCAGAGAGCGCCTCGTGTTCTGATTTCGTTCAGCACGTTGATCAGCTTCAGCGTACAATTGTTGACGTATAGTGTCCGGAACGTCTTGGTAGCCATCAAGCTTGTTTCCGTCCTTCGCGTGATTAACGAGTTGTCTCAGATGGACTGTCAGAAGCTTGTAGTGCTTCCCACTGTGCGGATCTCGCTAACACCAGCCTTGGGAGTTCTAGCAGGGGCAGCCAGGACAGCACAGCATACTATATACAGTTCGCCAATGTGCTGCCTCCCTGCTAGTGTGTTCTTCGGCACCGAGCTGCATCGCTTGTTGATGGCATACGTCGAGTCGCTGACGGCTGTACCCTGCCTCCTTCCGCCCGCGGGGGTGCCTCTAGTAGTCGAAAGCGGAAAGTGACTTTTACGGTCAAGCGCTTCCCCTCCCGAAAGTAGCAGGCCTACGATTCGAGCTTTTCTTCAATAACGGACTAGTCGACGTCGAGTCCTGCGAACTCTTTTGTGAGGTCGTGCTCTGCACGCTTACTTACCGAGACTACGACAACGGTGTTGCAGGGCTCAGGCCGATCTCGTAGTGAGAATTCCCTGTTCAACGATTCGTCGATCTTGCGGCGCAGCGTGGAGTTCCAGAAAGCTCCCGGAGCTAGAAAGACATCCTCCTCGGTGCTCATGCTTATCCTCTTCGTCTTCAAAACAGCTTTCCACTCTACGGTGTAACACAGCGTATCCATTGATGGCACAGTAATGCCATCCCATTCTTGTATCAGGAGCGGATCATCTTGGCAATCTGGTTCTTCTACTTCTCCTTCATCATCTTCATTACATCTGTCTTCTTCTTCTTCATCATTGTCATCCTCCTCTTCTCTGCGTTGCCGCAGCATCTGTGATTGGGTAGAGTCATTACTATTGTGTGAACGTGCTTTAGGGAAGCTACAGGGATCCAGCTCGGGCCAGAACGGGTCTGCTAGGAGATCCGTGTTGTCAAATACTGTAGTGGAGTCACCAACGAGAAGATCATGAAATCTGCCGGATCGTTCATAGTACTTACGCCGGGCTGGGGGTTCCGAAGGCTCTAGTGGGCGGTTAATCCTGCAGGCTGCAACACAGAGTCAAGCGGTGATCGACAATAAAGGTAGGGTTTCAGCTGTGGGTGAGCATCGTAAAGGTGCAGATACAGTACTGTACATGATGCTACTCTGAGGTTACTACGGGTTATGATACGACACGTGACAGCTTCCGCTTCCACGACGTTCTATTGGATTCTGCGATACGAATATCTTGCTCAGACTACTGCAATCGGCGTGTAGAACCAAATCTTCACGACTCGGTACGATGCGACCACGCTTGGTTTTAAAAAACATACGAAAGGACCACAAAGTCGAGGCGAGGGCGTGACTCAATCCTGGTCGCGAGAGTCTGACTATCCGTACGGGCCGTGCCAGACAGTATGAAGCCGCATGAGCGAAACAAGGCGCGGGGTTGTGGCTTCGCCGGGCTGTATGAGTATTCTTCCGTGAGGCGTGAGAAGAACGCGGACCTTGCTACAGACGTCACCATACCGATTTTGACACGCCAATCTAATGCTACCGCTCATGTTCACATCGATGCATTCCAGATCACAGCCAAAACCTCTAGCAATTCATCAGCTTGCTCAATCTGCCCGTTTGCCTGGTATGCGCCAGCGAGGGCGTGTTGGGATGCAAGCCGACTTGGATGGTCCTCGGCCAGAACATCTCCGTGGACTTTGACGACATGCTGGAGCAGAGTGACTGCCTCTTTGACCTGCCCGTTTGCCTGGTATGCACCAGCAAGCTCGTGCTGGGATGCAAGCCGGCTTGGATGGTCCTCAGCCAGAACATCTCCGTGGACTTTGACGACATGCTGGAGCAGAGTGACTGCCTCTTTGACCTGCCCGTTTGCATGGTATGCCATTGCTAGGGCGTGCTGGGATGCAAGCCGATCTGGATGGTCCTCAGCCAGAACATCTCCGTGGACTTTGACGACATGCTGGAGCAGAGTGACTGCCTCTTTGACCTGCCCGTTTGCCCGGTATGCACCGGCAAGGGCGTGCTGGGATGCAAGCCGATCTGGATGGTCCTCGGCCAGAACATCTTTTTTGACTTCGACGACATGCTGGAGCAGAGTGACTGCCTCTTTGACCTGCCCGTTTGCCCGGTATGCACCGGCAAGGGTGTGCTGGGATGCGAGTCGATCAGGATGATCCTCCGCAAGCGATGTTTCCCGAATTGCGACGACACGCTTGAGCAGCTCGATGGCCTCCTTCGTCTGTCCGTTCGTTTCGTATGCACGTGCAAGCTCATGCTGCGAATGGAGTCGATCAGGATGATCCTCCGCGAACGATGTCTTCCGAATTGCGACGACATGCTTGAGCAGCTCGATGGCCTCCTTCGTCTGTCCGTTCGCCTGGTATGCACGTGTGAGCTCATGCTGCGAGTCAAGTCGATCAGGATGGTCCTCCGCAAGCTTGCTTCTCATGCGCAAGCACTCAGTCAACCAATGTAATGCTTCTTTTGTCCTCCCGTCAACTCGTAGGCACTTCCCAACCTGAAGACAAAGCTTGCTTTTTTCCTCTACTGAACCGCTTAGGTCAGCGTTAACGCTCGCCCAACCAGCCTCCACTCGTGTCACATGCGGCAGGTAGGCCCTCCAGATCTCGCGGTTTGTGTAATCGTCAGTGGGAAATATTGTCGTGAGATGCTTTGTAGCTTCAGCCTGCGTCTCCACTGCACGACCGCTCTTTCGTAGCCAGATGCGGCTTGCTAGGTGCACCAACCGATGCATGTCGTACGTCGTCCCATCTGTCTGCTTACCCAGAAACGAGTATGAGCACAGTGTGCCGATAGCGTCCAAAGTTCGTGCTTCTGGCCGTACCGTAGGCAGAATAGATCGCGGGATGCCCTTCCACTCGATGCATGATAGGTACTGCAGGAGGTCTGCCGCAATGGGATCTCGCTCGAGGATCTGCTTGAAAGACACGATCCACGTCGTCGCTACAGCGCTGGATGACTCTTCGTAGCGCGTGCTGTCTCGGATCTCCGCGCTCATGAGGTATAGCATATCATCGTCGGTGCTATGAAGAAGCCTCGAATACTCGGAGATAGACATTGCATTGATGTTGATGTAAGCAGCCGCTTGTGTGATCGCAAGAGGCAGATGCTCCAGTTCGCTAAGAAAGTTTGTGACTACCGCTTGGTCCTTGAGCGAGTCTGCATCAACTAAAGCCCTTTCAAGAAGCTCCGCCGCTTCGTCCCTCGTCGGCTTCTTCAGCCTCAGCACATCGCTTCGTGCGAGGCGCTGCGCGACAATAAATGTGCGTGTCGTGAAGATTGTCACGCCCAAGCGGCTCTCCGGCAAGTATCGAAGCAAGCCATCGCTGCCCGTAGACGGTTCGAGAAGCTCGATATCGTCTGCGTTGTCGACAATCAGTAGCCACTTGCCGGCGCTAGGTGCGCTGAGATGTCGCTTGACCAATTCTTTCACATCCTCGCCTTGGTTTGTAGCCGATCGTATCCCTAGCTGTTGCGCAATTTCCTCGGTCGCGCGCACAAATGCTTCGACACTGAGCGCAGGTATCCAGAAGACAGACATCTCAGGATGCTGTTCTGCGACCGAGTATGCAAACCTGAGCACTAACTGCGTCTTGCCCATGCCACCGAGTCCAACGACGGCCAATCTCTGGCAATCCTGCGCTTTGACAAGGCGGCGCTCGAGGACCTCAAGCTCGGCACGCCGACCGACAAACTGGTTGTTTTTCAAAAATGGTATGTATACGACCTGCTTTGAGGTTCCTATAAGGGCGTCAGTCAAGGACGAGCTGTCCGGGACAAGACCCAGCGCTACCTACCCGTCGCTTCGCTTGCCAACCGTATCATCGCCAAGTCTGCCGCCGGCATCCACAGGAGCAGTTCTTTCGCATACGCCGCCGCCACCGCTGCCGCGTACTCCTGCCACCGCTTGTTCTTGTGCGAGTCCGCGTAGTCGCACACCCCACGGATCACCACGCAAGGGAACGTGTCCATTAGCCCAGCCGCTTCCATCTCAAAACAAAGAATTTCCTCCTGTCTGGCGATGCGATCTCGTGTCGGTCCATACTTTACGACCGAGTTGCCTGACGCGATGTTGCCGTAGTGGATCTCGGGCTGCTCGTCTCCACGCTCCGGCCGAAGTTGCACGCGGCCAGGGTCGCACTGCGCACACGTGCTGTTGCCTTTGACGTGGCCATAGCTTGCCTCGAAGAGCTGGTCTTCTGCGCTGCCCTGGCGTCCATACGACTTGGCCATTCTCGGATACTTTGACGCCATCTTATCCAGGTGCTTTTGTAGATTATGGCCCACCATAATATGTTGCGCTTCGAGACCCGTCACTGCGTTTCGCAGCGGCCGTGGTGGTTTGTTCAGAGTGCCCTTGCGACAGAATTCTCCTCCGTCCTCCACTTTGCCAAAGTCCCACTGCATCACTCCACCATGCTGCCCAGTTGGCTTGCTCACCACCACATCGCCCAGCCGTACGTCCTGATCCTCGCTCCACACGCCGCCACAGATCCCCACCATCAGGCCAATCTTGATCGGAAAGCTGCGCATCATGTGTACGGCGACTGCGCTCGCGGACGTCGTTCCCATATCAGGAAGGCAAGCGATCACCACGCCGTGCACACCGATCTTGCCGAAAGTGTAGTCGTTCTCGTCACCACTGGCGGGAGGCAGGCGTGGATGCTCCTCGTCCAGCATGGCTTTCGCCGCGGCCTTCTCTTTCGCCAACGCGCAAATGATGCCAACGCTGTATGCGTCGCGACTGAGGTTGAGTGTCTGCATTGCGACGAGTGGTCGCGGAGCGGTCGTTAGGAGGGCGTAGCACTCGATGTGTGGTGGTCGTTGACGGCATGAGGGTCGGTCCCTTCACCCTCAGCGCATGAGACTGTAAGCCTGCAGCGCAGCCTTGCTCAGCTCGCTCGGCTATGGGTGGGCGGCTTCAAGCCACCCATCCAGCGTGCATAGATTGTACTACATGGAACAGCAATCACAACTGCTGACCGCATGCAACGCGGAGTCGTGCCGATTCATCTCTCTAGGTCCGGATGCGGAATGCAATGAAAGACGAGGGTCACTAGGGACAAGATGCTCCCGATATTCTGTTGCACCGACAATTAATTCCTCAGATTGACGAAAGGAAAGACGTACAACTTTTCCGACTAATGTTTAGTGTGAGGCAGGCGAAAGGGTCCACGCTTCACGATTACATGCTCGGCAGAATCGGCGATCGGTGGTTTCCAATAATCGCCCTCGGAGCGGCACGGAACAAGCTAGCGGCGCGGCTTTCTACAGAATCGTTATAAGTTATGTGTACTACAGAATTGATATATATGTTCAGTAGAGTAGCCATACAGTGCTGTTGATAACGCGATATGTGCACTACAAACAAAAGATATAAGCTGTACAGAGAGTTTATGTATGCTATATAAAGTCGATATATGCGTCTTTTAAATTGCTATATGAGTGCTGCATATGACACTGCAAACGGCGCTGACTGTACATACATTACTGTACCTAACTGAACCTAACTGAACAGCAACGACATACTTATATAGCATAGTGGCAACTTGCAACTCCAAACTTCGAACCTCGACCTCACGAGGAACTCTTCCGCGCACGAATTCCAAAGATACATGTACATGTACTTTAGCCACCTGGACTGACTGGACGACCCCGGATCATTCAAAAAGAACACTCTTTCCAGTGATCATACAGGACAGGACTTTTTGGCATCGCACTGCACTCCAGGACTGCGATAAACTTTGGAACTAAGGCAGTCGGTCCTTAAGCGCGAAGAAATCTTGAAGAAAGGAGGGAGAGGCGTGTGATCAACACCGACCCAACCAGGTCCTACACAACTTGGTCGTAGGCATACATCCTGAGCGAACGAAAGAAAACATCACCGTCACCACCACCAAAACCAAAACCAAACCACAACCAAACCCCAACACCAACCCCCAACAACCATGGCTTGGCGCTCCCACGGCACCTCCAACTCCACCCTAGTCTCCCACCTGCGCCAAAACGCCCTGCTCTCCTCCCCGCGCACCTTCGCCGCCATGCTCGCCACCGACCGCGCCCACTTCGTGCCCGACCCCACCGCAGCCTACCGCGACTCGCCGCAGAGCATCGGCCACGGCGCCACGATTTCCGCTCCGCATATGCATGCCGCGGCGGCGGAGGCGTTGGAGGAGTTTTGTAGGCCGGGGGGTAGGGTGTTGGATGTGGGGAGTGGGAGTGGGTATTTTACTAGTTTGGTGGGGGGGTTGGTTTTGGGTGGTGTTGGGGCTGGGGCTGGTGGTGGGGGGTTGGGAGGGGCTCCTGCTGCTGCTGCTGATGCTGGCGGGACTACTACTACTTCTCCTCCTCTTGCTGATGATGATGCCGGAACGACTGCAGGGGGTTTGGTGGTTGGGATCGAACATATCGAGGCGTTGAGG
>Ga0265797_10008048_pt1 | contig 14204 bp, 9 predicted proteins | sample P2T30metagenome_FD_192433 | JGI IMG/M metagenome (GOLD analysis project Ga0265797, IMG submission 192433) | Plant litter microbial communities from East Loma Ridge, Irvine, California - P2 T30 | ecosystem: Environmental > Terrestrial > Plant litter > Unclassified | place: USA: California... | reverse complement strand
TTGCACTATCCCAGCTCTCTCTGTCTACACTCAGTAGGAGTCTGTCAAATTCCAGCTGGTGATTGTGCTAAGGTTGGCTAGGCGTATGCCTCATTAGCATTAGCTGTTCTAAGGCCTTTACTTGTTTGTTAGTGTCTGCGAAGACGTGTTCGAGTTGCGCGAAGAACGCTTTAGGGTCCTTGCCATTTGTAGCGCTTCCCTTCTCCTAGAAATGATGCATATAGGCTCGTTCCTAGGAGGGTAGCGTGTTGTATATAGTGTCCTAACAATAGTCTCTGGACAGCATGGGCTTTGTTGTAGAGCGCACTTGGTACAAGCTTCTGAGCCTTATTAGGTAGTCTCAAAAGGTTGCTGCGCGCCTGTCCTAAGAGGGCAGCTTCTAATCTCTAGGTCCTAAAGGTTCTACTCTAGCATTTGCTAGAGACAAGGCAGCAAGCGACTTTATTAGGGTCTAGAGGAGGGCGTTAGTAGAGGTGTCCTTGTTAGGTCGAGTCGCTCCAGGCGCTGTTGGTCTTTGATCGGCGTCTGTGTAGTCAAGAGCAGCACGCATGCTCGCTAGCTTGGCTTCTATCTGCTGCTATTGCATATACATTTCTTTGATAATACGTTGTAGGTCAGCGTTTGTTAGGTTCTGCTTAGGGGGGTTGTTTCCTAACTAGCTTGCTCTAGTGGCTAGTATGTAGCCTCTGGACAATAGTACATTCATTTGATCGAACTTAATGTCACAGGTGAGCAACGTATACGCTAGAGTTCACTATGGTATTTAATAAGTTCAATACCAGAGGAAGAGGTCTATCCTATAGAGTCTGTAAAGTATATAGCAGATGCCTAGCTTCTAGTACAGGCCAGCCTGTACTCCACTCCAAAGGCTTGCCCTTCACACCTTAAATTAATATGACCCATTTAGTGTTTGTTAGCTTAACCTGCTTTAGCCTTCTTAGCCTATCTACATCTATAACAACCTTTGAAGTAGAGATCTAGCCTATTTAGAAGCTAGCTTCATTAAAGTTGTATATGTCCTCTAGTATGATCTTATACTTATTGATTATGTTCTTTATAAGCTCAAACTAGCCTCTAATAACCTATGGATCTTTATAAAGCTTCCTCTAATACTCATATGTCCTTCTAAGTTTGACTTAAAGCCTTAGAGTCCTTTTGATGAAGGTATTTAGCTAGTTCACTCTAATAGGTAGTACACCTTTTGCTTTATAGATTAAATCTACTATCTCTTTAACTATAGCAATTATAGGGGATAACCCTTAGGCATCTAGCTTAAGGATGTTCTTAACTATCACCTCCTCTTCAATTAGGCTAAGTCTCTTATTAGTTAGTATGTAGTCTTCTCTTAAAGTTTGTCTATTAATCCTTTAGTAGAGAGTGTTTCTAGGAATACTATACATCTTTAAAGCTATAGAGGGAGATTTGCATTAGCCTAATTGAACAGCTGATAATGCTAGTAATATACAGCCTTTGTTTAAACTGATTTGAACGCGTTTTGATTAAGACATAACGCGTAGAAGTTGGTGAATGTAGTTAACCTTGAATTTTAGTCTACGCCCTTGTTTGGTCCACGCCCCTGTGGCCCCGCGTTAGTGTTCCAAGCTTGAGACCATCTGCACATCATCGTTTTGTTAGTGGTAAATCTACAAAAGTGTGCGTATCTGATCTGTATTCTCATCCAACTAAGTTGACGGCATAAAGCCGAAACAAGCACGTCAAGATAGACTATGCCTTCCAGCTGTTTGATCAAGCCGAAGTACATGTACATGTACAGTAGGCCTTCATGTTTGCTCTCGGCACTTTCTCTACGGTACAAGGCTACATGTATATATCGATAACTGCTGCACACGCCGATATCGCCACGGGTGGAACGCTACATCGTGCGCCTTGTGGATGCAGTCAGCCGTGCGAGGTACCTTATCATATCGCTCCACCATAGCACTTACCTCGGATGGTGTCTATCCAGGTAACGATAAGTCGGTCGCTCGAGGACCTAGGCTGTTCTTTCTGATACCTCTCTCGGCATGTGCAGTAAAGCTAAGGTATATCGGTCTGTCACCTCACTACTACCAACAGTCATCACAAGACAAACCTTCGGCTTTCCTGTGGCCAACAGCAGCACAGAACACACACATTTCTGCCACATGCGAATTTGGGAGCGTGCCACGGACTCGCCAATTCGCATGGAAGGCCTGAGGGTTCCTCAAATACGTGGCTTCAATCATTGGACAGGTACCAACGTCTCGCATTGGCGGCCTGCACATGCACACAACCGAGCCAGTAGGCATTATTGCGAGCCGCAGATCGCGGCGTGCGTAGCATTGGGAAAAGTCATCTTGTGACTGACGGCTGGATGGAGTGAGATGCATATCTGGGCAGGAAGACGAGGTGCTGCGAGAGCAGATGAAACGAATGGTGGCACCGAGTGAGCACATGGCAAAGCGTAAAGCGCAAGGATATCCTGCGCGTTGGCACCGCAGCACCAACGATTCCCAAGAAAAGCACGTGAATGTGCCGGGCGGCCAATCAAAGCGGCTGGGGAGCAATCCTTAGCGGCATCGGGGCTTTGTGAGCAGTATGTCACAGCCGAAAGCCTGCCATGTCTCGAGCATGTGACAGCGCCCGACTCCTCACCAATCGTCCCGCCCGGCACACACAACCTGCTGCCTCCCCGTCGCCGTCTCGTATGCACCAGCTGCTGGACGCGAGATAAGACCCGACCGCCTACTACTGCCCGCCCATGCTATCCCACTCCCTCGACGCCCACATCAATATTCGCAACGAGATCAAGTTTTGAGCGCGCGCCCTCGCACTACGGCGTCATACCAGCCGCACATGGAAGACCTCCAGCAGCGCCCGCGCGAGCCCGGCCAGCGACACACCAGCCATGATCCATCCGAGCTGACATTCCCGCAAGTGCCCCGGCACGAGCTGCACAACCACAAACACGCCGGCGACATCACTCTGCCAGACCTGCGCACAGTATTATCACCACAATTCGAAGCCAGTGCGCAAGCGTCGGCTGAAGCCGCCTTTGCGTCACGATGTTCGCCAATGTCGGCCACGAGTCTCCCACCGATTGACATCGGACACAATGCTGGTTATTTAAATGGACCTCGAAGGAGTATGGATATGGCAATGGCCAGCCCGTCGGAGGCTGGCAGCATACGCAGTGAGGAGGATAGAGGGAGACGAGCCAAGAGCATAGTCTCAATGGAAGACCCCGACGTCCGTCTTGCTGCAGAAGCACTGTCTGGACTCGGCAATCCTGGTAAGAAGTAACACGTGCAAAAGGCGTGATGCGCCGCTGACCCAAACAGACTTCGTGCGTTCACCCACGCACGCGCCAAGCCAAGCAGTATCGCCTCGGACCAACACTCACATGGGCACTTCGACCCGTGATGGTGAGGTTGAGACTGAGCCCCTGCTCCAGCTGTTCGCCAGCAAACACCCGTGGGTTGGTGGCAGCGTGAATGCTTCCATTAACAGCTCCATGTTCGTTTACAATACCACAAAACATTATTCGCCACGGTTTGTGCAGTACGGTGCAAACCTAGTGGAAAGAAATATCGCCACACCCATGGCCAACACAGTCGGCACCGTCGGCAGGTATACTGGAGTTGAAGGCGGATTGCGGCGATATCTTGATGAGCGCAGGCCACGCGATATCGAGAAAGGCGACGAAGACAGAATGGACATCGACACCGATAACGCCCGGCGAGAGTCAGCAGAAATCCTACCACCTTATCGATCCAGCAAGCCACCATCGTACCGCGAGGAGTACAGCCCTGCAGCTGTGGAGCGTGCACGTGAACGCCCACCGAACCACCGCAGCTGGTCTTCTCAGGTTGCAGGTCAAATGTTTGTTATGACGTCTGGTCTGGGTGTGGCACTTAGCGTCACTTCAAGGCGCAGTCTGCAGTATTGCCTCCAAGCATTAGGCCAGGCTACTGTGCACATCGCCACTGTGAGCGATGCTCTCAAAATGGTGCTTGAACAGTACGACGAAGCTCGTGACTCGTGGCACAAGCAGAACGAGAAGTCCATGGAGGAAGGCGAGCGCCCCAAGACTCCAGATCATGACGAAGCTGCTCGTCGCCTGGCAGACATCATCAAGAAGCACTCTGACGACATCTGGACCACCCTCAAGCAAGTGACAAACTACGTCTCTAGCTCCGCTGGTGGTGCCTTGCCGGAAAATGCACGCCACTTTGTCACGAACCAGCTCATGTCCCTGCCTCAACGCTGGCGCCTCGTCTCAGAGAACCAGACTGGCGAGAGCGAAACCAGTCGCGGCGCTCACCGCATGGTCGCATTCGCGACTGAGGGCTTGGACATGATGAGCCAAGTCAGTCATGTTGTCAAGGCTACCCTTGACTCTGCGGAACGCTGGCTCGAACGTGCTGGCCGCCGCGGCGACGAGTATCAGCAACAACACAGCTATCTCGATGAGAAAGCTCAGAACCAATATACTTGAGTTTGCTGAGTGCTGTTGTGTCACCTGTCACATGCGTGTGTGTCATTGACCTACATCAACACGAAGTCAAATCCTCCAAGAGTCTTAGGCATTGCGGACGGAGCAATTGTTCGACCGAGATCCCGATTCCTCAGTGAATTCCTGCAGTAGCGAGACTGCTAGCCGTTCCAGCAGGATCCAAGCAATCGGGTTCACTAAGAAGTTTTACACCGACAACATGTGCACGCATTCTCGCATGCATGCATTTGTAAGTTGTACGCGGAATCGCTCGCACGGTGACCAATCGGATACAGGTAGGCAATACTCCGTGCTATATGTCTTACAGCCTGCATGATCCTCCTACTGACTCGCGCGTATAGACAAGCATACGAGATTGGCGCGAAAGGCAAAGAGCTTATTATGGGGTTTGCTAAATTGATCACGAGGCGACGAGGTTCGAAGTGGATCACAGCCAAGGCGTTGAGGAAACAGCTTTGCGGCTGAAGACCAGGGTGGCGAAATGATAATGATAGCGAACATGAATATCCAGTATACCAGGAACACCCCGAGTGGGAAATGGAAACAGAAACAAAGGATTTATAGTTTCACTCATGTCGAACATCAAGCCGTCATTGTTCACTAAGACTTCCTCTGTCCTCACGGCACGGCTGGCAACGTGCCGCCTTAATACGTCGATCTCACGGCATCAGGCTTGGCCCAAAGAAAACAAAACTTCCCTTTGCAACTTGTCTGACATGCAGTAGGTACAGTAGTCTTTCCTTCCCTTTCTCCTTCGCGCACTAAGAAGGCCCGGGCGCGGGGTACTTTTTTAGGCGAAATGAGAGCTGGAGGCGCGCGCAAAACTGTGGGTCTTTTTGCTCCCTTTCTCCAAAGATGCTGAACCCTGCGTGCCGCGTTTCGCTCGGGCCACGCGAGAGGGAGCCATGCGGAGATAACGCGATTGCGGAGGGCACAGGGCACAACTTGTGAGTGATGATGAGTGATAAAACGTTAACGTTACACCGTAAGGAGGTTTATGCAGCAGCTGCAGAAATTCAAAAACGGCTTTTATGAGGGCGCCGCTAAACTCGATACTGCTATTCTTTTCAAACTGCTCGGATGCTGAGACGAAGCGTGTTCCGGCGCGGCATGTCTGATTAATTGCCGGTGTCGTGGTTAGGTGGTAAGGTTAGGCGGGCTCGTGAACGGCAGTGGCCCTTGAGCCTTGGTATCATTATTTCGCCGACGGTGTCTCGATCTGGGCGCCGGCGCCCGTTTGTCTTTTCCAAACCACGCCGGCCTGTTGCCCGTGCTGCCCTGCCTGTGCTGCCGCCGCCCAGTAGTCTTGATGATATGCAAGGATGCGTTAGCCGAGTCAAGTACGTGCCGATGTACGTGCTCGCGAGAGTCATTAGCTGGGTGGGTGGTGTTTGTTTCGGTACGACGGTACCGCTTTTGGGCCCTTGGGTTCTTTTTGATTATTGTCTTTGCCGGTAGCTTTGCTTTCTGAGTTTCCTTCTTTTTGGTATACCTGTCTTTCTAATCCTCGTTTCGAGAGGTGGTCGTGTCTCTGGACGCGTCAGTTGTTGCTAGGGCTTAGCTAGGACTTTATAGTCGCCTTGCTTGCCGATAATAGACTTCTGGACGCAATGGAGAAGGCAGAGGAGAAAGTGCAGGATGCACTGAACCTCAACCACCCCGAGGATCGCACGGGAGCGAAACCGACCTTAGCAGGCAACCAGAACCAACCATACCATGCTGCGCATAATGACGACGCCCAAACACCCGACAATTATGGTGATCTGGAGAAGGAGCCCAGGCCGCACCCAATCGAGCGACGACAAACCGGCATCGACATCAAAGGCGCGGAGTCGGAGTTTGCAGAGCTCCAGCGGGAGTTCTCTAGGCAAAGCCAGCGGTTGTCGAGGCAGCAGACAAGACAGAGCACCAAGAAGGGTACGCAAGATGTGGAGAAGGCCATCTCGTCTGGATCGAGCGAGGAAGGCGAGCCATTCGATCTTGAGGACACATTAAGAGGCAACAAGCAGCTTGAGGAGGATTCCGGAATCAAGGGCAAGAAGATTGGAGTGATCTGGGATAAATTGACCGTGCGTGGCATTGGTGGTGTCAAGAACTACCAGCCTACCTTCCCCGATGCTTTCGTCAGCTTCCTCAATGTTCCTGGAACTTTGATGCACTTGTTTGGTCTTGGTGGCAAGGGCAAGGAAGTGAACATTTTGCAGGACTTCCGCGGTGTTGTCAAGCCAGGAGAGATGGTTTTGGTTCTTGGAAGGCCTGGATCTGGATGTACGACTTTCCTCAAGGTCTTGTCGAACCAACGCTTCGGATACACTGGCATTGACGGCGAGGTCACGTACGGTCCTTTCTCTGCGAAGGACTTCGAGAAGCGCTATCGCGGAGAAGCAGTGTATTGCCAGGAAGACGACATTCACCACCCTACACTGACAGTTGGCCAGACTCTGGGCTTCGGACTGGACACAAAGGTGCCGGGCAACAGGCCTGGAGGCGTTTCAAAGAACGAGTTCAAGAACAAGGTCGTGGATATGCTTCTTCGCATGTTCAACATTGAGCACACGAAGAACACGATCGTCGGTAATCCTTTCGTTCGCGGTATCTCCGGCGGTGAGCGCAAGCGTGTTTCCATCGCTGAGATGATGATTACTGGTGCTGCCGTCTGCTCGCATGACAACAGTACTCGCGGTCTGGACGCTTCTACGGCTTTGGACTACGCAAAGTCGCTCCGCGTACTCACTAACATCTACCACCAAACTACGTTTGTCTCGCTCTACCAGGCTTCTGAGAACATCTACAACCAGTTCGACAAAGTCTTGGTCATCGATGAGGGTCGCCAGGTCTACTTTGGACCCGTAAAGGAGGCGAGAGCTTACTTCGAAGGCCTTGGATTCTTGGAGAAGCCTAGACAAACGACACCGGACTATCTCACTGGCTGCACGGATCGCTTCGAGCGCGAGTACAAGGAGGGACGTGGTCCCGAAAATGCTCCTTCAACCCCGGAAACTCTTGCTGAGGCGTTCAACAAGTCCACGTACGCTGCGCAGCTTGATGCTGAGATGGCACAATACCGTGAGGTCGTCAAAGAGGAACAGCACGTGTTCGAAGACTTCAAGACTGCCGTCATTCAGGGCAAGCGTCATGCGCCAAAGAAGTCGGTATACTCTATTCCGTACCACCTACAAGTCTGGGCACTCATGCAAAGACAATTCATTCTCAAATGGCAGGATCGATTCTCGCTTGTTGTCTCGTGGGCAACTTCGATCCTTATCGCAATCATCCTCGGTACCGTGTGGCTTCAGCTTCCGCAAACCTCTGCTGGTGCTTTCACCAGAGGTGGTCTCCTCTTCATCTCTCTGCTCTTCAACGCTTTCCAGGCTTTCGGCGAATTGGCTTCGACAATGTTAGGCCGGCCGATCATCAACAAACACCGAGCATATGCATTCCATCGACCTTCAGCATTGTGGATCGCTCAGATCGTCGTCGACCTGGCTTTCGCAGCTGCGCAGATTTTGCTGTTCTCTATCATTGTCTACTTCATGTGTGGTCTGGTCCTTGACGCTGGAGCGTTCTTCACATTCTTCCTCATGATCATCTCTGGATACCTTGCTATGACGCTCTTCTTCCGTACTGTCGGTTGTCTTTGCCCGGATTTCGATTACGCCATGAAGTTCGCGGCTGTCATTATCACGCTTTTCGTGCTGACCAGTGGCTATTTGATCCAGTGGCAGTCTGAGCAGGTCTGGCTTAGGTGGATCTTCTACGTTAATGCTTTGGGATTGGGCTTCGCTGCTCTCATGATGAATGAGTTTAAAAGGATTGATCTGACTTGCGAAGATACCAGCCTCATTCCTTACGGTGAAGGATACACAGATATCAACCACCAGGTCTGCACTTTGCCTGGTAGTGTGGCAGGCAACCCTCTGGTATCAGGCAGCGCATACATCGAGCAAGGCTTCTCTTACAGCCCAGGTGACCTCTGGAGGGACTGGGGTATCATCATCGTTCTGATTGTCGGCTTCCTGATCCTCAACATGACTTTGGGAGAATACATCAAATGGGGAGCTGGCGGTAAGACCGTCACTTTCTTCGCCAAGGAAGACAAGGAAAGGAAGGAGCTTAATGACGCATTACATGCAAAGAAAGAACGCCGTGGAACCAAGGAGGCCGATGAAGGATCGAGTCTTTCTATCGACTCGAAGGCTGTGTTGACATGGGAGGAGCTCTGCTACGACGTCCCTGTCCCCGGCGGCGAGCTTCGTCTCTTGAAGAATATCTTTGGATATGTCAAGCCTGGACAACTTACTGCGTTGATGGGCGCATCCGGAGCTGGCAAGACCACACTACTCGACGTGCTGGCATCCCGAAAGAACATTGGCGTAATTTCTGGCGATATTCTCATCGATGGCGCAAAACCCGGCTCAGATTTCCAGAGAGGTACCAGCTATGCTGAACAGCTCGACGTCCACGAAGGCACCCAGACTGTTCGCGAGGCGCTCCGCTTCTCAGCTGATCTCAGACAACCGTACGAGACTCCCCAGTCAGAGAAATATGCCTATGTCGAAGAGATTATCGCTCTCCTCGAAATGGAGGACATCGCGGATGCTATCATTGGCGATCCTGAAGCTGGTCTCGCAGTTGAACAACGTAAGCGCGTTACCATCGGTGTCGAACTAGCCGCAAAGCCCGAGCTCCTTTTGTTCTTGGACGAGCCCACCTCTGGCCTTGACAGTCAGAGTGCCTTCAACATTGTCCGCTTCCTTCGCAAGCTAGCTGCTGCCGGCCAAGCTATTCTCTGTACCATTCACCAGCCTAACGCTTCACTATTCGAGAACTTCGATCGCTTGCTTCTACTTCAGAGGGGTGGCGAGACTGTGTACTTCGGCGACATCGGGAAGGACGCGCACGTACTGATCAACTACTTCCACAAATACGGTGCCGACTGTCCACCTGACGCCAACCCGGCTGAATGGATGCTCGATGCCATTGGAGCTGGTGTGGCTGCTCGTATTGGTGACAAGGATTGGGGCGAGATCTGGCGGGAGTCCGATGAGTTGGCGAACACAAAAGACGAGATCATTCGCATCAAGGCGGAACGATCCCAGGTAGTCAGCTCTGCACCCAAGAAGGAGCCCAAGGAATTTGCCACACCGCTCTGGCATCAGATCAAGATTGTCAACAAGCGTCAACACAAGGCTTTCTGGCGTTCTCCCAACTATGGCTTCACACGATTCTTCAACCATTTGGCCATTGCGATCCTGACCGGTCTCATGTTCTTGCAGCTGGACGACTCCCGCTCTTCTCTGCAGTACCGCATTTTCGTCATCTTCCAGGTCACCGTCCTCCCTGCTCTGATTCTCGCCCAGGTTGAGCCCAAGTACGATCTCAGCCGTCTGGTGTACTACCGTGAAGCAGCGGCCAAAACCTACCGCCAACTTCCTTTCGCCCTGTCAATGGTTCTGGCAGAGATGCCGTACTCGATCTTGTGTGCGGTGGGCTTCTTCCTGCCCATTTACTACATTCCCGGATTCCAGATGGCAGCTTCTCGCGCGGGTTACACCTTCTTCATGATTCTCATCACTGAGATCTTCTCGGTCACGCTCGGACAGATGGTGTCGGCTTTGACCCCCAGCACCTTCATCGCTATGCTTCTGAACCCTCCAATCATCATCATCTTCGCACTGTTCTGCGGTGTAGCGGTAAGTGCTTAACCAATCTCAAAACCACAACTTAACAGTACTGACATCATATCTAGATTCCTAAGCCTCAGATCCCCGGTTTCTGGCGTGCCTGGCTCTATGAGCTCGACCCGTAAGTACCCTTAACATCAATCCCAACCCTAACCCCAATATTTCACACTTCACTCCATGCTCCTCCACAACCCGATACTGACCCATTTTGGCCCCAGGTTCACCCGCCTCATCTCCGGTCTCGTGTCCACTGAACTCCACGACCTCCCAGTCCGATGTAAGACCGCCGAACTAAACTTGTTCTCCGCGCCCCCAGGTCAGACATGCGGAGACTACATGCAAGCCTTCTTCGCGGCCGGCGGCGCAGGATACATCACCGACAACTCGACTTCGGACTGTTCATACTGCGCGTACAGCGTTGGCGACCAGTTCTACGAGCCGCTCTCCATCAGCTTCGATACCCGATGGAGAGACCTGGGCATCTTGATTGCTTTCTGTGGCAGTAACCTGTTCTTCCTGTTCTTGGGAAGCAGGTACTTGAACTTCAACAGGCGTTAGATGATATTCTGACGCTACTAAATACTCAAATAATAATACCATTCGCTACGCGCCTAGAAGTTTTGTAGCACGCATCATGCGCAGACGTCAGACCTTGAATAACCGACTCCGGTTACTTTGCGTGATATCCCTGAAGACTCGGACAGAGCCGGCTTTGTAAACCGATCCGGCTAACCACAGTGGCCCTGACAGTAATATATGCACTGTTTTGGATCGAGCAGCGGATTGCTGTAGGCGGTGTCGTGTGGTCGATGCTCATGCCAATTCAGTGATAAGCTTATGAGAGATTCCTGTTTACGTCGTCATAACAATTTCGCGAGAAGGAAATAGCTTTATTGTCGCCTCGGTTCCTTTGAGAGCATGACATCAGTCATCCTGCTTTATTGCGCTGTCTAAAGTATCTCAATACGAGAGTCTGCGTCCGAGGTATTTCGTTGCTTCAACAGACGTATGAATCCACAAGGACGTGTGAAGTAACCATAACACGCGGCGCGACAACTAAGGACAACCGATCGTCATCAGCTGCAGCAAGCACAAGGATGGAGGTGGTTTCGGAGCAAAGTGGTGTGACGATTACGGATAAAGTCGAGCATCACCCGCAGAGCCGCACTGCCGATTGATCGTCGAGCTTCGTAGGTTCTGTTCCTCCAACGGGACCCACATTAGATTATTTACCCGACCAATCACTGTCCATCGGCACCACTGCCGGCTGTGTAACAAGACTCCACGATCGTTACGTGCGGCCCTGTGGAGATGCACGTTTGGGACATATTCATCGAAAACGACATCATCGACGTGATGGAAGCGAGCTTGTCGATACAGATGCTTGTGCAAGCCACCCGTGTGCCTCACCCGGCGGGTGGCTGCGGGTCGTTTGTGGATCAGTCTAGCGCCATCATATCTACGGACCTGTGAATATATAGCACGTATCGTCTGCTTGTATATGCATTCGACTCTTCACCTCTGACTTGATCGGTCCCTTGAACACACCTGATCAGCAGTTCCCGGATCTGGTATCATCGACAAGCATTCGAGTGCAACAGCACTATTCAGTCTACCTCAACAACAAAGACGCAAATCGTTGCTCGCCATCATGTATACGATCACCAATATCTACGTGCTTGCCGCTTTCGGTACCATCGGTGGTGCCCTTTTCGGATTCGATGTCTCATCCATGTCGGCCTGGATCGACCAGGACCAATATCTCGACTACTTCAACCATCCGAGTGCGGACTTACAGGGTGGTGTGAGTAACTTTCTACAGACAAATATAGAGAACTTGGTCCTAATTCCAGCCACAGATCACAGCCTCAATGTCTGGTGGATCGTTCCTCGGTGCGCTTTGCGCTGGTTTCATTGCTGATAAATGGGGACGCCGCTACGCTCTCATGCTTGCATCGATTATCTGGGTCATCGGCGCAGCAGTTCAGTGCAGCTCACAGAACGTCGGCCACTTAATTGCTGGCCGGATCATCAGTGGCCTCTCCATTGGCATCACATCGTCGCAAGTCTGCGTGTACCTTGCAGAACTTGCACCTGGACGTATCCGCGGCCGTATCGTCGGTATTCAACAATGGGCCATCGAATGGGGCATCCTGATCATGTTCCTTGTCGCTTGGGGCTGCACCACTGTCGCTGGTCCTGCCGCTTTCCGCATTGCATGGGGTGTACAAGCCATCCCAGGTTTCATCCTCTTTGGAGCTCTTATCTTCTTTCCGGAATCTCCTCGTTGGCTTGCTGGACAAGAGCGCTGGGAAGAGTGTCTCCAAGTGCTTGCTGCCATCAATGGGAAAGGAGACCAGAACGATCCTCTTGTTCAGGCTGAGTACCTGGAGGTGCAAGAAGCCGTTCGCATCATGCAGGAGTCGAAGGGCGTCGGCATGATTGAGCTTTTCGGTCCCAAGATCTGGAAGAGAACCATGTGCGGTTGCTCTGTCCAAATGTGGCAGCAGTTGGTTGGCGGGAATGGTAAGCACACAAAAGATCATTCGAAACAACCTCGCAGGAATTTGGCTGACCAGTGTCATTCTTGCAGTCATGATGTATTACGTTGTCTATGGTAAGCGGTCACCAAAAGATGCAAGCGGAACACTTTCTATTGAATGCGTACTGACATGTGCTCTTCTCTTATAACAGTGTTCAGAATGGCTGGTCTTACCGGAAACACCACCCTCTACTCGTCTGCTATTCAATACGTCATCTTCTTGGTGACAACAGGCATCATCTTGCCCTACATCGATCGCGTTGGTCGTCGTACGCTTCTTCTGATCGGTGCTGTCTGCTCTCTGATACTGCATTTCACTATTGCTGGTGTCATGGCGACGCAGGGTCATGGTGTCGACTCAGTGGAAGGAAACGCAAACCTGAAGTGGGAAGTCACTGGTGCTTCTGGAAAAGCTGTCATCGCAATGTCGTACATCTTTGTCGGCATCTATGGATTCACCTGGGCTCCCGTAGGCTGGATCTACTGCTCTGAGGTCTTCCCATTGAAGTACAGGGCGAAGGGTGTTGGTAAGAGACTACATTCACAGCCTGAATGATGGACGAGTCATTTTGCTAACCGGTGTTCTCGCTCTTCAGGCCTCGCCGCCGCCACAAACTGGGCATTCAACTTTGCTCTCGCCTACTTCGTCGCTCCAGCCTTCAAGAACATTCAATGGTAAGAGTCCAAGAAATGCAAGTCAATCTGATGCCTGAGTAAATGTGCTGACCAAATCCTCACAGGAAAACATACATCATCTTCGGCGTCTTGTGCACGGCTATGACTTTCCACATCTTCTTCACGTATCCTGAGACTGCTGGACGCACTTTGGAAGAGATCGACTACATCTTCGAATGCGATTTGCCGGTGTGGAGGACTGGTCAAGCGAAGAGCAAGTTCGCCGAAGATGTCGAAGCTGTACAGAGACAAAAGAGCGTTGGCGACGAGAAGAGTCTTGACGAGGAGGTCGTTACGAAGCATGAGAAGGCTGAGCAGCTTGAGAGGGCCTAGTGGCCTGAAGAGTGGAAGCCGGATATTTAGAGCTTATGCTCTACGATAGATTATACACTATAGACATGAATCATTCTAAGAAATGAACCGAGGAACCTGCTACGATTGCGATAGCGATCGAGGTGCAAAGTGAATGTTGGCAGCCACTCGCACTTCGTCCTTGTGTCTACGCTCGCCACATACTATATACCGCAATACCCACACTCGGCAATAGGGCCAGATCATTCGATCAGCCTGCAACGCTCGTCGTTGACTAATCAATCTCATGGGCAATACATGCTAATAAAAATTGAATCGCCATAAGCATCCCAATGTGAAGAAAAAGATCGACTGGACGACAAAAAACCAAAAAGAACAGCTGCTCTGTTGAGCTTTGATATAGGAATAGCCGAAGGTGGGGCTCGAACCCACGACCTTGAGGTTGATCTCTTTGCTGTCATAAGAGCCACACGCTATACCGATTGAGCTACCCCGG
>Ga0265797_10008047_pt1 | contig 14204 bp, 11 predicted proteins | sample P2T30metagenome_FD_192433 | JGI IMG/M metagenome (GOLD analysis project Ga0265797, IMG submission 192433) | Plant litter microbial communities from East Loma Ridge, Irvine, California - P2 T30 | ecosystem: Environmental > Terrestrial > Plant litter > Unclassified | place: USA: California... | reverse complement strand
TTGTTTGGTGTTTTTGGGTGAGATCCTCGACTTGCAAGGGCCTGACTTTTCTTCGTCTGATGATCCGTCATCATCGCAAATGCTGTCGAGAGCATACCAAACTCATGTTTTCGAATATTTTATACAGCATGAAACACATCTGCGACGCTGAATGGCGCAGTCGGTCTCGTTTTCGCCTGACATGCAGCCACATAGCTTGGTGGCGGCTGAGCCGCTGAGGGGGGCGCATCTTGCATCTTGCATAGCCGCACAAAGGGTGAAGTTCCAGGTTTGTACTTGCATGTCATGCAGCTCTGCTGAGCTGTCCGGTCTTCCTAACAAACCGTTATCGACAACTCCAGTGACACCCACAAGATTCTTCCACACCGGTGCCCCAAGCTATACCGATACTTCGAAAGCATGGAGCTGGACCGCGCCGGCAATCACCCCTCGGCTCTATCTCGAGACCTTCCTCTCGGTCCTGTGAATGGCGCCTCCATTCTCACGCGATATGATCCCATGCGGCTCCCGGACGTCCATCGGGGGCCAGCAGAAGCGAAGATGGAGGACCGACCCCGCGCAATACGCGCAGAACATGGCAATACTACAAAGAGCGAGCGTGCAGGGCAGCGAGGATTAATACGTCAGACTACCCGCGATAGTACTCGAAGAGAACGCGACTACAGAAATGCGGGATACCACGAGCCTAGAGCCCAGTATCAGATGACCCAACAGCAACAGCAATATCTACTGCGCTCGCAACAGATGCAACAGATGCAACAGATGCAACAGATGCAACAGATGCAACAGATGCAACAGATGCAACAGATGCGCCAAAAACAGATGCAACAGATGCAACAGATGCGCCAAAAACAGATGCGCCAAAATGACGCTGCTGTTGCGCAACGATCAATGAGAGGTCCGCCCGCACAACTGAACTCGATGCACAAACTCGCTGGCGTACAGCAGCAGCAGCAGCCGCAAGGTGGACCCATGCCGAAAGGCGGCATGCCGTACGGTGGCATGTCGAACGGTGCAGCCTCACCTACTAGTGTTTTCACCTCGATTCTTGATCCTCCGAGGTTTTCACGAAAACAAGAAGCGGTCCTCCGGAGAGAAAGGGATGCTGACCACGACAGGCGACAGGTCGCTTCCGCCTTCCACGTGGAGGAGGACAGAAGGCACAAAGCCCAAACTAAGGCGTCTTTTGATTTTGCAGGAGGCTTCTTTGTGCCTGGAGAAGTGCAAAGGTCAAATTATGTGAAACGAGACCAGGACAATTCCGACTATATGTACGACCCCAATCTTCAAGTACAAGGCGACAGGCTGGGTGGCGACTTGGCCGAGGAACTCGCTGATTTGCGGCTAGAGCGACGTATGCGCTCGCGCAGGCATACCCTGCGTTATTTGAAGCCTGAGGAGCTCGTGCGTGAGGCGGAGCGTGAGGCGGAGCGTGAGGCGGAGCGTGAGAGTCGTGAGTGGCGTGAGGTCGAGCACCGCGAGTATTTGGAGCGAGAGACCGAGCAGCACAAGGATTGGAAGCGTGAAGAGGCTCGCACCAACGCCCCGACAGAGATAATTCCGCCGAAGGACGTTCCCATTTTCCCATCTTTATTGGAACCGATAGGGTCTGGTAAACTTAAGACAACATCTCATACACCACCGGCGGAATCGGCCATCACATCTCCATTCCACTCGGAATACCAGGGGAGGCAAACAACCTCCTCAACAGCACTGTCGCATCGACAGCGCCTCGGCCTTGTTTGTCAAACTGTGTCCCGTGATGACACTTCTAGTGAAGACGCAAAGATTTCGTTCTTCGTGAAGATGGCTATGGAGCCGCACATACGCAAAGCTCAACCGAGCGAGTCCTTCCGCGCAAATACACCAACCTTCATGCCTCCAAGCATGGCGTCCTCTACGCGAACGAATGAGTCCAAGCGTACCAAATACACGCCTCCGAATGAGGGCTCGCGTTTTCACGTTATGTGACGGAGGACGGGCCGTGGACTGGGTACAATCCTTTCCGCCGCAACATCAAAATGATCCGCCAGCTTATGGATGTCACCCTAGCTATACATCCCAAGCATACTACCGATTCCGTTCATATGTATAAAGCTCGGTCTGACAGCTTGACGAAATAGCGAGGTCAAATACGCTTGGTGCAATAGTTCTCTGACACATCGCTCTGCAAACTACATGCTCAGATCTCGCCTATCACAAATTCACCATTTTTCCCCTGACCGATCTGCACACCGTAAGAGACAAGTTGGCAATCTCTACATCTTATGGTCACAATTCGTAATACACAAGCGTCCAGAGTCGCTTACTACTTAAGCAGATGTGTCTCTCTTAGACTCACATTTCCTAGAATTACTGCCTTACGAGAACGAGCTACATCTGATTCAAACTGGTTTGTCCCACGACAGATGTGGCGCAGCACATGCAGCACGCATGGTGCAACCTACTGGGCGCCAGTGGCGCTTTAAGCGAACACGCGCCGGCTGAGCTCCAAATGCAGTAGGGCACGCACTGGGTTCCAGCTGATACCGGTGATGAAGCGCCCCAGCAATATCTCTCCTCTGATTTACAAAGCACTATGCCTCCATTACGTGCCCTCGGTGTACAGTTACCTGAATACGGCCGGAATAACCATGAAAACGCTCCCCAGTCGCACGAGGGGAGTATCTCAAGCTCGCAAAATGTCGAAATTAAAGAATCTAACCCATGGGCGAGCGAGACCGGCGACGAGTGGTCGGCAGAGGCCCTGGAAAGTCAGCATCGCTCATCCTTACAACGTCAGGAGGGTATCATTTCGACGACCGAGAGAGGTGTTCGGCCTCCTCGACATCAGGGGATCACAGCCAGAAGCAATGGAACAATACCTAGTCGAGATACCCCGACCATCAACGACTACACACCGCGTGATCGGCCCACCTGGGAGACGGACTTGGATTCTCCCCGTTCCTCAGAGTCTCATGATCATATTGCAGGCGCCCTCTCAAGTTCACACGTCCGTTCACATGGTGATGACAGCCTTGGACACAATGAATTAGTGCTTGAGATCCAACGCCTGCAGAAGAGACTTGAGTTTTTACAGCAAAGTGATATCAACCTGGATGTGGACAAAGACACATCAACGCAGCCCTGGAAAATTCTACACGAAGTGCGGTGTTTAGATACCGGACGTTGGACCTCTTATCTCGATGAGCCGGAGCTTGAGAATGACCAGGATCTGATGCACTTACATTGGCAAGGGAAAAGGCACGTGACCAACGTGAAAGCTTGGATACGGAAGCAAAACTTACCTTTCGTCGTCTACCGCCGGTACTACTGTGTGCATGAACGAAAGGAGTTACGAGCGTCCAGCGAGAGCATTCACATACGATCTCGTGAGCTGGACAATGCCTTGATGTCATGGTTGGAAGCGAGCTCCGGCCTCGCTGCCTACGGCGACGAGGGCGTGTACGCCGACAACATGTTACAAGCACCTTATCTATGCTTCTATCATTTTCGGAACGAAGCAGTACAATTTTTATCGGCATCTGGAAGCTCTTCATCTCAAGACACTCTTTCGTTACTGGGGTATCTCGATGCCTCAACAACGGCAATCGCACAAGAAGCCGAAAAGATGTTCACCTCGGGAAAGGTCACTGCAAAGCTCATGCCGTATCTGTTCAAGCCCGGAGCCCTCGTATGCTTTGAAGAATCTGGCAACTCCGTGGCATGTGAACAAACTTCTGTCCTCACCATGTCGTTCGAGGACCAAGACCTCCAACGGAAATCTTTTGAGTTGACCACAAAGAGGGTCGCCTTCGATGGCAAGTTTCGTCATCTCCGCCCATCTACACACCGTATCGACATCAAAGTCGTGGGAGATCAACCGGTCAACATTTCAGATTTATCCGTGCGACCGTTGTCCTGCTTGCCCAGCGAGCATCGACTCGAGCTCGCGCGAAGAGGGAAAACATTCCTGAGGTGTCAAAAACAGCGTTATGTCACATACCCGAGCAGTGGAGTGCACCACGACTTTGTATGTCATCACTGCGCTTGCCCTGTTCAAATCACTAACATCGGCTCAGGTCGACACCCGTTTTATGGTCGATGTTGAAGCCTACCATATGCTCCACGATAAAGAAGCCTCTGAAGTAGTGGACAACGGATCGCCAATTAGTGAGAGCTCGATCGATACCCTGAAAGACACGGAAGAGTTCTTGTTGCAGCTACCATCAACCATCGAGGGCTTCAACATGACAGAGAAGAAATGGAGTACGTATCACCACAAAGAATGATCTACTGGAGCTAACTTTGTACAGTCCACTTGCGGGTAAGCGACATCAAAGAGGTGGAATGGAGCCCGGAAACCTTCCACAGCGTTGAGATTGAGCCAGAGTCGAAGGAGTTGATCGAAGCATTGGTTCGAAACAAAATTGAGCGAGAAGAAGGTATTGACTTTGTCCGAGGTAAAGGAACGGGGCTGGTTGTTCTCCTACACGGGTCAGTGCTTCATGCGTATCAGGAGCATTAGTAATTACTAACGAAAACCAGAGGACCGGGTACAGGCAAGACCTTGACCGCTGAAGGGTAAGGCTGATGCTTTCTTATCTTGACCGGAACGATGCTGACGTCTGGCTCACAGGGTTGCTGAGATAGCGGAAAAGCCACTCTACCGTGTGACTGGCGGCGACGTTGGCACCGACCCGAGAGCGGTTGAACGTGTGGGTTTCTACTTCTCTTCCAGAAACTCTTGTATCATCTCTCACTAGTTTTCAGTACTTAGAATCGGTCTTCTATCTGGGCAGACGCTGGAATTGTGGTAAGTCTGCATCTCTTTACTCGCGAGATTGCCTCAGAATCCGGGCATTGTGGTAATGTCATACGGGACAGTCTGGAGCGCCAGTGAGATACTCTTGGGCCTTGCAGCCGCTAACAATATCCATCAGTGGTCCTCCTCGACGAAGCAGACGTATTCCTCGAACAACGTTCCTTTGCCAACCTCGAGCGAAATGCCCTTGTATCTGGTCAGCCACTCGACCAAAGACGTGTGCCCTTTCCGCCGCTGACGTTTCGCAGTCTTCCTCCGTGTGATCGAGTACTACGACGGTAAACCCTTGCATCTCTGATCACTGCATAATCCCGCACTACTAACCAACTTTGATAGGCATCCTCATCCTCACGAGCAACCGCGTTGGCACATTTGACGAAGCCTTCAAATCCCGCATCCAACTCGCCCTGCACTTCGACAACCTCGACCCGGCTCGGCGAGCCAAGATCTGGGCCAAGTTCATCGATCGCCTGGAAGCACTGAACGAAGACGTGGATTTCGAGGATGTGAGAGCTCATCAGGAAGATCTGGCCCGGCCGGAGATGAATGGGCGACAGATCCGCAATGCCGTCACCACCGCAAGACAGCTGGCGCGCTTTCGCAAGACGAAGCTGAAGTATTCACACTTGAAACAAGCTGTCGGCGTGAGTCAAAAATTTGAGGATTACGTCAAGAAGGTCAAAGGAGCGACCGATGACGAGATCGCCGAGGAAGAGATGCTGAGGGCGCCTGGCAAGTAAGGGAACCGCTGCTGTTACTGATGCTATGTTCGCTTTGATAATGTTTTGCACTACCTATTCCGGAATATGTCATCATTAGCCCCAATACAAGCTCAGAAATGGGCTCACCGCTACACATTACACTGCCCACGACTCAATTACCCAGTTGGTCAAACATCCCTCCCAGCAGCAGCGACCGCCTCCCCAGCCCTCCACAACCCCCAAATCGGAATCGCAACACTCCAAGCATACGCCCCAGTCCTCGCATATGCCAATCCACTCTCGCTCTTGACTCCTAGATACAACGCCATGTAAAGTGTCCGAGCGGTGAAGAAGGACATCGCCGCGTTGTTCAGGTCGGAGGCTGGGAGGTGGGCGACGTTGCCAGCGAGCTACGAGGAAATGATGTTAGTCGATCGATCGATTCGATCCCGAAGTTTTGTGTGTACGGGTCCGTTGTCGATCGGGGTTGGAGGCTAACAGGTGTAAAAACTTACCATTGCCGCGGCGAACAGAGGGAACACTTCCATGCTGTTCAAATGAGCGCCGCGCGCTCGCACTAGGTGCTTCCAGGTTTCAGCAGGGAGTTTGGATTTCCAGGTTTCAAGATTGGTGCGTGGCCTGTTCTCCGTGAAGGAAGGATTTTTGGTCAGCTTGATCGATTGATGGATTTGTTGATTTGCGGAATGGGTGTTTTGACAACGGTCGGACATACATTGCTGTGGAAAATTGATTTCTAGTTGCGATCATCAGGCGAGTTGTGCCGTAGAGGTGTGGGAGGAGGCTGAAGACGAAGGCGGCTGGGATTGCTTGGAGCGAGTAGTTGATGGGGCTTGCGGTGTCAGAGGGTGGAAGTGGGGAAGACATGGTCGGTGTTGTTGGGTGTTGATAGGTCAAGCCGGGTGTTGATTGCTAGTGCTGGTAATGATTTATATGTGTTGAGCTGGTTGTTGCACTTGTTTGATCGATGGTGGTTGATGTGGGCGGACTGGATGAACAAAAAGGTCGGCCATCGTGCAGATTTCCAGGGCGTTCTTATAGGCATTTTTCGAACCTTGTTTCTCGAAAGGAGATTTAGTCTATCCCATCCTAAGAGATCTAATGTCCAGATCCGACCATCGGTCTGCCGACACCAACGCTTTTCGAATCAATACCAATGCCCCGAAGTGGTTTAGCTTGCTCGGCTTGATGGAGTTGACTCCGCTAGCTCTGATGATCAAGACGATACCGATCCCTTCATCATCAACTCTTTGTAATCTAATGAATGTATATGTGTGCATGATCGAGATCAACTACCAAGATCATATAGCCTGTAACTGCCTATTGATATTGGTCAGTCGAGGCGGCCGAGTTACTAGCCTGTAGCAACACGCTCGAACAGCCTAATTCTCTCGACCTGCAACCACGCCGAGGCTGATTCCTCCGTCCCCAGTGTAGGAAAAGATTGTTATCGACGATACACAACAAGACGAGGTTAAAAGATTGAGACGGGGCTGCAACCTAAAAGCAAAAGACATGTTGATGAGAGTGGGATTTGAACCCACGCCCTTTCGGACCAGCGATTGTACGGATGAACCACGAATGGTATCACCTTAAGCTGGCGCCTTAGACCGCTCGGCCATCTCACCGTTGAATCTAAATATTCGATGGCTGGTATCACAATTTTTTCAATATCATCATTCAATAATTGCCAGGTTGTTGCTCTCGACATCAACAATCGGTAAACGATTTGATCTACAAGTCTACACTGATGCTCATCTATCGGGTATTGTGCTAAGACATATGATCGACGGTTTCAGGAATGTCTTCGTATCTTTAGCGATCATTGTCATGAACTTTCCAACTTGCTTGTTCATCCATCAGTTCTTTTGAACCAAGTCTTCAATCTATCGTGACGAAAAACATAAGATGACGAAAGAGGATGTTTTGATCCCTCGAAAACCCTCAGACGATTAGCAGGACTGTGTGTGATACCATGTGTGAGTTTTAATCTCACGCATTGATCATCAAGACGATATTCTACTTCTTTTCCATGCACAGAAGATCATGTGTAGGGTAAGGGTTGGGGTACCTGAAGCCTTGACGTGGAAACTCGAAGTTCAGCTTCCGCAAAATCTCGGTGCTCTCAGTTCGACATTCATTGCTCATCCATCAAAAAGCGTGACGTTCCGATCAACACTTATCTCATCCTACCCGGACGTCCTCCCAGACGCGAAATGATCAGTCACGTATCTTTTGCCACGGGCAACAGTGGGTACGACTGTTGGTAAAGAGATCTCCCCACTCTTCGTCCATGCCCACGCTGGCCACTGGCATGTATTCACATGACATCTGAAGCTAGTCCAACCTTTGCATGGTGGTCGCAATGCTTGCGGCTATGCAACAACCACTTCGATATGCAAAGGGTGATACTCCTGCCGTCTGACGAAGGGTGGCGGGCGGTGGACGTCCATCCTGGCGGAGTGTCGTAGCCATCAATGTTGTATATATCGTCAGCATCACGGTACAGTATCAATATTTTGGCCCTCAGACTCGCATCAACCAGACTTCTCCCCCCAAAAACATCCTTCCCAACTCACACACAATCCATCATGCCTTCTAGAGTATCACCCTCAGGCTTCAAGGCCTTGGAGGAGACCTCCATGTTCAAACCGGTCACAATCGGTCGCCTACAGCTCGAGCACAAAGTCGTCCTTGCTCCTCTTACACGCATGCGTGGCACTAAAGAGTCAGACTCCGTGTTCTATCCTGGCGACCTGAACGTGGAGTACTACTCGCAAAGAGCTAGCAAGGGCGGCTTCATGCTTACCGAAGCGTGCCCCATTAGCAGACTGGTAAGCATTGAGATATTCAATGTGCAAGAACACGACTAACAGTATGATCAGGCCGCTGGCTATCCCGGTGTCCCTGGCATCTTCACACAGGCACAGATGGATGGTTGGAAGAGAGTGACTGATGCTGTCCACGCAAAGGGTGCATTCATCTACTGTCAACTGTGGCACGTCGGTCGTGCGACTACACCTTCATTCCTTGGTGGCGAGAACCCTGTCAGCTCCAGCGGTATCCCTATCGCGGGCAACGCTCTTGATGGATCACCTTATGCTCAAACGCCACCGAAGCCGTTGACCGTGGAACAGATCAAGGAGATGACTGAGGAGTACGCTGCTGCTTCCAAGCGTGCTCTCGAGGCCGGATTTGACGGTGTAGAGATCCACGGCGCCAACGGATACCTCCTCGACCAGTTCCTGCACGACAACGTCAACACTCGCACTGACGAGTATGGCGCTAACGTCGAAGGCCGCTGCCGCTTTCCCTTGGAGGCCGTGAAGGCCGTCACAGAAGCCATTGGCGCCGACCGCGTCGGTATTCGCCTTTCACCATACAACTACTTCCAAGATACTCGCGACTCCAAGCCCAACGAACACTGGGAATACCTCTGCGAACAGATTGCCTCCCTTCCAGAGCAGCAGCGTCTGTCATACGTGCACATGATCGAGCCCCGCTTCGACGAAGTGCTCGACGAGCAGGCAAAGATGGACTCTCTCACAGGCAACCCCGACGGCGGCAAATTCGGCGGCAGACCCAATTCTCTTACGCCTTTCCGTCAGATCCTCGCAAAGGGTGGCGTCAAATTCCTTAGCGCTGGTAACTTCAGCAGAGACAACTCGGCGCCTAAGATTGAGGCTGGTGATGCTGATGCGATCGTTTTCGGCCGCTCGTTCATCGCTAACCCAGACCTCCCTAAGCGGCTCGCGGAGGGTTTGCCTTTGAACGACTATGATCGCGCGACTTTCTATGGCGCGGACCCGCCGGAGAAGGGCTACACTGATTACCCTTTCTTTGAGGCCGGTTCTAAGGGTATCTCACAATGAGGAGTGCGAGGCCGTGCTGCTGAGCGCGTAATACTTCGACAATGAGCATATAGAAGCATGTACTGAAATTCTTCAAGTCAAGTCTAACAAGCAGACGACGTCCTTGCTTCGGAGTAACGATGGTGTTAGAAACCAGTCACGTGACGATAAACTCGCGAGGTTGAAGCTAAGATAAGGTCATTCAAGAGATAAGAACGCGTCCACCCTTGTGCTTGGCGTTCCAGCCCCTCTTTGCCCCCATCACGCGTCCTTCATCCCATCACCCCAACCCGATAACAGCCTATCTACGATGTACATGGGCCTCTCCGGGCAAGTCCAGGCGGCTAGTCTGCAGATACGGCCAGGATACGTGCCTGCTTATTGTCATTCAAGGACAGAGTCGAAGATGGCCGTAGTCAGGTCTTCCAATTTCAAACGTTGTACACTGAGAGAGCAATGGTTGGTAACGCACGCAAGAAGCATCTCTGCGAATGGCCTGGTTGCGGCAAGTCGTTCAATCGCTCTGACCACCTTCAACGACATACTTTGAACCATGAAGCTGGGGACAGTACGTGTCCGAGATGCAGCGCCCACTTCAAGCGGCAAGATCTTCTAGGTTGGTCGCCTGTTACTTGAGAATGCAGGCATGGTACTGACGGCTACCGGAAGACCGCCATATGCTACGCCATCAGCAAAAGGACGAAGAAGCTGGTGGTGAAGGTCTCGGTGTTGTGTGCACGCGCAAAAGACTGTGGCGAGATGCCGATGGCAACATCGTCACAAAGCGGCCACGGTCCACTCAACGCTCCAGTACTTCCAGTGCCAGCGCCAGCGCGGACTTTGAACACATGCCTTCGGAACATTCAAACCGCCAATCGCAAGCGTACGAGCAGCCTTTGTCACCACCTCCGTCTCTTGCGAATGCCGAGACGCGCATACAAGATGACTTCTCGTGCTTCGTGGCGCCGGAGGATTTACAGGCGGGTTTCGACTTCCCTCCACTCATGGAGAATGACACTATGGACTTCTTCATCGACACTCCCTGGCCATCGCAACCTTTAGAGCCTCTACCGACGCTGTCCGACAGCGTAGGCTTCGACGAGACCTTCAATCCGGATACAGGTAAGATGAAGAACTGCCCAACTACCCTGCGCATTTATCTTGCCACGGAACGGGTTGCGTGGACCCCAGAGCGACGTTTTCTGACTGAATATAGCGAGCTCTTTCAACATGCCGTACACGACTATGAGTAATTACAACTGGCTTTTCGATCTGGAAAATCCCAATGCGGCCCAAGACAGTAACTTGCAAGGACAGCCACAGATGAGCATGAATCCCGGTGACACCACCATGTTCCAATTCGATTCTGTTTCTCGCAGAACCCCGACTTCGATGACCATGCCCAGTCCGAAAAGTCAACCGGAGCTATCAGTACAATCTCGCCCACGCAACCCGCACCCCCACTCTTCTGGTTTGGAGACCCCTCCACGAACCAAGCCCTCACCGACTAGACGGAAAGATGACCCAAAGCAACATACTCATAGTATGCCCCTGCTGACCAACGCGGACGGTTGGCATTCATTCATGGGCAAACCTTCGCAACAGCCGCTGGTCATCGACGATGTCTCTCGCAATCGAGCCCTGGACCTTGTTGTCCAGGCCGGACCCAAGACACCCGAAGGATCACCCGTCACACGCGACCATCCGTTGTTGACCCTGGAGGCTATGCAGGAGTACTGCGACCACTTCTTTCTTCGCTTCAACAAAAGCTATCCACTGATTCACCGGGCGACCTTTTTGCCTTCGCGGGTCGATCCCCTGCTTCTTATTTCGGTAATGTTACTTGGAGCCACGTACGGAGACAAAGATGCTCACCGTCTGGCTGTATGTATACACGACATCATGCGAACGCAGGTCATCCAGCATCCAGCTTTTACGCCCACGCCGGAAATCTGGATGCTTCAGGTTATCTTACTCATAGAATGTTTCGGGAAGTCACGAGCCGGTCAGAAGCAACATGACATGTCTCACTTGTTCCACGGAATGCTGATCAAGTATGTGCGGTCAATGCCATTGAAGATTACATGGCTAATTGAATGAACAGCCTTATCCGACGAAGCGACTGCCAATCCGCAAAGCTGCCTGAACCCTTTGATGAGTCGCTTGACCTCGATACTCGATGGCGCATGGCCATGGACGTCGAACAACGGAAGCGACTTGCGCTGCTTTGCTTTTTATGGGATACTCAGCATGCCGTATTATTCTCACAGTCACTGTGCATGTCCGCATTCGAGCTTCGGACGAGTCTGCCATGCAACCCCGACGTCTTCGAAGCTGAGTCAGCAGTGGAGTGGTCAAAGTGTACCAGAGGCTCGGAGCGAAGCTTCCTAGCCATCCTCAAACTCTACATGTGTCCAACCCAGTCATCAGCACCACCACAGCTCAACGCATTATCGAGACTCCTGATCCTCCACGGGCTGATGTCGGTGTTTTGGGACATGAAACGCAGAGACCAAACCTCACTCGGTGAGTACGATGAAGGCATCTGCTCATACTTAGCAGAGCTAATGCAATTGTCAGGAGCGGTCGGGCCTAATGCAGAATGGAAACCCCGCCTGGGCAATGCCTACGACGCTTGGAAGACCGACTTCGACGCTTACATCATGAACATGACCATGCATCTCAAAGAGAGTCCTGCTGTCAAAAGTGAATTCACACGGTTCAGTACCTCCACACTGGCCATCTACCATGCCGCGCACATCGTCCTCCACGTGGAGATTCTGGACCTTCAGATATATGCCGGAGCCCGTCATATCATTGGCAGACCAGTAAGCCTTCACGACCACGAGCGCTCGAAATGGATCGTACGGAACCAAGACAGCGCATCTACAAACGCAGCTGCATGGCATGCCGCCCAACTACTTCGCGACGGCGTCATGAACCTCGAAGGCTGGGACGTTGATCAACGATTCCATTATCCCTGGTGCCTATATCTAGCCACGCTGACATGCTGGGCCTTTCACCATGTCAAAAACGAACACGCTGCGCTTAGCGGCGGACAAACTCACGATACCGCAACTAACGATGAATCTGGCATGAACGCTCTCATCAGCAGCATGACGGCCGTGGGACCTGAAGGACTTGGTCGCCTGGCGGGCCGGCAGTCCACTACTGGTCTTATCAATGTCATCGCTAAACACCTGAGTAACATACGATGGGCAGTGGTGTATGAAGGCGTAAAGGTGCTGCGAGGACTTGAGCCGGAGAAGGCCAGTGCAAGTTACGATTACATGAGGTAGTTTGGGTAAATAGCAATTGCATATTTGTACAGCAATGGATGTGTTGTATACCCCCACTTTTGCAATGTGAAGGCACTCCCTCTCATTGGCAGCTTGTGACTTTTCCGAGATGAGTCTGACGGCATGAGCATGTAGGTGAATGAGATTCGTCGAGGGAGCCTCGCGTCTGTAGGAGTATCTCATTGGTCATTAGTGACTTTTGTAGAGATGTCTTGTATTATGAGCACCCTCAGATAATGAGATTCAGTGAGAGAGCATCATATTGTGAAGCTACAGATCTACCGTGATACCTTAAAGCTTGCCCTGAAAATGGACAGGACTATCCGCTTTCTGCTCATTGACATCCTCATAGCCGGTGTTCCAGTAACGATCAACGTCCTCCTCCACCTTGTAGCCAAGCAGCTGTGGCGATAACCCCGAATCTCTCCATGCGAGAGCTTCACCCTCTTCCATCGCCTGCATGGCTCTGTCCCGTTCCTTCTGCTCCGGTCCATCGTGTAGGTGATATAGCCACTGCTGGCGGTTGCCACGTTCCACGACCATCTCCGTTCGCGGCTTTCGACACTGCTTATAAATGGCGAGCAGGCGGCGCTTCTCAATGGGATCGCGAGGGTTTGTACTGCGACCGAAGAGCTCTCCGATGACTGCTGCGTCTTCGAGAGCCATGCCGGCACTGCACGAATGTTAGCAGAGACGATCGTTTGGTGCTCATCCGACAGAGCCTACTCACCCTGATGCCAGGTACGGAAGAGTGGCGTGTACGCTATCACCGAGCAATGTGAACGAGCCGGAAGGATGACTCCAAGAGTCCATTCCGGATCTTATACAAAGTCTCCATTTGTACACCGATTCACAGAGAGCCAGTAGTCTTGGGATGCGAGGATCTGTGCGTTCACGGTCAGCTTACGTTCATTGCCTGCATTCGAGGTCCGACCTACCCCAATCTTTGTACAAAGCGCGCATCTCCTCGACATCACCCGCAAGCGTGTTTGCGCCGTCTAAAGGCATGTCGTCAGGCACAAGTAGTACCATGTTGAAGAGCTCACCACCGCGGAGCACATAGTTCACTAGTCGAATCGTCAGTCTGTATCTATCGACGGAGTGCAACAGTCATACCGGCGTGAGCATCAGGTCCGAGCCAGTAGTTGACCTGGGGATCTGTAACAAATGACGCTAACTCCGGATCCTTCAACATGTCTTTCGTAGATAGCAGCAACCGATAAGCGAGATCACCGGTCAGGATAGGAGGATCTTCGCGACCGAGCATGATCTCCCGCAGTCGACTGTTGATACCATCAGCTCCGACTACGAGATCCACTGTATGCGATTCTCCATTCTCCAGAAAAACGGTAGCACTGTCGCCTTCGAAGGATGGCTCGACGTTCAGCACTCTAGCTTTCGTCCAGACAGTCGCACCTAATTCGACTGCTCGATCGAGCAGACAGCGATGGAGATTCGCTCGATGGAAGTCCCAGTAAAAAGTTCCAGGATACTGCGCCGCGGATTCTTCGAAGTCCATGTGCGAAATGAC
>Ga0265797_10008046_pt1 | contig 14207 bp, 11 predicted proteins | sample P2T30metagenome_FD_192433 | JGI IMG/M metagenome (GOLD analysis project Ga0265797, IMG submission 192433) | Plant litter microbial communities from East Loma Ridge, Irvine, California - P2 T30 | ecosystem: Environmental > Terrestrial > Plant litter > Unclassified | place: USA: California... | reverse complement strand
TCGACAGCCTTCTTGGCGTCTTCTGGTACGCGCATGCCTTTCCCCAGGAATGCCAGGAGGTGAAACGAGAGATCGGTAGCCCGGTCCACCCCATCTTCAATGTGATGCCTCTGTTTTCTCACCTTCCGTCGTCGTCTTTTCCCTTATCGTCTGTTCGAGCGAACAACCTGCCGATTTCCCTGTTTTCTCGATAACCCGTCCCCGAGACACCTACCGCTCCACCCGTCCTTACCGAGTCGCTCTTTCTTTCGTCCCTCGCTCTTGCCTGCTCGTTTCTCCACATCCGCCATGATACCCCGGATAGCGCTCTCGGCGCTTCTCTACGCCTCTACCGCATTCGCTGTGTGCACCAAGCTCGAAGACTGTCCCCAATTCGAAGCCCTCAAGACCGATGAATGTCAGACCTACCATCACTTCCTCGCCCGCGGCTCTACCTCGCCTTACCCAGGTCACGTCATCGAGACTGTCGGCAAAGTGTGCAATGCCCTCAATACCAAGGAAAACCCCAAGGCTTGCGGATATGAGGATGTGCAGTATTGGGCCATGAACGGTGGAGAGCGATGGTGCATATCCTCGCACGAGGGTGCCATGAACGGCGCCGAGCAGATGAGGAACTACACTGCCCGCTGCCCAGACAGCCACTTGATCGTGATGGGCTTCAGCCAGGGTGGAAGCGTCATGCTTGATGTGCTTGGTGGCGGTGGTGGTCCGTTATGGGGCTGCACACAAGAAGAAAACCCGGCCATGAACATTACAAGTGCGCCTGGCTCCAAGGGTATGTTCCGGCTATCAGATCGAAATTGAATTGCATACTGACATCTTCACAGTCGCAGCAGCAGTCGTATTTGGCCCCACACGACGTTCCGCAAACCAAACCTTCACTCACGGCGGCGGCGAGATCTCAAACGGCGGCGCACCACGAACAGCCGAGCAGAATGCAGGACTCCAGCCCTATGCTGACGCCGGCAAGCTCCGCGAATACTGCCAGCCCGGCGACCCGATTTGTGCACCCCAGAGCGAGAACAAAGACATGTCCAAGCACCTGAACTACTTCGATCTGTTCGGTGATGAGGCAGCGCAATGGGTCATTGACCTCGCCAAGAAAGCTGAGAGCGGCGACCGCACGTCCGGCGCGAAGAGCATGCTACACCAGACCATCTCCCACCCTGTCGCCAACATCTTCGTTCTCATCTTTGTGCTGTTCGTCATATAGTAAGTCTATTTCCATACAGTGGTTCCATAGAAGCGCGATAGACGGAGTGGCGTTAAAACTTCTGGTTTTGCCATCGTGAAAGAATGTAGACTTATACCGTGCAGTTTCGCAGTGAGGAAGTTCGCCGTGTGGAAGACCTCGCGCTTCCCCATGTACACCCGCGTCAACTCGACCGAAACCGTATGAGGCACCACTAGCGCAGTTCCCTCGCTGGACCCGAGTTCGACACGCACTACATGTCTTGGACATGCTTGGCGCGATAAGGTGTGGCTTAGCAGAGCCGCATAACCGGAATGAAGGGGCAGTGCCACACTGCCACCAAAGAAGAAATGCGGTCCCGAAGAGCAAGAGGCGAAGGGGGTCCTGAGTGCAGGACGTGCAGCCTATGTACCCTTACTCCAAGTGCCGAGATACCCTTCAATTGTACCATACTATATGGATATAGCAATATTTATTACCTACCAGTCGACTGGTTCGGCAAATCACAACACATTAGCCTCGGGTCTGTTGAATTCCACAAACCCCTGATTGCCACCTGTTGTATAATGCATAAGAGAAGTCGGTACCTTGAGCCCACCGCGAAACGCGTATGAGTCTTTACTTGTTGCTATTGTGCTATTATACATGTGCCAATTGACGCGCTGAGCGCACAGCTTCACTCTCCATCCTCTGCATCAACGAATGCCTCATCATCGCTAGATTCAAAGCCTTCGTCCTCGCCCTCCGAGTCGTCGACATGCTGAACAGCGGGAACAAACTCCTCATCATCATGATCATCATGGTCCTCCTCCTCTTCCATAGAATCGAGCTGGCCGGGTACGGCACGGGCAACATGCTGACGTAGAGCAGGATCATCTCCGTGTGCGAGTTTGCGGAAGAATGGATGATTCTCCGTAAGCGGCTTACCAGTAGTAACAAAGCCCATGGGAGTGTGCTCGAAGTCCTGACCTTTGCGGCTGAGGGCAAGCCACTCGTGTACTGTACCTATGTTAGTGAACCATTGCCTGCTACATGTTCGACATACGTACTGAAGGTGAGAGGCTTCTTTGCGAACGCATCCTTCTCGAGATGCTGAGATAGATTCTCATCAAGACCAAGGTATTCAAGCAGTTGATAGTACTCGTCCCATTCTAGGTAGAGCCGCCCAGCGAAGAGGCCCATCTCGACACGAAGCCAGACAGGTGCCTTGAAGTCTGTGGGTAAAGCCGGCATCGCGTAATAGTCTAGCTGGTTGAAATGGAGCATCCTTCGGGTGACAGGTGCAGCGTAGATGATGAGGTAAACGCTTCCATCATTCAACGATGTTTGCGGCTGCTCTTGCATGGCCGGTATGAGCTGATCGGCTTCCTCTGGGCTGACGAGCAGCGCTTGTTGACCGATCGTACTCCAAAGAAGCCAATGAGAAGAACGGATGTAGTTGTCGTTGGGCTCGTAGACTTCGATCGTGCGAGAATACTCAGCTGAGATCCACAAGCCTGACTTCATCGATGAGTTCACCGTATGCTTGCGGCCCAGCGAAGTCGTTCGTCCTAGCACCGAAAACATCGGCTGGTAAGCATCGCTTCCTGGAACGAGACGTCCAAACGCTGCGAAATGCTTGATGTCTTCGTGCAGCGTTTTGACCTTGTGGGCGTTGAACAGCAGTGCTTGTTGAACTTCGCGAACGTTTTCAACTTCGATCTCCACCTCCCGCTCGGCCTCGCGCTCTTGCTCAATTTCCACCTCTTCTAGTGCTGATGCATGGACAGCAGAACCCCGGTCCTGGAAACGTTTCTTGCGATTCACAAGCTCAGTGTAGATGCTGTGTAGTGCAGGTTTCCATGAGATGATGGCTGTGTTAGCAACAGCACGCCGATGGAGCTCGCCCCTTGGCTCATAGAGCTGTTTCAAAGAAAGAGCTTCTTTGATGCGAACAGTGGCGAGGAAAGCTTCTCGTGATGGTAAGTCCTGCAGATACTCGGGATGCTCCAATCGGGCTTGCTCTTGCTGCAAGTACTGCAAGGTTTGAGCGAAATAAGACGGTTCTAGCTGTTCCATAGTGTCGCAAGTCTGACCGAACACCCAGCGAAGCACGTCACCTGATGTTGGCCGGTGGTGAACGCTGGTCTCCTTGGGTAATCGATCCAGTATACCCTGGTGAACCTCAACGGGCGAGAAAAAGGTGACCGATTGGGTCTGGCCAAGAAGTCGTAATCGCATGGCGGCTTGTACCAGGGTATCCTTCGTCAGATGCTGTCCAAGAGTCAAGGCAGCCCTCGCGTTTGGTGGGAACTTGATGTCAGTTCCTCTACAATGACTCTCGTCTAAGTATACGACACATCGATCCAGATCGTCAACAAATGGAGATGCTACTAGTGGTATACATCTACCCGTACGGTACAACACCCATACCCGATGATCGTTGTCGAAGTACACAGCCGCTGCAGCTTCATGGTCCGCATCTAGCCAAGCTTTGGCGAAGTCTTTATTCGAGTGCTCAAGCACTTGCGCACCTGCATCGATCAGGATCCTGACCCGACCACCTTGACAGGATCCGTTTGAGTAATGGCCGTTATTTGGTATATGCATGTAGGTACTCGCGAGGTTGTTGATCATGTCTGTCTCAGTCCAACGTGCTCCGTTCGCGAAGGTCATGCGCACATATGACTGGTTGCGAGGTGCTAGTAGATAGTATGGCACTTCTGCATTTGTATGCGCTAACTGAGGAAGATCCTGCTGTTGCACTAGTAGAGGAAGTTGATGCCTGGAATCATTCGTACCAGAGAAACCAGTAACACGGGGTCCTTTGTTGTCTTGACAGGACGGAAAAAGGTTCCAACCCGATGCCTGAAGCTTGAGGCTGAAAGTCTTTGCATACTTTGGGAACACAAAGTTGTTCAAGTAGAAGTCCATGAGGGAGGCACTATAGCGTACGACTTGATAAAGCTCGCCCAATTGCCGCATATCTTCGGCATTGATTGCCGCATAATCGTCTAGTTCTTTCGGGATGTCGATCCCCTTTGGGAACCACTTTTCGTACTGGATGCTCGGCTCGTCGGTCTTAACGAGATGAGCAAAGGCTTCTTTGAACTGATGGACGCTGAGACCTTGATAGTAGAATGACAAACATGTCAAGGTGATAGCGACATCGGGATGGCCCCACTCGGCCGTATGAGAAGGCACGCCCTTCGCTAAATACGGAACTGCTATCGGTGCTCGTGTCGGATGTAGCCCATACTGTACGTTCCAGCGCTTCTTAAGGGTTGTTATCAGAATACGATGCACGAACATGCCGCGGAGCAAGTTCACAGCGTGCATCAAAGTTGGTTTGTCCCGAAAGAAGCTAGTGATCTTGGATATGGTTTGGCTGCGCACGGCTGGTTTCGAGATGTAGCCCTGTACATCTTTCATGAGAGCGGCTGGGTATTCGGCGCAAGGAAGTATCAACGGAGTCTGTCCCTTGCAGATGATCTTGACTAAGAGCTCGATCAGATAATCCTCGGCATCTTTGCGCAAGAAGTAAAGAAGAGGGAAGCCAGCGGACCCACGGTTGACCACTTCAATGCTACGAGGGTAGCGTGATTGGACACTTGAAGAGAAGTCCTTGACTAGGTGGAGTACAGCCTGGGTTACCTGCCACCGCATTGGATGACCATCCACTGTCGCCTGAGTGCCAGATGGATAGATGAGTTGAGTCCTGATCGCTAAAGATACGTCGCATTCATCTAGAACATCGCGAGTATGTTCATCCAACCAACGCTGTGTTTCGATCATCATGGAAGCCGTTTCGAGTTTCTCGTCACAAAGCTGTTGTAGTCCACTCAGCTTGAACGAGAGGATATGCTCCGGTAATGCGATAAGTATACCACGGCGAGCCTTCAAGCGTTCGTGCAACTTTCTGTATAGACTCATCAAGGCTTTGGTAGGAGACGTCTTTCGAGAGAAAGGTATATGCATCAATTCGCGATCAACCAAGCCACCAAGTTTGGCTTGCATTACTTGCGCTGACTGTAGTAGAAGAGCTCTCGGTACCACAACGCGAGCGAGGTTGGCTTGGTCAGCAAGGAGAGCTGCTACCATAGCTATGAAACGTCAGTTTATGATGACCCAGGTAATTAACTCAGCACTTACGGAGTATACAAGACGTCTTTCCTTTACCCATCAAGAGTTGCAGGACCGAGTTCTCATTCGTCTGCGGCGAGACTGTCGCTAGAGCGACTTGTACCTGCTCATCTCGGAGAAGGATATCGCCGTCGATCTCCAGCAATAGCCAGTCCGGAAAAGTCATGGGACTCCAATTTCCATGTCCCTTGTTCGCCCATTCATCTCGCTCTTGCTGCTTCTTCCACCTCTTCTGAGCATCTTGAATACGAAGTAACCGCTGGAGCTTGCTTACAGCCACCCCAAAAGCCACAAGTGCTTCTTTCATGCCTGCGCCAAAAGCAGTCCCTGCAGTAGTTCGAAGCTCCGTCAGAAGCTCAATCGTTGTCAACTTATGGTATGCATCCGCCATCTGCAGCCACTTCGCTTGCGGATCTTGAAGTGAACAACGGATGCGATCGGCAGCCGCTGCCATGACATCTTTGGCTGGCAAGATATCCGCTGTGGTGACCTGAGGAAATGTGATATGAGCCGTATCTCGCGCATGTAAAACATGTTTTTGGAGAGCATCAATACTTGCGTCCATCTCTTTCGCATATCTACACTGCACGAAAGAAGACGGATCTTTGAAGTTGGCAACGATATCCCTAAGCATTCCAATCTCTTGTGGCGGAGGATGAGCTACTCGAGGATACAATGGTGCCTTTTTCGTTTGAGCAACACCCACGAAGTTGTGCATCTTGGTAGAATGATGCGTAGTGTTACCTGACCTGACAGTTAAAGCTCCAGCATACGACCAGGAAGTGTGAGGAGGCGCCGTCGTTCTGGGTTCTTCGATTGTGACTACTCGTGCCTTCATCAAGTCTGAGAGTGACTGGTCGTCATACTCCCTCGATCGTATGGGATACAGCGACGATGGCATTAATTCTGTATCAGAGCTTGCTATCAAGACCAAGCTGGCCTCCGTTTGATGAGTAGTCATACGGGAGAGAACTTCCTGTACCTGCTCTAGATACAGCGACAATTCGTGATTGCGTGTAAGGCGGGTCCATTCTGAAGCCACATCGGCTAGAGCCTGGTCAACGTTCAGATATGTAGGGTCAATTGCAACCAATCTCCGCAAGTCGATATCCGAGGCTGGCCATTGTTGTATGATCGAGCCAGCCAACAATTCGCAGGCATGATCAACACTCGGACCATGTAAGCTCTCAGCTTTGACTAGCTGCGAGCGCTTCCTGAAGCCGGTCTCGGAAAACGGCATTCGTGCTCTCTCCATCAACGAGATGAGGTAAGATGCGGGAGGAGCTCCATCCGCTCGGAAATGGAAGTACGCCGCGTGGCTAGGCGCTTTTATGGCGCGTATCTCCGGTATCATTGCGAAAGAGATGAGGACACGTAAGAGATTGAGGTCCGCATCCGAAGAGAACGCGATGGTTCCGAGGAGGAACATTAGGCTGAACCTGTCCTCAACACTACACTGGAGTGATTTCTGAGCGAGCGCACCCCACTCGGCTTTGATGTCGACAGCGAGGTGATCAGTAAGCAGGCATTTCCGGTAGTACTTGTCGTAACCGCCCAGAACTGGAGCATCGTGGAGAAGTGCAGTCAGTGTAGTGTCCAAAGAGCAAGTTGACTCCCAGTTGAGGAGCAACTTTGATACCTCGAGCACGTTCAAGCGATCCCGCGAAGCTCTACGAGAATCACGTGCGCTATAGGGAACGTCCTGGCTGCCATTTTTCTTCCCCATCTGAAGGTTGGACCTCCCAACCGCCCTGGCAGCTAGGTGCGTGATGTCCGGTTCCAATCTGATGATCTCTTGAACCTCGCGGTCGAGGAAAAACCGAGACAAGTTGGCAGATCTTCGCAGTATTGTAGCGACAACAGTAGCATACCGATCATCTTGCATATAGATAGTGCATTTGGGCTCCCACAGCACCGTCTCCATGTACCTAGCGTCCGGCGGATAGTAACCCCGCTTTGGCGACAGCTCTGCGATGCGATGCAATGTGGCTATCTCGTCGGGCAGTAATGGGTTCCAAGGCTGGTAAGTTCCTGTCTGGAGAAGGTAGAGGGCTTCCTCAGTTCCGGTCCGTCGCGTCAGTGGGTCGGCAATAGCGTGGGACGTGTAAGCGTGCAGTAGAGCTTTCATGTAGAGCAGACGTGGTTCAGGCGCACAATCAATACGTCCCAGAACATCATTGATGGCGTATTTGAGGTAAACACCTTGCCCCATCTCAATGTCAACAGACACATGAGGCCCGTCTTTGGAGACTCGGATACCTCCCCAAGGTACCAATATGCTCTTTTGTCGACGATTGGCAATGGAGTGAACAACAATCTTATTCATCAGCCCATACCAGGTGCCCGCATCTTGGTTCTGCAGAATGATCGCACCAAGTCTTGGCGACTGTAACAAGCCTTCCTGGTTGATGTGAAAGCTCAACTCCATCCGCTTCAGATCCACAAAGATTTTACCATCGACTGATGCGAATACTAGGATCTGAGATGGAAACTCAAAGTGAGAGAAGATCCGAGTGACACTCTTGACTATATCACTTCCCGTATCCAACAATGTTGTCTGCGCTGGCTCTTGGAATCGCCGGACAGCGTGGTAGAAGCCTGAAGGGTGCCAGCGTATCCACCAATTCATCAGCTTCGATGCCCATTGACTGCTTTGGCGAATCTCGATGTGCCCGCTGTAGACGTGAAGCCAGTGGTAACAATCTTCCACTAATGGTCTAGGAAGATCGGGCGTAGGACCTTCCAACCCAAAGGCATGCTTAGGAATGAATTCAAGTAGTTGGCCGCCCTGGTCTGCTCGGATGATCAAGCGATTGTCGCGGTAGCCGAGATGGATTCGATGGCCACGCACGGTCTCCGATAACGCGAAATCCATGCCTCGTAGAGGAGAGGGGTAAACGATCGGATTCTTCGTACCGAGAATGTGTTGGTAGGTTCTGTCCATACGGTACGACTGCGGAAGTGTTCCCATCTCTTGTCCATCGATGAGTAAGGTACCATAAACATAATTGTAATGTACGAAATAGGAATGCTGCTCAGCAGGTGAGTGCAGTGTGTATGAAAGGTACCAAGTGCCAGGAACGCCTTGGAAATCGGCCTCGTTGAGTTTGTAGTCGTCAGGTATGTACCATACCGCTTCTAGAGCTGCTCTAAATGTCTCTTGGGTTGCCAATATAGCGCTGCTCACAACCTCGCGGTGATCATAAGCGAACAATATGTCCTGTACGATGGCGTTGCGCATGTTATATGGCATCGCGTCGAAGCTGCCAGCAAGGTTGTACTGCAGTGAGATAGAAGCATCAAGATACATGCGAAGGCTTTCAGGGTCTAACCATGGCGGTTCATCAACGTGCATTGTCCGCTTGCACAAGAGGGAAGCCCATATAGCTGATTGCAATACGTTTGGATCCTCTGTCACCATGGGTTGCAGTTCTTTACGCCAGCCATCGGTAATCTTACGGGCTTCTTGGAGAAGGCTAATGCCTTCGTTGCGGACTGTCGTGCTTAGAGTCAGGGAGGTAACTTTGAGCAGAACCGTGATCAATAGTTCCATCTGCACAGGCTCGCGCCAATTTCGCTGGATCGCTTCTAGTCGGTATTGGACCTGCTGCAGGAGCTTGCTGCAAAGGCCATCGTCGGACAACGCACGATGAACGTCTGTGCAAAGAGAGTCTGCTACAGTGTTTGGTCCTAGCTGTAACACCAAACGCAAAACGAGAACCCAGGTGGACTCTGACGAGAAATTAAGATTAGTCGATCCCATCTCTCTGAGAAGATCGAGCCATCTCGAATGAGTGCCGGCCAGAAGACCTTGAAGCGCCGTGAACTCATGAATACCGACACCTTGGGGACACCTGGCTTGACTTGCCTGGACTTCATTTGATGTTGGCCACATGGCATAGTCAAGCTCAAGAGACACCAGCGGCGAGTTGAGAGGACATTTCACAGGGAAATGATGCCAGAAGGAAGCTTTCTTGGACTTGTGAGTCCAAACCTCACCGAGCCTGTCATAGTACTTGGGCTTGAGACCGCAGGTTCGAATGACCTCTTCCAACCCGATTGGAAAGCCCCAGCTCGCGTAATGACACTCTAGATGGGCCTTTTTGTATGAGCCTAGAGTCACTTGACAGTTGGTGTTGTTGACGTATTGACGGAGCTGCGAGTACTCTCGGATGAGCGAGATTCTATCGAGCTTCTCGATCGTTTGGTTACACAGTTTAGACAGTAGAAGCCAAGTTGCATCGCGATACGCAGCGAACACCTCGGGACATTGTAGTTCAAACAGTGCTGCTTTGACTGCCGGCTCGTAGCTTGGTAGCGGATGTTCATGAATCTGAATCCGAAATGCCTTGGCCTCGTTGTGGAGATCATGCCAGTCGCAGGGCCGCCGATGTCGTGATTGTGTCATGCCGTCCCAGCCGACAGAAGTGTCATAGATGCACTCCTTTTCGTTTCGCTTATTGATGGTTTGCGCATGATGTTTGCTCTTCTCCTCCCATTCGACGCTCTTAGCATCACACGCAACATCGGCTGCCTGTTCGATGTCTTCCCGGATTACTGGAAGCTCACCCTGAGGGTCTTCGCGGTCGTAGTACTGTGCAGCGAAGCAGTCATCGGCGGGATCATCGAAAATGGTTTTGGACTCGGCATTCGACCGTGCGCGATAACGAGAGTGTAGATACTTGCGCACCTCTTGACTGCGTATCATTTCCTCCCGTGTAAGCAGTTGAATGGGATCCAAGATATCAGCGTCGAACCCAGGATGGTATTCTTTCAGCAAGGGATAACAAGCAACCGCGTCTTGGTCCATAAGAACCCAAAGTTCCATTACATGAAGGAGATGCTGGCTCTTCTGGTTGGGATACGCTAGGTCCATAGTGCTAATTCTGGCGACGTAGTCCCGGATTACCCTACTCATCTGTATGGCAAGAAGACCTTCAGGTTGCGTTGATTGTTTGGCGGGAAAGATCACATCCTCGACAAGCTTTGAAGAAGCGATGTGGCTGGAAACAGCTTTCATGTAAGGCTTGACAGAAGCTTTCGACTGGAGGTATGATTGTAAACGTTCGTCAGATGTTTGCTCTTCAGACCTTGAATAGGGTGGACGTGCAGATAAAACACCCCTCAAGAATCTGCCGCTGTTCTTCATGCGAAGGTGGAACTCATGTGGAAGGGCGTACTGGCGTAACAATGGAATGAATCGTTCCCGCGACTCCCTGTGAGTGCGCCAGACTCGCTTTAGGTATCCTCCAGTCGTGGCTAGAGTAGTCTCGAAGCTGCTTTCGAAAGAGAGCAGAAGATTAGCGTACCTGCCTGTGGACGACCTGTTGGCTCCATGGACATCAGAGGCAAGCTTAGCAAGGCGACGACCTAGCTTCTGTCGAAACGAGAAGACCGCGTCGAGAGGTATCCTCTTGAGGATGTTCTCCAGCAGCTGTGCATGCAGAAGACACATCAGTGTCTTGTAGTAGAGTCTGCCGACCTCTGCACCTAGGTGATAGTACAAGTAGCGTTGAACTGCTACTCGTAAGACCAGGTAAAAAGCGGATCTCCTCCATGGCGTACGAGCATTATCAAAGACGACGGTGTCGCGCACACGCTTTCGTAAACATGGTACTGAGACCGCAGTGCCATTGGCCTCTAGTATGGTCATCAAAAGGCCTGATATGAGAGCCGGATCACTGGTATCTCGGATCTCTGGTATAGTTGCGGCTGCCTTCCAGGTGATAGCAGCGAATTTCGTAACAGGCTCGCTGCTGGCTTGCTCGATGAAGGTGGCAAGAGCTTCCTGGAAAGCCTCTTCGTAAAATTTCGAAGCCGGTACGGATACCGCGCAACCAGGGACTATGATTGAGATTAGTAAACAGCATATGTGTAGCATCGAGCCTGAGGTTTGGTCACTTACAGTCCCATTGTAGCGCGCCTTTGGCAGCAAGCACCTTGTCAGCTGTCGCGGATGTCTCGAAAGCTTCAAACACGATTGTGTGCTCCCCAGGGTTCCTGTAAAAGTTAGTGGAGTAGATGCTAGCATGTGAAGATTACATACAGTTCTTGAGGGTATACTAGCAAAGCGCAATTCTGAGGTGCAATATGCAGCACAAGCATCTTACGATGGCTCAAGTCGCGAAGCTCCTTGGTCAGCGCGGCCTTGCCGATAGTCCCGTCCACGTTGAGCACTTGACATGCGAGTAATGTCGCACGGAGTCCTTGGATATGGCAAGCGAGATCTGTAGCGACATGAGGTGCGAGTCTTGCGACAGCATCCAGCATGCGCTCCAGTAAGGCTTCTTCGATACGACGCAGGTTTCCGTCCTCTTTGCCAGGCACATTGCGGGGTAGCGCGACATGGTTGTACTGCTGTTCGAGAAATGGTACACGCGCGGCGGCTGCCATAACGGTTTAGAGTGCCTGCTGCAACGAGGCAGCGGGCAAGGTAATTCTGTGTCAAAGCTTACAAGACAGCGAAGGTGCGGTGTCGCGATGTAACAAAAGCGACAGGTTGTCGGGTTGTCGCGTTGTTGCTGAAAACGCGACTACTCAGCGAGGGTAGGTACCAAGGTTGAATTAGACGCCAAGCATCTCCGTATTAGGCGACAGCACTGCACAACCGGCCTCTCCCAGCGATGAATGATGACCAGTGAGCTTTATGAGGAATGTGGGAGCGATTGTCTCATGTCGCCGGTGAACAGACCGCGTGAGGATGGAGTGCTGGCTAATAAATTGTCGATTGAAGCGCTGTACGGCGCAACGAGGCCTCAGCCTCGTCAGCTCCAAGAGAACAGAGAAGGCTGAGTCTCGCGATTGGACGTGGCACACAAATCACAGACGCTTGTCTTTGGCCATCTTCAACGCCTGCATAAGGATGGTTTTCACTATCCAATCATGAAGAGACTGAGACGCGGAAACGACTAAGGATCAGCAGAACTCCACTACGCTGTGTAACGTAGAATGTGAAAAGGACAGGAAAGAAACGAACGCAACAAGACTGGATGAGAAGAATAGAACGGAAATGACTTGAGGAACCCTGGACGCAGTGGTGTGCAAGCTGTAAGAGAGTATATGCATGTCAGTATAGGTGCGTCAATCTTCATCGTGAGCCACAGTGCGAAGGCTCGTTTCGGTGGCCTTCCAGCGTGTGGGAATGAATACACTGTCGGCAGGATACTCATCAAGGACATTCAGGCAGGCGCGTCGTCGGAGCGCGTCGTGGCGCGGCATGAGTGGGTAGCGGCAAAATTAGAGGCATGATCTACACCACATCCCCTCGATGATTTCTTTGACGAACCTCTGCGAGCTTTGCCACGATGTGTGATGGAGTTGAGGACTCCATAGCTGAGAGAGGCGTGGTGGTGAGAGGTTTGACGACGCGTGAGGTATCTCATGTTTACCCGGCCCCTTGCTTAGCTCCAAGACTAGCACCATAGCGCTTTCCACTCACTTATCCAGAGCCTGCATTCTCATTGTATTTACCTCTCTGCTCCAATGGCAATCGTTGTCTTTTCTCGAACTCACCCAATGAGGTCCTCAGAGGACAACGAGCTCTCGATATAGTTGGCGCCGATCTCGCTCTCCAATCGAGGCAAACATCACCCGCAAACGGCATATCGGCTGCAGCACCTGCCTTCCTCGGTTAAACTGCTACACCCTCAGGCAAGCAGCTATCACCGCTATTCCATGTGGGTTTATTCCCGCTAGATTACTTGTCGCCACAATGAAGATGGGAAAGTGCGAAAGGGCGTTTGCGACTAGCCCGTCTCGAGCTCCATGGCGCGACATAGCAGTTCGTGGTTGAGTCACTTCTTCATGTCCCACGATCAGCTGGTTTGATACGCCCTGCCCTCGTTTCAATTATCATTACACTGTTGCTGTCTTACAGAAACAGCAGCGAGAGCTCCTCGCTTGCGGTGCGATTTCGCTATCAGTATCGTGTCGAGTCTTTATCGGCGTCGTCATCAGCGCCATGTCTCATAGCGATTTCGCCAAAGACACGGCCGTCGCAAGAACACCAGGAAGAGACGAACACGCCACATCACCGTCCACCAAGTCGCATACTTCAAACAAATCCCGCGTCATCGAAGACATCGAAACTGAAGATGATCGCGCCTCCATATCGTCAGCGTCGACGCATTCCGACTCAATCAATTCGGTAGCAGATCAACGTCCGTCTATACATCATACCTGGAGCAGGAACACCGGGCACTCGTGGCCTGGCGACAAGGAGGATGCGATTACAACGGTCACTACGAACGCAACGCAAGACCCGCGCTTCGAAGTCGACTATGAGGAGGGAGAGGACCCAGAGGAATGGCCCATGTTGAGGAAGGCCCTCGTCGTCTTCTTCATGAGCTTTTCGACACTAGTTGTAGTCATGTACTCGACGAGTTACACAAGCGGCATACCGGGTATGATGGAGACGTTTGGTATACGGTCGAAGACGCTGGTAATCTTGGGGATAACAACCTACCTTTGCGGTCTGGCAATTGGATCGCTGCTCCTAGCACCACTTAGTGAGATGTACGGCAGGAGACCGGTCTACCTGATCGCAGTCGCTTTGTTCACGGTCCTTATCATACCGTGCGCTCTGTCGAACAATCTAGCCCAGATTCTCGTTATGCGCTTCTTCGGCGCAATTGCAGGCGCAGCCATGATTTCCAACGCCCCAGGCACGGTTTCTGACATATCCAAGGAAGACTATCGCGCCCTTGCATTTTCCATTTGGTCTCTGGGACCAATGAATGGTCCCGTTATTGGGCCGCTCATTGGCGGCTTCGTCTTCCAAGCCCTAGGTTGGCGATGGACAAACTGGGTTGTCATGATCGGCTCTGGTACATCCTGGTTCATGGTCTTCATGATCCCAGAAACATACAAACCAGCAATCCTTCGCGCCAAGTCA
>Ga0265797_10008045_pt1 | contig 14208 bp, 9 predicted proteins | sample P2T30metagenome_FD_192433 | JGI IMG/M metagenome (GOLD analysis project Ga0265797, IMG submission 192433) | Plant litter microbial communities from East Loma Ridge, Irvine, California - P2 T30 | ecosystem: Environmental > Terrestrial > Plant litter > Unclassified | place: USA: California... | reverse complement strand
AAGGTCGACGGTCTGGGTGCGTGGTCCGAGCAGGACATCGTCGACACCCTCAAGACCGGCCGCAACAAGACCACCGCGGTGGTCGGCGGTCCGATGAACGACGTGGTCGCGCACAGCATGCAGCACATGACCGACCAGGACCTGCACGCGATGGCAGCCTACCTGAAATCGCTGCCGGCCAGCGGCGCCGGCAAGGCGACGTTCACGGCCAGCGACGACACGGCCAAAGCCCTGCACGCCGGCATCGAGTCGACCCGCGGTGCCCAGCTCTACCTGGACAACTGCGCGGCCTGCCACCGTACGGACGGCAAGTCGAACGCCATCACCTTCCCGGCGCTGCCGGGCAACCCGACGGTGCTGGCCGACGACCCGAGCTCGCTGATCCGCCTGGTGCTGGCCGGCAGCCGTCTGCCGTCGACGGAGGAGCGTCCGTCGGACCTGGCGATGCCGGGCTTCGCATGGCGTTTGTCGGATGACGAGACCGCGCAGCTGGTGACTTTCGTGCGCCAGAGCTGGGGCAATCATGCGCCGGCAGCCACGGCTTCGGAAGTGGCCAAAGTGCGCAGGGAGCTGGAGAAGGATGGTGGACTGTCGGCCGACAAGGGCAATACGGGCCACTAATCCCCGTCGTCCCCGCCTTCGCGGGGACGACATTTGAAAGGCGAGGCCACTCGGTCTCGCCTTTTTTCTTATCTACTATAAGTATTGTCTGAAGGTATCCTGCGCCGCTATTTACGCTGCATAGGGCATATTGCGCATTCCGTAACAGATGTAACAAACACCACGCACAAAGCGTGAACGGATCCCCAAGCGAAAGAACAATATGCCAGACGAGAAACAACAATCCCCCTCGCGGCGGACCCTGCTGAAAAGCCTGGTGTTCGTGCCGATGGCGGCAGGGGCTGCCGGCGCCATTCACGGCGGCCTGCAGAATGCCGCGGCCGCCGCCAGCGCGGCACCGGAAGGCAAGCCGAATCCCTACAGCCCGACTTACTTCAATGCCGACGAATGGCGTTTCATCAACGCCGCGGTCGACCGCCTGATCCCGCACGATGAGCACGGACCGGGCGCGGTCGAACTCGGCGTGCCCGAATTCATCGACCGCCACATGAAGACCCCGTATGCCGCCGGCAGCATCTGGTACATGCAGGGGCCGTGGCTGGACGCACCGCCGGAATTCGGCTACCAGGGCCGGCTGCCGCTGCGCGACATCCTGCGTGTCGGCATCAAGGACCTCGACGCCCACTGCGTGCAAAACCTGGGCGGCAAGAAATTTGCCGACCTCGAGCACAAGCAGCAGGAAGACCTGCTCAGCGCGCTCGAGAAAAGCAAGATCGAGCTGCCCAACATCAAGGCCAAGATTTTCTTCGCCAATCTGCTGGCCGAAACCCGCAACGGCTATTTTGCCGACCCGGGTCACGGCGGTAACAAGAACATGGGCGCGTGGAAAATGATCGGCTACCCGGGTTACCGCGCCGACTACCTCGACTGGGTCACGGTCCGCGACCGGCAATACCCGATCGGGCCGGTGGACATGGCCGGCCATCGCGGCTAACGGGCGAACAAGGATAAAAATCAACATGGCAATCGTAAAAAACAAGGTCGACGCCGTGATCGTCGGTGCCGGCTGGACCGGCGCAATCCTGGCCAAGGAACTCACCGACCAGGGCTTGCACGTGGTCTGCATCGAACGCGGCCCTGACCGCGACACCGTCCCCGACTTCGCCTACCCGCGCGTGGTCGACGAACTCGAAGGCTCGGTGCACCGGCGCTACCTGCAGGCGCTGTCGCAGGAAACCGTCACCATCCGCCACGGCAACAACGACGTAGCCGTGCCCTACCGCCAGATGGGTTCGTTCAAGCCGGGCACCGGCGTCGGCGGGGCAGGGAGCCACTGGTCGGGCGCCCACTTCCGGCCGCTGCCGGAAGATTTCAAGCTGCGCACCAACATGAACGAGCGCTTCGGCAAGAACTTCGTGCCGGCCGACATGTCGATCCAGGATTTCCCGATCACCTACGACGAACTGGAAGAATCGCTCGACCACTTCGAATACGTGTGCGGCACCTCGGGCAAGGCCGGCAACCTGAACGGCACCATCGTCCAGGGCGGCAATCCGTTCGAGGGCGTGCGCAAGCGCGAATACCCGCTGGGACCGAACCCGAACTACCTCGGCGCCGAGCTGTTCTACAAGGCGGCCGCCGAGATGGGTTACCACGCCTATCCGATCCCGGCCTCGAACGCCTCCGCCGCCTACATCAACCCCTACGGTTGCCAGATGGGGCCGTGCAACTTCTGCGGCTTCTGCTCGGACTACGGCTGCCTGAATTATTCGAAAGCCAGCCCCAACGCCAACATCTGGCCGGTGGTGCGCGGCCGCAAGAACTTCGAGATGCGCACCCATTCGCAAGTGCTGAAGGTGAACCTGGCCGAGGACAAGAAGACTGCCACCGGCGTGACCTACCTCGACGCCCAGGGCCGCGAGACCGAACAGCCGGCCGACCTGGTGCTGCTGTGTGCCTTCTCGCTGTACAACGTGCACCTGATGCTGGTCTCGGGCATCGGCACACCCTACGATCCGGTCAGCAAAACCGGCACCATCGGCAAGAATTACTCGTACCAGAACCTGAACCGCGTGGTGCTGTTCTTCGACACTTCGGTGCCGGCCAATCCCTTCATCGGCATCGGCGGCGGCGGCGCCACCTTCGACGACCTCAACGGCAAGCAGAACGACCCGACCAAGTCCGGCTTCATCGGCGGCGGCATCGTCTGGGCGCGCCAGCCGGGCGCCGGTCCGGTGCGCGGCATTCCGACGCCGTCGGGCGTGCCGAACTGGGGCAGCGCCTGGAAGAAGAGCGTCAAGGAAGTGTTCGCGCACCAGTTCTATTACGAAGTGCAGGGCTCGTGCATGTCCTACGACGATGCCTACCTGAGCTTGGACCCGACCTACAAGGATGCCTTCGGCCGGCCGCTGCTGCGCATGAATTTCAACTGGCACGACAACGAGATCAAGGCCTCGCAGCACCTGGTCGGCAAGGCGATCGACATGTGCAAGGTGCTCAATCCGATGTCGACCAAGGGCGACGCCAAGAAGGACGGGCAGCCCTACGACATCACCCAGTACCAGTCGACCCACACCTGCGGCGGCGCGATCATGGGTGCCGATCCCAAGACCTCGGCGCTGAACCGCTATCTGCAGTCGTGGGATGTGTCCAACGTGTTCGTGCCCGGCGCCAACGCCTTCCCGCAAAACAATGGCTACAACCCGACCGGCCTGGTCGGCGGCCTGGCCTACTGGTGCGCCAAGGCGATCCGCGAGCAGTACCTGAAGAACCCGGGCCCGCTGGTGCAGGCATAAGGACACGACGATGACGAGAACGACGAAAAAGACGCTGATCACGGTCCTGGCCCTGATCATCATCGTGTTCATCGCCGTCCTGGCTTATGCCCTGACGCCGAGCACGACCCGCAATATCGAGACTGCCCAGGCCAGCCAGGCCGCGGGTGCCGACCAGGCCGCACTGGTGCAGGCCGGCGCCTACGTGGCGGCGGCTTCCGACTGTATCGCCTGCCACACGGCGCCGGGCGGCAAACCCTTCGCCGGCGGCCGGCCGGTGCATTCGCCGATCGGCGACATGTACTCGACCAACATCACGCCGGACAAGGCCACCGGCATCGGCAACTACAGCCTGAACGAGTTCGACCGCGCGATCCGCCACGGTATCCGCAAGGACGGCGATTCGCTGTACCCGGCCATGCCGTATCCGTCGTACGCCAAGATGAGCGACCAGGACATCCGTGCCTTGTACGCCTTCTTCCTGCATGGCGGCGTGCAGCCGGTGAACGCCAACAACCGCCAGAACGACATCAGCTGGCCGCTGTCGATCCGCTGGCCGGTGGCGATCTGGCGCAAGACCTTCGCGCCGCCGGACATGGCACCGCTCAACCTGGATAAATACCAGAGCCAGCAACTGGCGCGCGGCGCCTACCTGGTGCAGGGCGCCGGCCACTGCGGCACCTGTCACACGCCGCGTTCGGTCACCATGGCGGAAAAGGCGCTGGACGAGTCGGGCAAGGAATTCCTGGCCGGCGGTCCGCTGATCGACGGCTGGCGCGCCGTCAACCTGCGCGGCGACAAGGCCGACGGCCTGGGTTCCTGGACCGAGCAGGACATCGTCGACACCCTGCGCACCGGCCGCAACGGCGCCACCGCCGTGGTCGGCGGGCCGATGAACGACGTGGTGGCGCACAGCATGCAGTGGATGAACGAAGGCGACCTGCGTTCGATCGCGCTGTACCTGAAATCGCTGCCGGCCACCGGCGCGAGCAAGTCGAGCTTCACGCCCGACCCGCGCACCACGCAGATGCTGAACTCGGGCCAGGACCGCGACAACCGCGCGGCCCAGCTCTACCTCGACAACTGCAACGCCTGCCACCGCAGCGACGGCCACTCGAACCGCATCACCTTCCCGGCGCTGCCGGGCAACCCGACGGTGCTGGCCGACGACCCGACTTCGCTGATCCGCCTGGTGCTGGCCGGCAGCCGCCTGCCGTCGACCCAGCTGCGGCCTTCGGACCTGGCGATGCCGGGTTTTGGCTGGCGTTTGTCGGACGAGGAAACCGCGCAGCTGGTGACCTTTGTGCGCAACGGCTGGGGCAACCATGCGAGCGAAGTCAGCGCCTCGCAGGTGGCCAAGATCAGGAAGGCGATCAAGGAGGATGGCGGCGTCGACCTGGACCGGCGCGATACTTCGCACTAAACAGGCATACTAAGCACGTTCGACACGAAGGCGGCACCGAAAGGTGTCGCCTTTTTTGCGTCTGCCTGTCTCATTTTTAACAAATGTTGTTCTGCCCCGACAATAGTTTAGGTTTCAAATACAATTTCTTTAAGGAAATATAGTCATGACTAGCCTCCCGGCGCCGACTCTTGGATACTTGCGTCTTCCCTTTTTGTACGCCACCAAGATGTCCATTCCGCGTCCGCTTTACGCATCCATCGCGCTCCTGTGCAGCCTCGGGCTCGGCCTGCCGGGCGCCGCCCACGCCGGCGACGACGACACGATCTCGCCCGACCGTCCCGACTTTGTCGAGTCCAGCAAGGTGGTCGGCAAGGGCCGGGTCCAGCTCGAAACCAGCGTGGCCTGGGAGCGCCAGCGCGACGACGATTTGCACAGCCGCACGCTCACCACGCCGAGCCTGCTGCGCGTGGGCCTGAACGACAGGCTCGAGCTGCGCATCGAGACCGATGGCCGCACGATCGAACACGACCTTGATCCGGCCACTGGTGCCCATGCCATCACCGCCGGCTGGGCGGATACCGAACTCGGCGTCAAATGGCATCTGGCCGAACAGCAGGGCAACAGCCCGTCGCTGGGCCTGCTGCTGCACGCGGCGCTGCCGAGCGGCAGCCATGACCTGCGCGGGCATGGCGTGCGGCCGTCGCTGCGCCTGTCGGCCGAGTGGGAATTGGCGGGCGATTATTCGCTGGGCCTGATGCCCGGCATCGCCAGCGACAGCGACGACAGCGGCGCCCGCTACGGCTACGGCATCTTCGCCGCCAGCCTCGGCAAGGATTTCGGCGACCACGCCCACGGCTTCGCCGAACTGGCCGCGCCGCAGATCGCGCGCGCCAGCCACGGCGGCACCCAGCTGTTCTTCGATACCGGCATGAGCTACACCCTCAACCGCGACTGCCAGGTCGATTTTGCCGTCACCCACGGCCTCAACCACCGCACGCCCGACCTCGGCCTCGCCTTCGGCCTGTCGCTGCGCATGTAATTCATCTTTTATAGAGACATGAAGAAACTCAGTATCAAGCTGCGTCTGCTGGCGTCGAACCTGGCCGCGATCGGCTTCGTCGTGCTGGTCGGCGCGATCGGCTACCTGGCCGCCGGCGAGCTCGACGCCGAAATGAATGCCATCGGCGACGACAGCGTGCTGATGAAGGACGTGATGGCGGCCGACCAGGCCGACGACGCGCTGCGCATCGACCTGCTGGCGGCACTGCTGGCCGGCGCCGATGCCAACGACAGCGAACGCACCGGCGCCCAGCGCAATGCTGCCGGCCACGCGGCGCAACTGCGCACGCTGATGGCGGCGCTCGCCAAGTACGAATCGCAAGCCGGCATCAAGCCGGAGATCCGCACCGCGCTGGCCCGCGTACGGCCCGACAGCGACGCCTACCTGCACAGCTTCGAACAGACCATGACGCTGGCGCTGGCCGATCCCGCCGCCGGCCGCCAGGCCCATGCCGCCTTCCTGCAGCGCTTCCAGGCGCTCGATACCAGCATGGACGCGCTGGTCGCCCACATCGAGCACGCCGCCCAGGCCACCCGCGCCCAGGGCGACGCCGCGGTCGAACGGGTGCGCCGGCGCATCGCCATCGTCGCGCTGCTGGCGGCACTGGTGGCACTGGGCGCCGGCACGCTGCTGTCGCGTTCGATCGGACGCGAACTGGATGAAGCCATCGGCTTTGCCGACCTGATCGCGCGCGGCCGCCTGGATGCCGGGATCGCCTGCGCGGACAACGACCACACCGAGACCGGGCGCCTCAAGCGCGCGCTGGCCAGCATGCGCGACAGCCTGCGCGACATCGTCGGCCAGGTGCGCGCCGGCACCGATTCGATCGCCACCGCGGCGCGCGAGATCGCGGCCGGCAGCCTCGATCTGTCGGTGCGCACCGAGCAGCAGGCCGCCGCACTGGAAGAGACGGCATCGTCGATGGAAGAACTGACCTCGGCCGTCAGGCACAGCGCCGACAACGCGCGCCAGGCCAGCCAGGTCGCCCTGTCCGCGGCCGACGTCGCCAGCCGCGGCGGCGCCGTGGTCGGCCAGGTGGTGCAGACCATGGGCGCGATCGACGATGCCTCGCGCCGCATCGTCGACATCACCGGCGTCATCGAAGGCATCGCCTTCCAGACCAATATCCTGGCCCTGAATGCGGCGGTCGAAGCGGCCCGCGCCGGCGAACAGGGGCGCGGCTTCGCGGTCGTCGCGGGTGAGGTGCGCAGCCTGGCCCAGCGCGCGAATGCCGCCGCCAGGGAAATCAAGGGCCTGATCGACGACTCGGTGCAGCAGGTCGGCGCCGGCAGCCGCCTGGTGCAGGAAGCCGGCGATACCATGCAGGAAGTGGTGGCCGGCGTGCGCCGCATGACCGACATCGTCGGCGACATCAGCGCCGCCAGCCGCGAGCAGGATACCGGCATCGAGCAGATCAACCAGGCAGTGGTGGAGATCGATACGGTGACCCAGCAGAACGCGGCGCTGGTGGAGGAGGCCAGCGCGGCGTCGGCGGCGATGCAGGTGCAGGCCGAGCAGCTCAGGAAGCTGGTGAGTGTGTTTGTGCTGGAGGGTGGGGAATTGGGTACGAAACCTGTTGTAGCGGCAAGACTCGCGCACCTGGCGCTATCGTAAAGCCATAAGCACCGTCGCCCCCGCGAAGGCGGGGGACCATACTGAGGCTTCGAGAGCCGCACGGCTGATATTTTGCTGACGGCATTGGAAACTCAGCATGGGTTCCCGCCTGCGCGGGAACGACGTGCTGGAGGCGCAAGCCGTCAACCCGTATTGCGCAACCCGGCCGCCACCCCGTTGATCGACAGGTGAATACCACGGTGCACCCGCTCGTCGATCTTGTCCGGATCGCCCGCGGCGGCGCGGTGGCGCTGGATCAGTTCCACCTGCAGGTGGTTCAGCGGATCGAGGTAAGCGAAGCGGTTGGCGATCGAGCGCGCCAGCAGCGGGTTGCTCACCAGCCGCTCGTCGTTGCCGGTCACCTGTTCCAGGCAGTCCAGGGTGGCGTTGTACTCGTCCGAGATGCGCGCGAAGATGCGCTCGCGCAGTTCGACGTCCGGCACCAGTTCCGCGTAGCGCGAGGCGATCGCCAGGTCGGTCTTGGCCAGCACCATGTCCATGTTGGAGAGCAGGGTGGCGAAGAACGGCCACTCTTTCGCCATCGCGCGCAGGGTGTTCAGACGCTCGTCGCGGTCACCATCCGCGATCCAACCGGAGACCGCGGCGCCGAAGCCGAACCAGCCCGGCAGCAGCAGGCGGCACTGGCCCCACGAGAAGCCCCAGGGAATCGCGCGCAAGTCTTCGATGCGGCGCGTCGACTTGCGTGAAGCCGGACGCGAACCCAGGTTCAGTTCCGCGATCTCGGCGATCGGCGTGGCCGCGAAGAAGTAGTCGGTAAAGCCCGGGGTCGCGTACACCAGGTTGCGGTAGGCTTGATAGGCGCGCTGCGACAGCTCGGCCATCACGCCCTCGAATGCCCGGTAGCGCTGCACCTGCGCGGGGTCTTCGCCGTGCGGCATCAGGCTGGCTTCCAGCGTGGCCGCCACCAGCAGCTCGAGGTTGCGGCGGCCGATTTCCGGGTTCGAGAATTTCGAGGAAATGATCTCGCCCTGCTCGGTCAGGCGGATCTGGCCGTTGACCGTGCCCGGCGGCTGCGCCAGGATCGCTTCGTAGGTCGGGCCGCCGCCGCGGCCCACCGTGCCGCCGCGGCCATGGAACAGACGCAGTTTGACTTTCGCATCGGCGAAGACCTGCACCAGCTTCAGCTCGGCCTGGTACAGCTCCCAGGTCGAGGTCAGGATGCCGCCGTCCTTGTTCGAATCCGAGTAGCCGAGCATGACTTCCTGCAGGCGGCCCTGCTGCTCGATCAGTTTCGCAACCAGGGGCAGGGCCATCCACTCGCACATGATGGCGCCGGCGCGCTGCAGGTCGGGAATCGTCTCGAACAACGGGATCACCATCACGTCGTGGCGGCCTTCGCGCGGGTGCAGCAGGCCGGTTTCCTTCTGCAGCAACAGCACTTCCAGCAGATCGGAAACGGTCTCGGTGTGCGAGATGATGTAATTGCGGATCGCGCGCGCGCCGTAGCGCTGGCGGATCTCGCGCGCCGCGCGCAGCACGCCCAGTTCGGACTGGGCTTCGTCGGAATAGTCTTCGTAGGGCGTGTACAGCAGGCGCGGCTGGGCCAGCTCGTCCAGCAGCAGTTTGACTTTTGCCGCTTCGTCCAGGGCCGCGTAATCGGCCTGCACCCCGGCAGCCGCGAACAACTCGGCCAGCACGCGCTCGTGCACGTCCGAACTCTGGCGCATGTCGAGCGAGGCCAGGTGGAAGCCGAAGATCAGCGCCGCGCGCAGCAGGCCCTGCAGGCGCGGCTTGACCAGGATTGCGCCGAAATTGGCTTCCAGCGACGTCGCCACCACCTGCAGCTCGGCGTGGAATTCCTGCGGATCGCGGTAATGATCGGCGTGGCCGACTTCCTTGCGCAGGATGTTGGAGGCGCCCAGTTCGCGCGCGGTCGAGGCCAGGCGCGCGTAGATGCCGATCAGGGCGCGCCGGTAAGGCTCGTCCTTGCGGTGCGGCGAATGGTCGGGCGAGGCATCGGCCAGGGCCTGCAAATGCTGGCTGGCCGGCACCAGCAGGGTCGAGGTCGACAGCTCGGCGCCCAGCGCATGCACTTCGTCCAGGTAAAAGTCGAAGACGGTGGTGGCCTGGCGCACCAGCGCGCGCTGCATGGTGGCGGCGTTGACGTTCGGGTTGCCGTCGCGGTCGCCGCCGATCCAGCTGCCCATCTGCATGAAAGCGGCATCGTCGAGCTGCGCCGGGTCGCTGCCGAAATGGTCGGCCAGCTCGTCGCCGATGTCGTCGTACAGGGCCGGCAGTTCGCGCAGGAAGGTCAGCTTGTAGTACGACAGCGCGTTTTCGATCTCGTCGGCCACGGTCAGCTTTTCGTAGCGCAGCATGCGCGTCTGCCACAGCGTGGCGATGCGCGCCTGCAGCAGCTGCAGGTTGCGCTTGGCTTCCTTCGGCGTCTGCGGCAGATCGCGCTCGGCCAGCAGGCGCGCGATGTCGTGCTCGGCGTCGAGGATGCTCTTGCGCTGGACTTCGGTCGGGTGGGCGGTCAGCACCGGCGAGATCAGCGCGTCGCGCATGAAGGTCTCGACAGTCTGTTTGTCGACGCCGGCGTCCTTGATGCGCTCCAGCGCAAAGGCCACCGTCGACGGGTGCGACTTGGCGCCGCGCAGCATGTGGGCGCGGCGGCGGCGGATGTGGTGCTGGTCTTCGGCGATGTTGGCCAGGTGCGAGAAATAGGAAAACGCGCGCACCACCGAGTTGGCCTGCTCGCGCGACAGTTTGTGCAGCAGCGTGGTGAGTTCGGCACCGGCCGCCGGGTCGTCCCAGCGGCGGAAGCGCACCGCGGTCTGGCGCACGGTCTCGACCACGTTGAAGACTTCCTCGCCTTCCTGGTCGCGCAGCACGTCGCCGAGCAGGCGTCCGAGCAGGCGGATGTCTTCCTTCAGCGGTTCGTCCTTGTCGGCGCCGTCCCGGGCCGCGGATTGTTGGGATGCTTCTAGATCAAGTGCAGCAGGTTTGTCCATTATCGACCACGTTTTTAGATTGTTCGGAACAGCAGATGGGCAACTTAAAGTCAAAGGGGCGCATGCTAAAATTTGTGATCTCAAGCAGGGCCCTGCCGGCGTCGGCCGATCCGGGCACAACGACAGTGAAAGAATCCGTTTTGAACTCTACGACGACGCAGCACGCTGTTGCGCAACTTCCAGCGAAACTCATTATCGCATCGCGTGAAAGCCGCCTCGCCATGTGGCAGGCCACGCACGTGCGCGACCGCCTCGCGGCATTATATCCGCAGTGCCAGATCGACATCCTCGGCATGACCACCCGTGGCGACCAGATCCTCGACAAGACCCTGTCCAAGGTCGGCGGCAAGGGCTTGTTCGTCAAGGAACTCGAAGTCGCACTGGCCGAGGGCCGGGCCGACCTGGCCGTGCACTCGCTCAAGGACGTGCCGATGGACTTGCCGGACGGCTTCGTGCTGTCCACCGTGCTCGAGCGCGAAGACCCGCGCGACGCCTTCGTCTCCAACGACTACGACAGCCTGGCCACGCTGCCGGCCGGCAGCATCGTCGGCACCAGCAGCCTGCGCCGCCAGTCCCTGATCGCGGCAAAGTACCCGAACCTGGTCGTCAAGCCGCTGCGCGGCAACCTCGACACCCGCCTTGGCAAGCTCGACCGTGGCGATTACGCCGCCATCATCCTTGCCGCCGCCGGCCTCAAGCGCCTGGGCTTGGAGCGCCGCATCCGCGCCTATCTGTCGCCCGAAGACAGCCTGCCGGCCGCCGGCCAGGGCGCGATGGCGATCGAGATCGTGGCCGCTGCCCGCAGCGACGGCGTCGACCTGGCCGCGCTGCTGTCGCCGCTGAACCACGAGCCGACCCTGCACGCGGTGATGGCCGAGCGCAAGGTGTCAAAAATGTTCGGCGCCAGCTGCCAGATTCCGCTGGCGGCGCATGCGATTGCCGACGGTGTTGAGCTGCACCTGCGTGCGATGGTGGCCACGCCGGACGGGCGCCGCAGCGCCTTTGCCGAAGCCTCGGGCCCGGCGGCCTTGCCGGAAGCGCTGGGCGAGCAGGTGGCGCGTTTGCTGGAGCAGCAGGATGCCGCCGGGATCCTGGGCGAGTGCCGGGCTGACGCTGCTGCAGCCGGCGATGCCTGAGCCTGGCAGCGGCGTCGGCAGCGGCGTCGGCAGCGGCGTTGGCGTGGCGGCCACGCCGGCTGCGCCTTCGGCAAGCGGGTCGGCAGCCGTATCGCTTGCGCTGGCCTCGTTGCCGGCAGGCGGGCCGGCGTCCGTGGCGCTTGCGCTGCCGCCGGACGGGCCCGCGTCCGGGCCTGCGGTCGTGATCACCCGGCCGCGGCGCCAGGCCGAGACGCTGGCCGCGGCGGTGGCGGCGCTCGGGCGCACGCCCGTCATCCTGCCGTTGCTGGAAATCGAACCGGTCGACGACCAGGCCGGTTTGGCGCAGCGCCTGGCCCGTCTTGACGAGTATGCGCTGGTCGCCTTCGTCTCGCCCAACGCGGTCGACGCCGCCTTTGCCCACATCGGACGCTGGCCCGACGGCGTGGCGATCGCGGTGGTGGGCGAGGGCAGCCGCGCGGCGCTGCGCGCCCATGGCATCGACGACAACCGTGTTCGCATCCACTGCCCGCGTGATCCGGCGCGCAGCGATTCCGAAAACCTGCTGCAGGCGCTCGACCTGGCCCTGCTGGCCGGACAGCGCGTGCTGGTGGTGCGCGGCGACGGCGGGCGCGAACTGCTGCCCGATGCCCTGCGCGCGGCCGGCTGCGCGGTCGAGACCGTGGCCGCCTACCGGCGCGCATTGCCGCGCCCCGATGCGGCGCTGGCAGCAACGCTGGCGACGCTGCTGGCGCAGCCGAACGACTGGATCGTGACCAGTTCGGAAGCGCTGCGCGGGCTGGTGGGCATCGTGTCGGCATTTGCCGATCCATCAAGTGTGGCAAGTTTGCAACGCCAGCACCTGATCGTCCCCCACGCCAGAATCGCGGAAACGGCCCGGGCACTGGGTTTCGCCACGGTGACGCTCACCGGCTCGGGCGACGAGCGTTTGCTTGCCGCGTTACAATCATGAGCATGAACGAATTGCCCAACAATCCAGACCAACCGCACATCGGCGCCCCGCTGGCGCCGGAAAACCTTCCCGCGCCGGCCCCGGCCGCAGCGGCGGCATCCGGCGCGGCGCGCGAGCCGCGCGTGCCCGATACGCCGGCCGGCCTGGGCGGACTGCTGAACAAGCCGCAGAACCTGGCCATCGTCGCGCTGGCGGTCTTGCTGGCGCTGCAGACCTGGTCGACCCACACCCGTTTCAACAAGCTGCGCGGCGAAGTCGCACGCACGCTGCAGAAAGACAGCGCCTCGAACGCCGAGACCGCGCAGCTGGTGCGCGACGCCCAGGAAACCACCAAGGAACTGCAGGTCAAGGTGGGCGTGCTGGAAAGCCGCCAGACCGAATCGCAGAGCCAGCAGGCGGCGCTGGAACAGATGTACCAGGACATTTCGAAGAACCGCGACGAATGGGCGTTGTCCGAGATCGAGCAGGTGCTGTCCACCGCCAGCCAGCAGTTGCAGCTGGCCGGCAACGTGCAGGGCGCCCTGATCGCGCTGCAGAACGCCGACCGCTCGCTGTCGCGTTCCGACAAGCCGCAATTCATCACCATCCGCCGCGCCATCGCGCGCGACATCGACAAGCTCAAGGCGCTGCCCTCGGTCGACCAGGCCGGCATCGCGCTGCGCCTGGATAACGTGATCGGCCAGATCGACAACCTGCCGCTGCTGTCCGACGAAAAGCCGGCCGAGCCGCAGGCGCCGCGCCGGGTGGCCGCGGCTGCGAATGGGGCCGGTGCTGTCGGTGCTAGTGGTGCGGTCGCTTCCAGTGGTGCCGCAGGCGCTGCGGCTGCGGGCGGGAAGACAAGCATAAGCGCGGGTACGAGCGCGGGCACGGGCGCGCCGGCGCCGCAGGAACTGGGTCTGGTCCAGCGCGTGACCGATACCTGGCGCAACTGGAGCCACGAAATGTGGGACGACATCCGCCAGCTGATCCGCGTGCGCACGGTCGACACGCCGGAAGCGCTGATGCTGTCGCCCAGCGAATCGTATTTCGTGCGCGAAAACCTGAAGCTGCGCCTGCTGAACGCGCGCCTGGCCCTGCTGTCGCGCAACGAAGGCACCTTCCGCGACGATATCGGCACGGCCCAGCAGATGCTGGTCAAGTACTTCGACGCGCGCGCCCGTTCGACCATCGCCGCCCAGGCGCTGCTGCGCCAGGTGCAGGCCAACAACGTGTCGATCGACGTGCCGGACCTGTCGGAGAGCCTGAACGCCGTGCGCAATTACAAATCCAAGTCCTGAGTCCCGACGATGCGCTTACTCCTCTGGTTAGTCGCCCTGATGGCCGCGGCGATCGGCATCGCCGTGACCGCGCGCTTCAACCCCGGCAACGTGGTGTTCTTCTACCCGCCGCACCGGATCGATTTGTCGCTCAACCTGTTCGTGGTGCTGGCGGTGCTGCTGTTCCTGCTGGTCTACGGCCTGGTGCGGGCGGTGCGCGCCACCCTGGCCATGCCCAAGCAGGTGGCGGCCTACCGCTACCGCAAGCGCGAGCGTGAAGCCAACCGCGGCCTGCGCGAAGCCCTGAAAGCCCTGTTCGAAGGCCGCTTCGGCCATGCCGAAAAGGCCGCGATGCGCGCCGCCGAGCTACCCGAGAACGCCGGCCTGGCGGCCCTGATCGGCGCCCGCGCCGCCCACCGCATGCGCGAGCCGGCGCGGCGCGACGCCTGGCTCGCCGGGATCGTGCACGACACCAATCTCAAGACCGCGCGCCTGA
>Ga0265797_10008044_pt1 | contig 14210 bp, 4 predicted proteins | sample P2T30metagenome_FD_192433 | JGI IMG/M metagenome (GOLD analysis project Ga0265797, IMG submission 192433) | Plant litter microbial communities from East Loma Ridge, Irvine, California - P2 T30 | ecosystem: Environmental > Terrestrial > Plant litter > Unclassified | place: USA: California... | reverse complement strand
GAACGCTGCAGCCGCCACCACGCTCACCGTGAGCGGCAACCACGGCGCCGACTTTACCGGCTCGGCGCTGGGCAACCTGACCACGCTGGATGCAACGGGCGTCAGCGCCACCGGCGCCGCCGGCGCGGTCACCTTCGCCTCGACCTCGGCCGACAAGGCCATGCACATCACCACCGCCGCCGGCGACGACGCGATCGACCTGCGTTCGGTCAGCGCCGCCAACGCCGGCGCCAGCGTGAGCACCGGCGCCGGCAACGACAGCGTCAAGGACACCGCCGGCAACGACACCATCGACACCGGCAGCGGCCACGACACCGTCTACCTGTCGGGCGGCACCGACAATGTCGACCTGGGCGCCGGCGACGACACCTTGTTCGTTAAATCGAGCTTGTCCATCGGCAGCACGTTCAAGGGGGGCGAAGGTAAAGACACACTCGTCATGAGCGCTGCCGTAGCGAGCGCGATCAGCGCGTCGGCAAGCACCACAGTCAGCGGCTTCGAAAAACTGGTTGTCGGTGCAGCCTCGGATACGGCCTCGAACACCGCAATCAACATGGTCAATCTTGGCAACATCAACCACGTCGCCTCGGCCGGCAGCGCCGCCGGCGCCGCGCTGTCGATCGACAACCTGGCCAACAACGGCACCTTCGAGCTGACCGGCGCGCTGGCCGGCAACGCCAGCGTGGCGATCGCCAAGGCCAGCATCGGCGCCAACGACGTGCTCAACATCAAGCTCAATGGCGCGTCGAACATCATCAGCAGCGGCGCCCTGACTGTCGCCAACGTCGAGAAAATCAACATCGTCACGTCCACCCCGGACGCGGCCGGCGCTCCGGGCGCGGCCAGCAAGATCAACCTGGTCGCCGGCGCGGCGCAGTCGCTCGCCATCAGCGGCAACCATGGCGTCGACTTGCGCGGCTCGTCGCTGGCCAGCGCCACCGTGCTCGATGCGTCCGGCGTCACCGCCAGCGGCGCCGCCGGCGCGGTAACGTTCGTGTCGCAAGTGGCCGACAAGGCCATCAACGTCGTCACCGGTAACGGCGACGATGCGATCGACCTGCGTTCGGTCACCAGCACCACCGTCGGTTCGCTGGTCGAGACCGGCGCCGGCAACGACACCGTGTGGGACACCGCCAGCCAGGACTTCATCAACACCGGCGCCGGCAACGACACCGTGTATGTGTCGAGCGGCGGCGACATCGTCGACCTGGGCGCCGGCGACGACACCCTGGTGATCGGTTCGGCCACGCCTGGCGCGGCCGCGTTCACGGGCGGCGCCGGCACCGACACCGTGTCGATGAGCACCGCCGTCGCCGGTGCGCTGAGCGCGACGGCCGATTTCAACGGCATGATCGACGGCTTCGAAAAACTGGGCCTGGACGCGCACAGCGGCGCCGTCACCACGGTCGACCTGGCCAACGTGGACAACATCGACTACGTGGTTTCGGCCGGCAACAGCGTCGCTGGTGGCTCCGAGAAACAAACTTTCGTGTTGAGCGATCTGCAGGGCGGCTCGAGCATCACCATCGCCGGCCGCACGGTTGCCGCGGTCAATGTCGCCAGCGTGACGGCGGCCGACGTGGCAGCCGCCTTCGCCGGCACCTACGGCGGCGCCAACCTGATTAGCAGCGGCAGCGTCACCGGCTGGAGCGCGGCCACCAACCCGGTACCGGGCCAGCTGGTCTTCACCGCCAACGTCAACGGCGACGTGGCGACCCTGGTGCCGACCGTGAGCAACGTGGCGGCCCCGGCCATGCCTGTGGTCAGCAGGATCGACGGCACCCGCGACACCAACGGCGGCGGCACCAACGAGCAGACCACCATCACCTTCGGCGCCCTGGCTGCCGGCCAGTCGCTCAGCATGAGCGGCTTCACCCTGACCGCGACGGGCGCCATGACGGCGGCCCAGGTAACCTCGTGGTTCATGGCGCGTCCACCGGCCGGCTGGAGCCTGGCCGCGCAAGGCGCCAACGGCGACAGCATCAAGTACACCTATACCGCCAGCATCGGCGATGCGGGCGACCTGGTCGTGACCGCGACCGGCACCAGTACCACCAGCCCGCAGGCGGCCCTGATCCTCGACGGCTATGCCGGCCTGAACCTGACCAACATGGCCAGCGGCGGCACCCTGGAGCTGACCGGCGTGAACAGCGGCGCGATGGCGGTGCAGGTGACGGGCGCAGCCACCGGCGCGGCCGACGTGCTGAACATCAAGTTCGGCGGCGCGGCGCATATCGTCAACAGCGGCCTGCTGTACGTCGACGGCGTCGAGAACATCAACATCCTTACCAGCGGCGCCGGCGCCACCGCGGCCAGCCGCATCAACCTGGTCGACGCGGCCGCCACCAAGGTCACCGTCAGCGGCAACCATGGCGTCAACTTCACCGGTTCGACCCTGACCGGCCTGACCAGCCTGGACGCGTCGGGCGTCACCGGCGAAGGCGCCATCGGCGCGGTGCGCTTCGCGGCGCAGTCGGCCGACAAGACGGTGAATGTCGTTACCGGCAACGGCAACGACGTCATCGACCTGCGTCCGATCACCGCCAGCGGCGCCGGCAGCAGCGTCGACACCGGCGCCGGCAACGACACCGTGTACGGTTCGGCAGGCGCCGACACCATCCGCACCGGCGCCGGCAACGACACCGTGCACGCATCGAACGGCGCCGACACCGTCGACCTGGGCGCCGGCAACGACACCCTGGTGATCGGCTCTGTCGCCGTCGCCACCGGTGCGTTCTCGGGCGGCGAGGGCGTCGACACCCTGTCGATGAGCGCGGCCACCGCCGCCACGCTGAGCGCCAGCGCCGACTTCAGCGCCATGGTCGACGGCTTCGAGAAGCTCGGCCTCGACGCCCAGAGCGGCGCCGCCGTCACTGCCATCGACCTGGCCAACCTGGACAACATCGCCCACGTCGTCTCGGCCGGCAACAGCGTGGCCGGCTCGCAGGAAAAGCAGACCTTCGCGCTCAACCCGCTGCAGGCCGGCTCGAGCATCACCATTGCCGGGCGCACCGTCACCGCGATCAACATCGCCAGCGTGTCGGCGGCTGACGTGGCGGCGGCCTTCGCCGGCACCTACGGCGGCGGCTACCTCACCGTCAGCGGCGCGCTGAGCGGCTGGAGCGCGGCGACCAACGCCGTCTCGGGCCAGGTGGTGCTCACCGCCAACACGGGGGGCGACGTGCCGACCTTGGTACCGGTGATTACCAACGTGGCGGCCCCGCGCCTGCCAACGGTAGCAACCGTGAATGGCACCAGCGACACCAATGGCGGCGGCACCAACGAGCAGACCACGATCACCTTCACCGCCCTTACGGCGGGCCAGGCGCTGACGGTCGGCATGTACACCTTGAGCGCGAGCGCGGCGATGACGGCGGCGCAAGTGGCGTCCTGGTTCCTGGCGCGCCCATCGGCCGGCTGGAGCGCTGCGGCGCAGGGCTCGACCGGCGACACGGTCAAGTTCACCTACACCGCCAGCATCGGCGACGCGGGCGACCTGAACGTGAGCACGGCGGGCACCAGCACGCCAGCACCGGACACCATGCTCGTTCTCGACGGCTTCGCCGGCCTGACCGTGGCCAATATGGCCAGCGGCGGCACCTTCGAGCAGACCGGCATCAACAGCGGATCGATCACGGTGCAGGTAACCGATGCGGCGAATGGCATGGCCGATGTCCTTAACGTCAAGCTCAACGGCGCAGCGAATATCGTCAACACCGGTGTGCTCAACGTGGCCAATGTCGAGCAGATCGACATCGCCACCGGCACCATGGGCGGCGCCGCGCCGGGAGCGGCTGCCAAGGTCAACCTGTTCGCCCCGGACGCCACCACGGTGACCGTCAGCGGCAACCATGGCGTCGACTTCACCGGTTCGACCCTGACCAACGTGACCCGCCTGGATGCGTCCGGCGTCAGCGGCACCGGCGTCACCGGCGCCGTCACCTTCACCTCGACCGTGACGGACAAGGCGCTCACGGTATTGAGCGGCAGCGGCAACGACGTGATCGACCTGCGTTCGGTAACCAGCGCCAGCGTTGGCGCCACCGTCAACACCGGCGCCGGCGACGACAGCGTGTGGGGTACCGCGGGCAACGACATCGTCCAGCTGGGCGCGGGCCGCGATATGGTGTTCTCGTCGAGCGGAATGGATACCGTCACCCTGGGCGCCGGCAACGACGTCTACACGCTGTTGTCGGCATCGCACTCGACCGCTGCTGCGTTCGACACGATCACCGACTTCCAGGCCAACACCGTCGGCGGCGCCACCGTTGCCAGCGGCGCCACCACCACGGTGGCGAGCCTGAACGGCGACACCATCGCCCTGAAACTGGCGGGCTCGATCACGGGCGTGTCGGTCAAGGTGGTGGCCGATGCGGCGGCGGCGGCGGCCTGGCTGAACAGCGTCGGCGGCGGCAGCGTGCACAACACGGCCGGCATCGCGCTCGACAGCACCACGGGCAATGTCTACGTCGACCTGGATGCCAACGGTACGCTCGACTCGGTCATCACCCTGACCGGCGTCAGCACGCTGACCGAAGCGGCGTTCGTCATCACCCGCTGATCGAATCCGCAACCGCAGCCCGTGCAATGCGGGCTGCCACGCCGGCAGTCCCCCTGCCGGCAATCGGCGACAAGCCGTAGATCGGTCCCTCGGCCTGCAGGTGCAAGCTTGCAGGGCGTTTTTCATTTCTGCCGCAAACCAAGAGAGACCATGCTCGATTGCGAGGGCGATCAGCTGCGTTCGTTGCCAAGGAACTCATAGAGCGTTGTAAGTTCCACAGTTCCCAAGAAAAATAAGAAAAATCGTATTTTTCGCTTTGTTCATTTTTACTGTTTGGGGAATAATGATGACAGGCAATATCTTCATCCCGCGAATGCAAGGATGCAGGCATGCCTGCATCCGGGCCGGGCGACCGCGACGGCATGAGCGCGCCATGACAGCGCTACCTTTCTGATCATCGATTTTTGGAACATTAATGGCTACTACCTACCACGAAGACATCCAACAGCTGTATGTCGCGTACTTCAACCGTCCGGCGGACAAGGCCGGTCTGGAATTCTGGGAAACCGTCGTCGAGGCGGGCAAGGGCGACACCAGCGCCATCTCGGCGGCATTCGCCGCGTCGAATGAATACAAGACCCATTATGCAGGGATGACGTCGCACCAGATCGTGGCCGAGGTGTACACCAACCTGTTCGGCCGCGCGCCGGAGCAGGCCGGCCTGGACTTCTGGGCCAACGGCATGGACGCCGGCCTGTTCACCATCGACAACGCGGTGACGGCGATCGCTGCCGGCGCCCAGGGCAGCGACCTGACGGCCTACAACAACAAGGTCACCGCCGCCACCCGTTTCACCAACGCGCTCGACACCGATTCCGAAATCGGCAAGTACGGCAATGCCGGCGCCGACATCAACGCGCGCGCCAAGGTGTTCCTGGACGGGATTACCGACGACGCGTCGCTGGCGGCCTACATGAACGTGGCCGGCATGGATGACGCCGTGCTGACCGTGCTCGGCCGTGACGGCACCGTGCCGACCACGCCGACCACGCCGACCACGCCGATCGGCACGACGCCTTCCGTGCCGGTCGACCCAGGCACGCCGGATCCTGCACCGGCGCCTTCAGTGCCTGTGGTGCCGGTCGATCCGGTGACGCCGGCCCCCGAACCGGCGCCTACCGTCATCGCTACCCTGACCGTCAACGACGACGACCTGACCGGCACCGCCGGTAACGACCTGTTCATGGCCGGCACCGACAGCGCCACCGGCGTCCTGGTGCTCAACGGCCACGACAAGATCGACGGCGGCGCCGGCACCGACACCATTCAGGTGACGAGCGCGATGGGCGGCGTCACGCTCGACGGCGCGCTGACCATCAGCAATATCGAGAAGCTGACCATCAAGAATACCGAAGAAGACGTCAACGCCAACCTGTCGGCCTGGACCGGCCTGCAGCACGTGTCGGTCGAGCAGCTCGGCGTCGACAAGACCGTGAAGCTCACCACGTCGGACAATGTCAGCAGTGTGAGCATCACTGGCGGCAAGGATATGGAAATCATCGATGCCGGCGCCACCGGCGCCCTGGCCAGGGTGTCGTTCGACGGCTCGACCGGCACGTCGTATGTCAAGTCCAACGCGTTGACCTCGCTGAACATGTCGAACATAGAAGATGGCGGCGTCTTCATTGAAGGGTCTGCGGCGCCGCATACCTTGGACGTCACGCTCGATCACGTCAGCGGCGCCAATTGGGCGGGGTTTCTCGACAATACCGCAACCACCGTCAATATTACTGCCACCGGCGCTGCCTCCGACCTCGTGGTGGCGATTGCTGCCGCTACCCGAATCAATATCAGTGGCGACCAACATCTCACCATGCAATTGCCAGACGGTGCCCAGGTTGACAGCGTCTACGTATCCACCAATACCGCTGGCGTGCACATCAAAGGCACACTGAGCAACGGGGTCGCTTTCAACGGAGGGGCAGGCGCAGACGAGATCAGCCTGAGTAATAACACCCGTGCAAGCGACATGGGGGCGGGTGACGATATCGTGACCATGTCCGGAGAAATGGGCACCGGTGGCACGCTCGCGGGCGGGGCCGGCAACGATACGTTGATGATGAATACCAGGGTCGCTGGCAGGATCAGCGCATCGGACGCCGCCATCAGCGGCTTCGAAATCCTCAAGTTGAGCCCCTACGGTAGCAGCAGCCAAGTGATCGACCTTGCCAAGTTCAACGGCAACGTCAATCACATCATCCTGGATGGCAACAATTCGAGCGGTAGCGGGGACAGCGCAGGGCTGGTATTCATGAACCTGGCCAATAACGCAACACTCGAATTGACCAGCCCAAACAGCGGCACCATGGACGTGCAGGTCAGCGGCGCCGCCGCCGGCAGCACCGACGTGCTCAACATCAAGCTCAATAGCAGTAGCGAGCTCGTCAACCCGGGCACCCTGACCGCGGCCAACATCGAGACTGTCAACATCATGGCGACGGATTACGAAGCAGGCGCCTACCTGTCCGGCGCAAGCAAGATCAACCTGGTCGCAGCCGACGCGACCAAGGTAACCATCAGCGGCAGCCATGGCGTCGACTTTACCGGTTCGACCCTGGGCAACCTGGTTTACCTGGACGCATCGAATGCCGGTGGCGCGGGTGCGATCGGCGCCGTGACCTTCGCGTCGCAAGCGACCGACAAAGCCATGAGCGTCAAGACCGCAGGCGGCAACGACAGCATCGACCTGCGCTCGGTCACCAGTGTCGGCGCCGGCGCCACGGTCGACACCGGCGCGGGCGACGACACCGTCTGGGGCACCGCCGGCAACGACAGCATCAAACTGGGCGACGGCCGCGACACCGTGTATTCGTCGGCCGGCGCCGATGTCATCACCTTGGGCGGCGGCAACGACGTCTATGTGCTGCAACAGGCATCGCACTCGGGCGCGACCGTGTTCGACAAGATCGTCGATTTCACGGCCAACACCGTCGCCGGCGCCACCATTGCCGCCGGCGCCACCGCCACGGTGGCAGACCTGAACGGTGACACCATCTCGATCAAGGTCGGCGCGTCGGCCACGTCAGGCATCGCGGTGAGCGTGAAAGGCAGCGAAGCGGACGCCCTGAACTTCCTGCAAAGCACCTCGGCCAATAGCGCCGCCCACGCCACGGGCATCGCGCTGGACAGCACCACCGGCAAGCTGTATGTCGACCTCGATGCCGACGGCGTTGCCGATTCGGTGATCGTGCTGACCGGTGTGAACAGCATTACGGAAGCGGCGTTCGTCGTCACGCATTAAACGTTTCATTGACGGTAAATGTTTCATTGACGGCGCCGTCCTCGCAAGAGGGCGGCGCCGTTTGCACACCCGTCGTCCGGGACGCTGCACGGCCGACCCTCGCGCCCGCTCTTCGCCTCACACATTCATCGCAGTTTCACATGAAGCCCGGATCCGTCGGCGGTCCGTCGCGTACGTTCGACCACGCATTGGATACTTCGTTAAAACCCGTAACAGACCAAAAAAATAAATAATCCACAACAAAATGTTGTATTTCCTGTTGGAATTTACCGTGTTTGTTGGTTTTATCGAATTTCGATTGCAATAAAGCGCGTATTTTGAAATAATTCTGTTGAGAAATTTAAGTTGCCGTGGTGCTCAAGAGTGAGAATTTTTGAGAAAGTATCACTATTGCCGGTTAAGCGTGTTGAATCATGCAGCGATGAAGCACGCGCCTGCAGCGATCTGCATGAGGGTTATCTTTGTTAAATTTAGGAACACAAATGAATAAAAATTCATCGCGGCTGAGCATCGGCATGATTTGGGCCATTGAAATGGCCTTGGCAGTTATCCTGATCCCTTGTTTTGCTGCCGGCCTTGTTTTGACGGTCATATTGAGTCCAGCAATATTGACGTTGTGTTTCTTATATGTGTCCACCATGTGTTTCAAGCGATTCCTCAGGATTGCGTCGAATAACATCGCCTATTTCGTTAATTCAGGAAAAATCTGAATAGCTTCGTGCGCCGTCGATCGCGCAATGCTGAAAATAATTAATGGACTGACACCAGGAAAAGGGTGCGCCTTCGGGGTCGGCCATGTCTGACTGGATTGCTGCCCACCGCAGGGGATACCATCATGCAAGCGGCATGTGCGGTGCGGCATGAAGCGGTATACCGGCGGCACGACTGCCGCCGTGGATGAGTGCCAATCCCGTCCTGGCACCTTCGGATAGCACGGCCGCGACACTGTCCCAATCTCAATCCGGACCACCATGGCACGATCGTACGAACTTCAAATCCAGCAGTTGTATGTGGCGTATTTCAACCGTCCTGCAGACCATGCCGGCATGCAGTTCTGGAATGCGGTGGTCGACGCCGCCGACGGCGACACGGACGCCGTCTCGGCGGCATTCGCCGCGTCGGACGAGTACAAGCGCGAGTACGCCGACAAGAGCACGGCCGAGGTTGTCAGCACGGTGTACCGCAACATTTTCGGGCGGGCACCCGATAGCGCCGGCCTGGACTTCTGGGCCCGGGGCCTGCAAGCCGGTTTGTTCAGTGTCGACCATGCGGTGACCACGATCAAGGACGGCGCCCAGGGCGCCGACCGTATTGTCTTCGACAACAAGGTCAATGCCTCGGCCGTGTTCACGCGCTCGCTCGACACGGCGCAGGAGCAGGCCGGCTACAACGGGGCCGACGCCAACAACCGCGCCAAGGTCTGGCTGAACGGCATCAGCAGCGATGTAACGCTCGCGCAGGCGATCCTGAAAGGCGTGATCGACCAGACAGTCGCCACCGTCATCAGCGGCATCAAGCCGCCGACGCCGACGCCGATCGTCATGCCGGTTCCGCAGCCTGATCCGACCCCGACGCCGCAACCGACCCCGCAACCCGTGCCAGCGCCGGACCCGGTTCCGACACCGGCGCCATCGCCCGAGCCGGCCGTCGCCCCGGGCACCGAACTGAGCGTCAATGACGACAACATCGTCCTCACCGCGGACGACGATATTCTGCTGGCCGACAACGACGCCGCGACCGGCATGCTGACCCTGAACGGCAACGACCGGGTCGATGGCGGCGACGGCAGCGACACCATCATTGTGACGAGCATGCGCGGCGGCGTCGTGCTCGGCGCGTCGCTTGCAGTGCGCAACATCGAAAACCTGAGCATCGCCAACGCTGACGCAGCGATCGATGCCAACCTCTCGGGCTGGGCCGGCCTCGAACGCATCGCGGTCGAGCAGTATGGCGACGGCGCCGTGTCCATCATCACCGGCGGCAACGTCGAGCGGATCAAGCTGGCCGGCGGCAGCCGCATCACGCTGCTCGACAGCGCCCCGGAACACCGCTTGGCGAGCGTTTCGCTGAGAGGCCATGGCGGCCAGGCCCTTATCGAATCGGACGCGCTGACGTCGTTGAGCCTTTCGAGGGCAAGCGGCAGCGTCACCGTCAAGGCCTCGGTCGCGCACGCGCTGGACCTGTGGCTCGACGATGTCAACGCCGCCGCCGGCGCGACGGTCGCCCCGGTCGTCGTCAAGGACCTGACCGCCACCCGCGTCGACATCGCGGCCTTCGGCGCCGCATCGGCCATCACGCTGGCCACCGACGCCGCCAGCGCCATCCACATCGACGGCGACCAGATCCTCAGCATCACCCTGGACGACGCCGGCGAGCACGGCGCCACCATCGCCACCATTACCTCGGTCAACAGCGCCGGCGTGATCGTCGAGGGCGCGCTGGGCAACGGCGCCGCGTTCACCGGCGGCGACGGCGCCGACCAAGTCACGCTCGGCGCCAGCACGCGCGCCATCGACATGGGCGCGGGCGACGACAGCGTCACCCTGAACCGGGTCCTGGGCGCCGGCGCGGCCATCGCGGGCGGCGAAGGTTACGACACGCTGTACTCCAGCGCCGAGGTCGCCGCGGCGGTGAAATCGACGTCGAATGTCACCATCACCGGCTTCGAGAAACTGGTCCTCGGCGCCGCCAGCGGCGCCACGGCGCTGCAGATCAATGCGGCCAGGGTCGGCAATCCGCAGGACATTTCGCTCGACGGCAACCAGATTGGCGGCAATGGACTGGAGATCAGCAACCTGCGCAATCAGGCCACGGTCGAACTGACCCAGGCCAGCAGCGGCGTCACGCGCCTGTTCGTCGGTAGCGCCGCCACGTCCGCCGGCAAGGCCCTGAACATCGCCCTCAATGGCGAAACGAACCTGGTCAACAGCGGCACGTTGCGGGTCGGCTATGCCGAGACGGTAAACATCGTTACCACGACCTCGGGCGCGCACGCGCCGGCCGCCGCCAGCACGCTGGCGCTGTACGGCAACACGACAGTCACCACGGTCAACCTGTTCGGCAACCACGGCATCGACTTCACCGGTTCGTCGATCGCGAGCCTGGACGCGCTGGACGCGTCCGGGGTGTGGGCCGATGGCGCCGCCGGCGCCGTGACGTTCGTGTCGAGCGCCACCGCCAAGAGCATGAACATTGCGACCGGGCAGGGCAACGATGTCATCGACCTGCGTTCGGTCACGGGTACTAGTGCCGGCAGCACGGTCAACACCGGCATTGGCGACGACATCGTGTATGGCGGCGCCGGCGACGACGTCATCGATCTGGGGGCGGGGCGCGATATCGTGTATTCGTCCACTGGCGCGGACGTCATCACGCTTGGCGCCGGGCACGACGTCTATGTGCTGCAGTCGGCGCCGCATTCGAGCGCGGCAATGCCCAGCACGATCGCCGACTTCCAGGCCAACACCATGGCCGCCGGGGTTACGGCGGCGGCAGTCGCCAACGGCGCCACCACCGCGGTGGCTGATCTGAACGGCGACACGATTGCGCTCAAGGTGGGCGCGCTGGCGACGGCGGGCATTGCGGTGCGCGTGGTGGACGGCGAAGCGGCCGCGCTTGGTTTCCTGAGCAGCACAGCGGCCAATAGCGATGCCCATACCACCGGCATCGCGCTCGATGGCATGACCGGCAAGTTGTATATCGATCTGGACGCCGATGGCAGCCTGGATGCGGTGATCGTCCTGACAGGCGTCGCCGCGATCACCGAAGCGGCTTTCGTCGTCACGCATTGAGCCGCGCCTGTCACGCATCCCTGCTTGCACAGCGTTTTATTCTTGCCGTTCCAGTCGCCGTACAACTGTGGCCGCAACCACCGCCGAATCACACAGCAACCGGTCCGCGCCAACCAAACGCGCCGCGTCGATGTCGTCCGGCGCGCGCACCATCAGATTGATGGTCACTCCACGCGCGCGCCAGGCCGCCGGCAGGCCGCCATCCCGCGCCGCCGCCAGCACATTTGACGCCGCATCCGGCGCGTAATACACGTCGCCCGCATGCACTTCGAGCACCGGTTCGTCCTGCACCGGCCAGCCCAGGCCCAGCAAGCGCCCGACGGCGTTGCGCGCCTGGCGGTAGCGTGGCCGTGCATCGGCATCGGCAGCGTCGAGATACACCGGCTCCACGCGCCAGCCCGGCCGTTGCTGCGCCAGCAGTTCGCGCAGCTGATCCGCGGCCAGCGGATCGAACGTGGCGCCGGACCGCGCCCAGTCGCTGACGTCGACCAGCAGGCGGCGGCGCGTGTCCGCCGTCGCCGCAGCTTCCGCGTCGGCCAGTTGCGCCGCCAGGTCTTGCCACGCCGTCTCGCCTTGTGGCGCGGCCCGCGCCAGCGCCGCGCGCCACGCCGCATGGCGCGCCGCCGTCTTGGCCCGCGCGCGCGCCAGCGTGTCCAGGTAGCGGGCCGCGCACTGCGCCGGCCGGAACGACTGGTCAAGCAGCGCCACCGCGCGCGCGCCCAGCGCGGCGCGCTGCGCCGGGTCGCGCCGCAGCGTTTCCAGCGCCGCGCCCAGTTCGGGCTCGGTGAAGCGGTCGGGCAGGCGCCACACCGCATCCGGCGGAAACTCGGCCATCGACCCGTTGGCGTTGACGATCGTGGCCAGGCCGTAGTTCATGCAGTCGAGCACCGCGCCCGAACTTTCGCCCTGGGCGTTGGTGCGCAGCTGCACGCCGACGTCGGCCGCCTGCAGGTATTGGCGATAGGTGGCGTCGTCGGTCCAGCCGGCGATGCGGATGTTGGCGCCGGCGCCGGCGCGCCGGATCAGCCCCTCGACGTCGACGCCGTACGGGCTGTCGTGATTGGCGCCGACCAGGATCAGCATGCAATCGGGCGCGCCGTGCAGTGTCGATGCGCTCCAGGCGCGCAGCAGTTCGTGGGTCAGCTTGTGCGGCGCGATGAAGCCGAAGCTGCACACCAGGAAGCAGTTCGGCGCGATGCCGAGCGCGGCGCGCGCGCTGGCGCGATCGATCACGGCCGGCGGCGTGCGCGGATGCGGGATCACGTCGATGCGCTTGGTCGCACCCGGCCCGTACCAGTCGGCCGCCAGCTGGCGCGCATGCTGCGAATGGACGATGGTGCGGGTGGCGCCTTCGATCACGGGCAGGCTGCCGGGCCAGTCCTTGTGCACCTGGCCTTGTCCGCTGGCGGCGGCCGCTTCGCTGGCGCGCAGCGCCAGGTAGCCGTGCGAGTGGAACAGCGCCTCGAGCCAGGCATGCGGCGCGGCGCCGCTCATCTGCGCGTGCACCAGCGCGCCGCCCAGGAAAAAGTCGTGCAGCACCACCACGCCCGGATGGCGCGCCATCAGGGCGAACATGTGGCTGTGCAGGGGGCTGTTGCCGAGCTGGTAGAGCACCTGGTCATAGCCGGCGCCATGTTCGGCGAACCAGGCCGCCGTGCGCACCGGCAGGTGCGCCAGGGCGGGCGGCATGCGCACCTCGTCCTGGGCCGCGACCAGTTCGATGTCGGCGTGCGCCGTCAGTTCCATCAGCAGTTCGGTGGCGTAGGTGGCGATGCCGCTGCGCTCGGGCGGCAGCGGTGAGACGAAGGCCAGGCGCGGCCGTGCATCGGCGCCCGCGCCTGCACCGTCCAGGCTGCGCAAGGTGCGCAGGATGGCGTTTGCGCGCGGCGACAATGCGGCTACCTGGTCGCCGCCAGCCCGGCCGCCCGCCGGCGGCGCGCTGCCGGACGCCATCACCATCCGGTAGGCGCGTTCGTACAGCATGGGGAAGCGCTTGAGCACGCGCAGCGCCAGCTGGCGCACGCGCGGGCTGCGCAGCACCAGGCGCGCCGCGAACAGCGCCGGCCGCGCCAGTGTCCGCAACGGCGAAGCGGTGCGCCGCGCTACCGGCTCCGGATCGGCAACAGGCAGCGTCTGCGGCGCCAGCACCACGACTACGGGCGATGTGCCGTCCGCGCTCTCGAGCGGTCCGGTCAGGCAATGCAGAAGCGAATCGTCGCGGTGTGGGTAACTGGCGTGGGGTGGCATGGGCGCGGCGTCGGTAATATGGTGTGAGCGGCATTATAAGACCGGCGCCAACGCGGCAGTTTCAAGCGCCGGGCAAGCTCGCATCGGCGTGCTCCGTATTGACGTCAGCAGCGCCCTGCGTTCCCTGCGCGGCGCGGCGCTATCGTTGTGAAACTGCAACCAACTTGGCGCGCGCCGCCTGTGGCGGGCCTGTGCTGCCCTGTGGCGCCGATCTCCGCCGGCGCGCCTGCCGGGGTAAAATAACGGGATGACTTCCCCGATCTTCACCCACCTGCGCGTCCACTCCGAATACTCCATCGTCGACGGCCTGGTCCGCATCGACGACCTGGTCAAGGCGGCGGTCAAGGACAACCAGCCGGCGCTGGCCGTG
>Ga0265797_10008043_pt1 | contig 14212 bp, 14 predicted proteins | sample P2T30metagenome_FD_192433 | JGI IMG/M metagenome (GOLD analysis project Ga0265797, IMG submission 192433) | Plant litter microbial communities from East Loma Ridge, Irvine, California - P2 T30 | ecosystem: Environmental > Terrestrial > Plant litter > Unclassified | place: USA: California... | reverse complement strand
TGGCCCTCGGGCCCGGCGGCCTTGGTGCTCGTCCCCCGGGCGAAGACGTCCGTCCCCGCGGGCAGCCCCGGCCCGTCGTCGGCGACCTCGACCCGCAGGGTGCCGGCGTCGGGGCGGGCGAGGGTGACGACCACGCGCGGTCGCGCGCCGCCGGGGCGGACGCGAGGGGCTCCTCCGGCCCCCGCCTCGACCCCCTGGGCAGCGTGCTCAGCCGACGCCTCGGACGCCCCTGCCGCCCCGGGCACCGCAGCGACCGGCGGACCGGCGAGCGCGTCGGCGTCGGCCCGCGGTGCGACCGCGTCGAGGGCGTTGTCGACGAGGTTGCCGACCACGGTGACGAGGTCGCGGACGTCGACCCCCGCCTCCGGCGACCCCGGGGCGACGTCGAGGACGAGCTCCACGTCGCGCTCGCGGGCCTGCGCGGCCTTGCCGAGCAGCAGGGCGGCGAGCACGGGCTCGTCGACGCCCGCGACGAGGCGGTCGGCGAGCACCTGCCCGAGGTCGAGCTCGTCGGCGGCGAAGCGCACCGCCTCGTCGCCGCGGCCGAGCTCGACGAGCGCGACCATGGTGTGCAGGCGGTTCGCGTGCTCGTGGGTCTGTGCGCGGAGGGCGTCCGAGAGGGTGCGCAGGGTGCGCAGCTCGTCGCCGAGCCGCACCACCTCGGTGCGGTCGCGCAGCGTGGTGACGGTGCCCTGGGCGCGGTCCGGCCGCCCCGGGCGCGCGGGTGCCGTGGCGGGGCGCTGGTCGACGACGAGCACGTGCTCGCGGGCGACGTGCACCTCGTCGCGGACGGTGCGCCCCTCGGCGAGGAGCAGCCCGAGCGACGCGGGCAGGTCGAGGTCGGCGACGGGCACCGGCGCACGGCCGAGCCCCGCGGGGTCGAGGTCGAGTCCGAGCAGCTCCACGGCGTGGTCGTTGGCGAGGGTCAGCCGACCGCGCTCGTCGACGAGCAGCAGCCCCTCGCGGACCGAGTGCAGCACCGCCTCGTGGTGGTCGCTGATGTGGCCGAGCTCCTCGGGGCCGCGGCCCCGCGTGACGCGGCGCAGGTACCGGCTCAGCCACCACGAGGCGAGGGCGCCGAGCGCGACCGTGGCGAGGGCTCCGCCGACGAGCAACGGCAGCCGCTGCTGCAGGGCCGCCGCGACGGCGTCGACGGTCACGCCCGCGGCGACGAGCGCCACCACCTCGCCCTCGTCGTCGACCACGGGCACCACGGCCCGCACCGACGGTCCGAGCGTGCCCGCGTACGTCTCGGTGAACGCCTCCCCGGCGAGCGCCGGCGCGATCGTGCCGAGGAACGGTCGTCCGATCTCGTCCGGGTCGGGGTGCGTGAGGCGCGTGCGGTCCGGGGTCATGATCGTCACGAAGTCGGTGTCCGTGTCGCGCATCAGGTCGAGGGCGTAGGGCTGCAGCACCGCCGAGGGGTCGGCGTCGTCGAGGGCGTCGACGACGAAGGGGGCGTCGGCGACGCTCGTGGCGAGGGCGGTGCACCGGGCGGCGGCGGCGCGCTCCGTGTCGCCGCGGACCGAGTGCCACTGCCACGCCGCCGCGACGACGACGAGCAGGACCACGCCGACGAGCTGCAGGGCGAACAGGCGGGCGGCGGTGCTGGCGCGGCGCATCGGGTCTCCTCTCGCGACGCTGCGGGCCGGCGGGCACCTGCCCGCCGCGTCCATCCTCGTGCACCGGAGGCGCCACCCGGCACCGCGCGCACGTCCGGCCCGGCGCGACCAGTACGACCACAACGTCGCGGCCCTGCCGCGACGGTCGCAGGATCGCGTGCACCACACCACCGAGCGCGACGACGACGTCGCGAGAGTCGAGGACGACCGATGGCGACGAAGCCCGAAGACCGACGCCCCTCCACGCAGGCCCGCGGTGCCGACCCGGGCACGGGCCGGGCCGGGCCCGCCCGCTCGCCGCTGGCGCGCCTCCGGCGCATCGACCGCTCGCACTGGCTCTACATCGCCGTCATCGTGGCGGTCGCGGCCGGGATCCTCGTGGGGCTCGCCGCCCCCGAGGCGGCGCGGGCGCTGAAGCCGATCGGCACGGGGTTCGTGTCCCTCATCTCGATGATGATCGCGCCGGTGATCTTCTGCACGATCGTGCTCGGCGTCGGCTCCATCGCGAAGGCGGCGACCGTCGGCAAGGTGGGCGGCCTCGCCCTCGGCTACTTCATCGCCATGTCGACGTTCGCCCTGGGCATCGGCCTCGTCGTCGGCAACCTCGTGCACCCCGGCGAGGGGCTCATGACGGGCGGCACCGGCTACGAGGCGCCCGCGAGCGAGGAGGCCGGCGGCACGGCGGGCTTCCTGCTGGGGATCATCCCCGACACGCTCGTGTCGTCGCTGACGAGCGGGTCGATCCTGCAGACGCTCTTCGTGGCCCTGCTCGTCGGCTTCGCGCTGCAGCGGATGGGCTCGCGCGGGCAGACGGTGCTCGACGGGATCCGCAACCTGCAGGTGCTCGTCTTCCGCATCCTCGCCATGATCATGTGGATCGCGCCGCTCGGCGCGTTCGGCGCGATCGCGGCCGTCGTCGGCGAGACCGGCATCAGCGCGATCGTCGCCCTCGGCACGCTCATGCTCGCGTTCTACGTCACCTGCGTCGTGTTCGTCGCCGGAGTCCTCGGCCTGGTGCTGCGCCTGGTCACGGGCATCAACATCGTCAAGGTCATGCGGTACCTGGGCCGCGAGTACCTGCTCATCGTGTCGACGTCGTCGAGCGAGGTGGCCCTGCCGCGCCTCATCGCGAAGATGGAGCACCTCGGCGTCTCGAAGCCCGTCGTCGGCATCACCGTGCCCACCGGGTACTCGTTCAACCTCGACGGGACGGCGATCTACCTCACGATGGCGTCGCTGTTCATCGCGAACGCCATGGGCACCCCGCTCGACGTCGGCGAGCAGCTGTCGCTGCTGCTGTTCATGATGATCGCCTCGAAGGGCGCCGCGGGCGTCACCGGGGCCGGCATCGCGACCCTCGCCGGCGGCCTGCAGGCGCACCGCCCGGACCTCGTCGACGGCGTGGGCGTCATCGTCGGCATCGACCGGTTCATGTCCGAGGCGCGCGCCCTCACCAACTTCACCGGCAACGCCGTCGCGACCCTGCTCGTCGGCACGTGGACGCGCGAGATCGACCGCGCCCGCGTCGACGTCGTGCTGCGCGGCGACGATCCCTTCGACGAGTCGACGATGTCCGGGGACGGGCACGGCGACCACGCCGAGGCGGCGCACACGGTCGCCGAGGAAGCCGGAGCCGCGGGTGCGGCCGACGAGGCCGCCACGGGCCGCGATCCCCGCGCCGTGGGGGCCGCGCCCGCCGGGGCCGAGGGGACTGCGGACGACGCCGGTGCGCGCTCGGGCGACGCCGACCGCCCCGCGTCCTCCCGCGGGACGGACGACCGGGTGTCGACCGACGCCGTCCGGACCATCGTCGGCGAGGACTTCAGGGTCGGACGGCGCTGAGGCCCGACGGCCGCCTGGAGCGGGACGCTCGCCGGTCCGGCGGGCGTCCCGCTCCTGGCACGTCCCGCCGGACCGACGGTCCCGTCAGGCGGCGCCGACGACCAGCTCGCCGACGCTCGCGCCCTCGGCACCGAAGACCACGCGGCGGGTGCCGACCGCGTCGGCGAAGGCCCGGTCGTGGGTGACGACGACGACCGCGCCGGGGAAGTGCACGAGGGCGCGCTCCATCACCTGCGCGCTGGCGACGTCGAGGTGGTTCGTCGGCTCGTCGAGCAGCAGCAGCGACGCCCCCGACAGCAGGCACTGAGCCATCGCGACCCGCGCCCGCTGACCACCCGAGAGCGTGCCGAGCTTCTTCTGCAGGTCGGCCTCCGAGAACTGGAACAGCGTGAGGAACCGCTGCACCGACTTCTTCGTCGCCCGCAGCGCGAGGCTGTCGGGCATCGCCCCCACCGCGTGCGCCACGGTGTCCGTGTCGTCGAGCTCGGCCACCGTCCGGTCGTACGAGGCCACCTTGACGCCGGCCGCGACGTCGGCGCGGCCCCGGTCGGCCCGCCGCGACCCCTCGAGCACGCTGAGCAGGGTGCTCTTGCCGCTGCCGTTCGACCCGGTCACGACCACGCGGTCACCGCGGCGCACCTCCAGGTCCAGGCCGTCGACCAGGGTGCGGTCGCCGACGTCGATCCCGAGGCCGTCGACGCGGCAGAGGACGTCCTTGACGTGCAGGCCGTCGTAGATCTCCGTCACGACCCGGTCGGCGGGGCGGGGCGTGCGCTCCTTCTTGATCCGGGCGAGGTCGCGACCGAGGCGACCCGCGCCTCCGGACCCCGCCGCCTTCGCCGCCTCGCGGCGGTCGGCGATGCCCTCGGCCTCGAAGGCGAGCAGCTCGGCCTCGTGCGCGTGCAGCTGCTCGATCGACTTCAGGCGGAACTGCTTCTGCGTCACGTACGACGCCCAGTCGCCCGGGTACTCGTGCAGGTGGTTCGCCTCGACCTCGACGATGCGCGTGACCACCGCGTCGAGGAACGCCCGGTCGTGCGACACGACGAGGGCCGCACCGCGGAACGAGCGGAACCACTGCTCGAGCCACTCCACGCCCGCGACGTCGAGGTAGTTCGTCGGCTCGTCGAGCAGCAGCACGTCGGGGGCCTCGAGCACGATGCGCGCCAGCGCCGCGCGGTTGCGCCAGCCCCCGCTCAGCTGCCCGACGGGCGTCGCCCGGTGCACCTCGTCGAAGCCGAGCACCGTGAGGGCCCGGTCGACGTCGCGCTCGCGGTCCCAGCCGCCCAGGCGGTCCATCTCGGCGAAGAGCTCGGCCTGCCGGTCGACGAGGCGCATCATCTCGTCCATGCGGTCCGCGTCGACCGCGGCCTCGGCGATGCCCGTCTCGAGGTCGGCGAGCTCGGCCTCGACGCCGCGCACGTGCTCGAACACCTCGTCGAGCACCTCGACCACGGTGAGGTCGCCGTCGAGCTCGCTGAACTGCGAGAACCACCCGAGGCGCAGGCCCGGCTCGACGGTGACGACGCCCTCGTCGGGCTGCAGGCGGCCGAGCGCCAGCTGCAGCAGCGTCGACTTGCCGGAGCCGTTGCGACCGACGATCCCCACCCGGTCCCCCGCCTCGAGGCGCAGGCTCGCCTCGCGCAGGACCGGTCGGCCGTCGTGGCGGAGGGTGACGTCGTTCAGGCGGATCAGGCTCACCGTGCCATCCTCGCAGGAACACCCGCGGCGCCCCGTGCGTTGCACCCGGTGGCACCGCGCACCGACCCGGTGCCGGACCCGCTCCGAACGAGGAGGCACCATGACACGTCCCGCCCCGGGCGGACCCGCGCGACGCTCCTGGCTCGCGCGCCTCCTCCGTCCCGACGCGCCCGAGCAGGGCACCGCCGCCCCGACCGCCCCCGACACCGAAGGACACCCCGTGACCCACGTCTCCCCCGAGTCCACGCCCGCCCCCAGCGGCCGCACCGAGACCGCGATCCTCGCCGGAGGGTGCTTCTGGGGCGCGCAGCAGCTGCTCCGTCGCCGCCCCGGCGTCATCTCGAGCCGCGTCGGCTACAGCGGTGGCCACGTCGCGAACGCCACCTACCAGAACCACGGCGGGCACGCCGAGGCCGTCGAGATCGTCTTCGACCCGGGCGTGATCTCGTACCGCGAGTTGCTCGAGTTCTTCTTCCAGATCCACGACCCGTCGACGAAGGACCGCCAGGGCAACGACGTCGGCGACAGCTACCGCTCGGCGATCTTCTTCACCACCGACGAGCAGCGCGACGTGGCCCTCGACACCATCGCGGACGTCGACGCCTCGGGCCTCTGGCCCGGGAAGGTCGTCACCGAGGTCACCGCCGCGGGCGACTTCTGGGAGGCGGAAGAGGAGCACCAGGACTACCTCGAGAAGCGCCCGAACGGCTACACCTGCCACTTCGTGCGTCCCGGCTGGGTGCTGCCGAAGCGCGACGCCGTCGCGAGCTGACCCGCGCCCGCGCCCGACCCCGTACCGCCCCCTCGTCGTCGACGAGGGGGCGGTGCGTCGTCCGGGGCACCCGCCGACCGAGGCGGGTCCGTCCCGCGGGGGACGCGCATCCGGCCGTCGGCCGCGAGACTCGACCGCGAGGGGGCACCATGACGAGCACGCACGACGACCGACCCGGGGACGCCCCCGCCACGACGGCCGGAGGCGCGGCCACGCCCCGCAGGACCGGCTGGTCCCCGACGCGCACCGTCGCCCTCGTCGCCGCCCTCGCGCTCGGCGTGCCCGCTGCGGCGTACGGAGGCATGTGGTGGCTCCTCGCGCCCCGCCCCGTCGTGACCACCGTCACCGGACCCGACGGTAGGACGGTCGACCTCGACTGGTCCGAGCACCCAGGGCAGGCCGGCACGTCGGTCGACGAGGTCCTCTCGGCGCCGTCCCTCGACGAGGGCGTCGCCGGCGGCGAGGCCCTCGTCGCCGAGGTGAAGGCGGTCGTCACGGACCGTGCGGGACTCACCTGGGGCGCGCCTCCAGCCGTCCAGGTCGAGCAGGGCACGGTGTTCCCGGTCGAGAACGGCTGGGGCGGACCGTCACTGCTGCGGACCGTGAACCTGCCGGCGGAACAGACGACGTCGGTGCCGCGCTCGTGGACCGAGAAGCAGGCGGTGATCGACCTGGTCGGCGAGGCCGCGGCCCGGCACGGGTGGTCCGAGCCGGTGCTCGACGAGGACCGCTGGCCGCGACCCGAGGCCGAGCGCGTCCGCGACCTCGGCGGTGCGACGCCGCCCGAGCAGGTCCTCGTCGCCGGCACGGTCACCGGGCCGCACGGCCAGTGGCTGGCGTTCACCTTCACCGACCCGTCGAAGGCCGACGGCCCCGCCGCCGACCGGTGGTCTCCCCCGGCGGACGCCGGCTGGGAGCCGGAGTCCTTCACGCTCGCCTACGGGGCGAACGGCCTCCTGCCCGCCGCCGACCGCGCCGACTTCGAACGTCGCGCCGTGCCCTTCGCCGGACAGCCGCTGCCCGAGGCGCAGGAGGACTGACCAGGAGCGCACCGGCGCGGCGCCCGGCGCCGCGCAGGGGCCGGAGGCGTCAGTCCCGCCGGGCCGCCCGGTCGCGACCGCGGTCCCGCAGCAGGTCCGCCGAGCGCACGAGCCGGAGCGCCGTCACGAGCAGCACGCCGCCGAGGACGTTGAAGGCGAGCGTGTACCCGAACCAGCCCAGCCACTGCAGGTAGCCGATCGCGGCGCCCGACTGGATCGCCCCGAAGACGAGGAGCGAGTCGAGGATCGAGTGGAACAGCTGCAGGCCCGCGAGGAGGAACCCGCCGACCACCGCGGCGACGACCTTCGCCGGGTCCGAGTCCGTGCCCTGCTGCATGCGCGTCACCAGGGTGATGGTGCTGCCGCCGAGCACGGCGAGCGCCACCACCTCGAGGCCGAACGGAGCGTCCACGTAGTGGCGCGCCGACTCCTCGAGCAGGGCGTGCCACTGCGGGAAGGCCTGCACGACCAACCACATCACCACCCAGCCGCCGGCGAGGTTGCTGACGAGGGTCCCCGCCCAGAGCTTGAGCAGCTGCCCCACCGTGCCCTCGCGAGCGACCAGCGCGACGATCGGCATGAGGAAGTTCTCGGTGAAGAGCTCGCTGTGCGCCAGGAAGATGGCGACCAGGCCCACGCTGAACGCGAGGCCGGCGAGCAGGTGGCTGTCGGTCTCGTGGAGGACCGCGAGGTAGGCCATGACGCCGAGGCCGATCTCGAGGCCGCCCGCGAAGCCCGTCGCCAGGACGACGCGCGTCGTGCGGTGGAGGCGCTCGGCGCCCTCCTCCACGACGGCCTCGAAGCTCTCCTCGATCTCGTCCTCGACCGGGGCGTCGCTGTCGCCGAGCTCTCGGCGTCTGTCGTCCGTCATCCGGCCGAGGGTAGGCCGGGACGGGCCGTCTCGCGCACCGGGGGTCACCAGCCGAGCGTGCCCGGCGCCCCCTTGAACGGTCCGACGACGCGGGACGTCACCCAGCCGCCGTAGAAGTCGCCCTCCTGCGCGTCGACGACCTCGCCGTCGATCTCGCACGAGTCCATGCGACCGGGGTAGACGGCGACGTGGTCGACGAGCACCTCGAACCCCGCCCACGGCGTCGGGTACGTCCAGGCGGCCGACCGGGCGCGCACGCCGCCGCCGACGACGTCGAGGTACTGGGCCCGGCCCTTGAACTCGCACGTGCTGTGCCCGTCACCCGGCTGGAGGGCGCCGACCGCGAAAGCGGTGCGTGGCAGGTAGTGGACGGGCGGGTGGCTCGTCTCGAGCACGCGGTACGAGCTCGTCGTGTCGGCGACGACCTCGCCGCCGAGGCGCACGACGAGGCGCTCCGTGCTCGGTTCGACGCGGGGCGGCCGCGGGTAGTCCCAGACGGACTCCTGCCCGGGGCCGGGCTGCTCGGGGCGGACGGGCTGGCGGTGCGCTCTCATGGTCGCAGTCTGCCCCCGTCGCCCGTGCCCGTCCCCCGGCTCCGTGTGCGCTGGCAACCGGTGACGTCCCACCGTGCCCGGGCCTACCGTCCGTGGTCCACCCCGCGAACGACAAGGACACCGCCATGGCCACCGACCAGTACACGTTCCAGGACCCCACGAAGATGTTCGCCGACATCACGCCCGAGGCGCAGTACCTCGAGGGACCGGGCACCGATGAGGAGCTCACGTCGAGCGCCGACCGCGGCGAGGACACCTACCGTGGCAGCAAGCGGCTCGAGGGGCGCAAGGCCCTCGTCACCGGAGGCGACTCGGGCATCGGCGCGGCCGTCGCCATCGCGTACTCCCGGGAGGGTGCCGACGTAGCCATCAGCTACCTGCCCGAAGAGGAAGAGGACGCGAAGAAGGTCGTCGCCCTCGTCGAGGCCGCCGGCCGCACCGCCGTCGCCGTCCCGGGCGACATCAAGGACGAGGCGTTCTGCAAGGAGCTCGTGCAGAAGGCCGTCGACGGCCTCGGGGGCCTCGACGTCCTCGTCAACAACGCCGGCAAGCAGCAGCACGTCGAGGACCTGCTCGAGCTCGACGACGAGAACTTCGACGACACCTACAAGACCAACGTCTACGCGATGTTCTGGATCACGCGCGCGGCCCTGCCGCACCTCGTCCCCGGCTCGACGATCATCAACACGACCTCGATCCAGGCTTACCAGCCGGCCCCGATGCTCGTCGACTACGCGTCGACGAAGGCCGCGATCAACACCTTCACCAAGGGCCTCGCCATGCAGCTCGCCCCCAAGGGGATCCGCGTCAACGCGGTCGCCCCCGGACCCATCTGGACCCCGCTGCAGCCCGCCGGCGGGCAGCCCTCCGACGCCCTGCCCGACGTGGGCAGCCAGACCGCCCTCGGCCGCTGGGGGCAGCCCTCCGAGCTCGCCCCCGCCTACGTGTTCCTCGCGTCGGCCGAGTCGAGCTACGTCGTCGGCGAGACCCTGCACGTCAACGGCGGCATGCCCACGCCGTGACGCTCGGCCGCTGATCTGCCGGAGGGCCGCCCGTGACGTCCGTCGCCGGCGGCCCTGCCCCTTTCGCCCACCCTCGAGGAGCAGCTAGCGTGGCGGGTCCATCAGCGCCGAGGAGGGCCCGTGCCTGCTGCGAGACCCACCAGCTCGACCGCGACCACGTCACTGGCCGGAGGACTCGTCCTCGTCGCTGCGGCAGCAGGGCTGTGGTGGGCGATCGCTCCTGCGACCGCTCCGGAAGTGCTCAGGGCCGTCGCCGCGGTGGCCTTCGCCGTCGGGATCGTGGTGCTCGCGACCGGCGTGCTGGGTGAGCGCGGGCTCTTCACTGCTTCGAGCGTCGCCGCGGTGGGGCTGCTCGTGTTCGCCACGGTCGACCTGATCGTCCGCGCCGTGCTGGCGGGAACCGGACTGCTCGACGCGAACGACCGGGTGCTGCTCGGTGTGGGTCTGCTGGCCCTGCAGCTCGTGGGGATCGTCGGCGGGGCCGTCGCCGTCGTGGCAGCCGGACGCTCCGGCTCACTCGGTCGGTGGGCCCTTCGGGCGTTGCTCGCCGTCGTGGTCGTCCGCGCCGCGTTCTTCGTCGCCGGCTTCGTGCCCTTCTCCGGCTACGGGCTGCTGGTGCTCGTGTCGGGGCTGTCGGTCCTGGTGCCGCTGAGCGTGCTCGAGTTCGGGATCGCCCTCCTGCTGCACGGGCGCGGCGCGGAGCTCCGCTCGAGGGGCTCGCGCATCGTGGAGTCGTGGCGGTCCAGCACGAACGTCACCTGAAGTCGGCCGGCTCGCTCCCCGCGCCGCCCGCGCCACCCCTTTCCCCCGGTCCGGTGCCGTTCTTGCGCCCTGCCGGTAATCGTGTTCCACTAATAGCGTGGCAAGAGCAGGGGCGAGACGAGAAGCACAAGCCCTGCGGGCAGCGCTGCCCCTGATGATGCTGACCCTCATCGGACACCGCGAGTCCTACGGCTACGAGCTCGTCGAGCGACTGGCCGCCCTCGGCGTCGTCGCCGGGACCGGCCTCGTGTACCCCGTCCTGACCCGCTTCGAACGGGAGGGGCTCGTCTCGTCCAGGACTGCCCCGTCGTCGAACGGCCCGCCCCGTCGCTACTTCAGCCTGACCCCGGCGGGGGAACGGGCCAGAGGGGAAGCAGCCGACCAGTGGCGCCAGGTCGACCTAGCAGTCCGCCGCACCACCGACGCAGGAGGAGACCGCACATGACCCCCACGACACGGACGAAGCTCTCCGCGGACGACCAGGTCCGCCTCGACCTCTTCGTCCTCCGGCTCGAATGGCACCTCGAGGGCTGGCTCGGCGGACGCGACCGCAAGAGCGCCGTCCGCACCCTCCGCGAAGGGGTCGCAGCTGACCCGCGAGGCGTCCGGACCGCCCTGCGCGAACTCGGCCCGCCTGCGGTCCTCGCCAGCAGGTACTCCGACGACGGGCCCGCCAGGCCGCTGTGGTCTGTCGGCGTCGTCACCGCAGCAGCCTCCCTCGTCGTGTGGTGGGCCCTGTTCCTGAGCTTCACCGGCGGGATGCTCGCCGCGGTCGGAGACCTGGCCGCCTCCGAGGCGACCTCGACCTTCGCCTTCGTAGGGGTCACTGCGTTCTCAGGCCAGGACGGCTTCGGCATCAGCTGGACCAGCGGGACGGCCTGGATCCTCGTCCCCTTCTGCATCGCCCTGGTGGCCTTCACCCTGGGCTCGAGAGCCTGGCGGCTCGTCCGCCTCCGCGGTGCACGGGCGCACGGACGGACCGCTCCCGTCGACTGAGAGGCCGGGCGACGGGGCCCTGGCTCGCGGCCCGCACCGCTCACCCGCACCGCCCCGCTCCCCCACCCTCGTGCTGCCGCTCATGCGGGACGCCGTGCGTGCGGCACTGTCGTCGCCTGCTGCCGGCCGCGGTCTCGCCGTTCACCCCGCTCCCCTGCGTCGGCTTCACCGTCCGGAAGGCGTCTCATGGTGTTCGCGATCACCCTCCTCGTCCTGGGTCTCGTCGGGGTCGTCGTCGGCGCGCTGGCCGTCTGGCGGTGGCGTCGTGGTCGCAGAGCTGCAGCAGGCATCGTGATCATCGCCCTCGGCGGCGTGGCGGCTGCCCTGGGCATCGCCCTGACGACGTTCCCAGGCGTCGCCGCCTGATGCCCCGTTCACCGCGCTGCACCGTCACGTCACTCCGAGGTGGTGCAGTGCCCGTGTCGAGCGTCACGGTGGGCGTGCCGGTGGGTGCGCCGAGGAGCGAGCCGTAGTCGTGAGGAGGACGAACACGACGCGGGGGGGGGGGCAGGACGGTCGGCCAGATCTGCACGAGGCCCTCATGGCCCGGCTCTGGGGGCGTCGTCCGTCCATCTGATCTGTCCCCTGCGCGTGTCCGGCAGGATGCGTCACCCTCTCGGAGGACCTCGCCGTCTTCTGTGCCCGGCCGGCGTCGGCGGACGTCGGCAGCCCCCTCCGACGGGTGCCTGCTGACGAACGCCGACCGCCCCTAGGGTCGTCGCATGGTCCGCAACCGTCCCCTCTTTCGCGTCGCCCTGGTCCTCGGCGTCTCGGCCGTCGCGGCGGCCGCCGTCTGCGCCGTCGCCGCGGTGACGGCCGGCTACGCGGCGCCGGTCTTCCCGTCGCTCGTGCCGCCCGACGTGGACATCGTGACGACCAAGGAGCAGTACGAGTCGCAGCTGCTCGCGAAGCAGGTGGGGCAGGCGGCTTTCGGCGTCACCCTCGTGACGGCGGTCCCGACGTTGGGCGTGCTCGTCCTGTCGCTGCTGACCCGGCGGCCTGACGGCGCACGCGGTCAGGGGGGCGGCGCTGCGACGCGTCGCTCGATCCTCTTGGCGGTGTCGGTGGTCCTCGTCGCTGCGGGCGCGGCGCTCACGTTCCTCGAGGTCGCGGGCCCGACGTCCTTCGGCTGGTTCGCCTCGGACGCGGTGGCCGGCCCCTTCGAGGGTCTGCACGTGCTGTCGACGGCAGCACTCGTCGGCGCCGCGGTCCTCGTGCTCGGGCTTCTCGGCGTCGCGTTCTGGGCCGGTGCCGCGTGTCGTCGGCGCGAGGAAGCCCCGCGCTGAGCGCTCTCAGCCGTCACCGGGTGACTCCGGCGACTGCTGCTCGAGGGATCGGACGCGTCGTCGCAGGCGGATCACGGTGACGACCAGCGCCACGAGGACGACCGCGAGGACGACGACCAACAGCCACGAGAGCACGAGCCCCGTCGCGGCGGCTGTCATGCCCGCTCCGTCGACCTCGACGGGACTGAACGCGCTCATCGAGGCCTCCGCCCACCGCTGTGTGCTCCCTCACGTCCTCGCCGGTGAGCCGAGCCGGACACGGTGACCAGGACCACGACGAGCACGGTCACGCAGACCACGAGCACACCGGCAGGGGTGGATTCGAACCGGGCGGGCAGAGCGGACGTCACCAGCATCACGCTACAGGTGTCGCCGATGGCTCCCGAGCGGTGTCGCCGACGACGAGTCCGTGACAGTGTGGCGCGATGAGCGATGATCGAGACCCGGGCCCGAAGAGGGCCGTCGCCTGGTTCGTCCTCGCCGTCTGCGTCGCCCTGCTCGCGTACGTCGTCGTCCGCCTGGCGACCGGCACGGTCACGCTGGGCCTGGCGCTCACCGGCGCGAGCCTCGCCATCAGCACCTTCTTGGTCGGCCGGGAGCTGCGCAGGACCAGGCACGGTCGCTGACGCCCGGTCGAGCGCGAGCCCGCCGGAGCGAGGTGCGGGCACGGAGCACGTGTCCACCAGGCGTTCCGGCGGTGGGCCCTGCCGGCATCGAAGCGACGCCGGACTACGTCGGCAACCACAGTGATCCTCGCTGATCCAGGTTCTGGATCGGCCTACCTCTCCGGAAACTAGGGGCTGAACGGGCGTAGAGAGAGATGAGATCCAAGATCCGCTCTTCGTCTCTTCTTCTAGGGCCGCCGTCATCACTTTCTGTTGTCCGCCCTCGTCTCAGGCTGCGTGAGCACCAGTCACGAGAGCGTGGGTCCTCGATCACACCACTCAGAACAGCCTCTTGTTCTGCTACTTTTTTCCGATCCAGCCGCCGGTACGGACGCGGCCTGGCGATCGAGCGCTGGGAGACCTCGGGAGTCGGTCAAGAGTCGGACGGCCGGTCCGGCCAACAGGCTGCACCAGAACCAGGCCCTCGCGTCACTTCAGGGCGTGAGATCTTGCCGGTGATGAAGAGGGTTATCACCACTATGAGCGGGCGCCCATCTCTGCCGGGCTACTTCATGCTTGATGTGTTGCCTTGCAAGCCTGCGAGGGCTCACGCTTGCTGCCCCCGCGCCTAGCTCTACGAGAGTGGTCAGCACGGGCTGCGACCTCTCAATGGGTGAAGGACTGGTAACCGATGACAAAGTCACGCCACTGGTGGGACGAAGCCCTGCCCCCCGCTCATGGCGCAACACGTACGGCTTACAGCTCAGCGCTGGCTGGAGTTGCGCGCACGCTGACGCTGACGCTGACGCATCAGCGATCACCATCGAGCAGGCGCAGCAACTGATCGCAAAGATCTTCTACGCACAAGCGCTGACAGACTCAGATCTCTTCGCGGCTCACACTTCCACGGCTTGAGCAGAAGGGCCTTCGGCTCCCGATGTACAAGACGCTCCTCGACAAGGGAGCCGCCAATCGCATCAAGGGACCATCCTCGCCTGCGGCGTCCCCATCCCGAAGCGCGCCACCCTCGGGAAGCTCTCCTACAGCAGCGAAGCCAGGCGCCGAGAGACGGCGCGAAACCGGCACATCGAAGACGCAGTCCCCGCCCACGGGTCACGTCGAAGAACGCCCGACTGGGC
>Ga0265797_10008039_pt1 | contig 14215 bp, 14 predicted proteins | sample P2T30metagenome_FD_192433 | JGI IMG/M metagenome (GOLD analysis project Ga0265797, IMG submission 192433) | Plant litter microbial communities from East Loma Ridge, Irvine, California - P2 T30 | ecosystem: Environmental > Terrestrial > Plant litter > Unclassified | place: USA: California... | reverse complement strand
CTGCTGCTGGAAACGCTGGCCAGCGCAGCATCGAGCAAGTCCGTGATGCTGGAAAAAATCCAGGGCCTGCAGCAGATCACGGCACAACTGCAGGAGATGGCGGCCAACGTGGCCAGCATCGCCATGCAGACGAATCTGCTGGCATTGAACGCGGCGATCGAAGCGGCGCGCGCCGGCGAGGCGGGGCGCGGCTTTGCCGTCGTCGCCAACGAGGTGCGCATGCTGTCGAACCGCTCCGCCGAGGCGGGCAAGCACATCGCCCGGCAGGTGAGCCAGATCAGCAGCGCCATCGACAGCACGTGCCAGGCGGCCGGCGAGTCGATGCGCGCCGAAGCAAACTCCGTGCAGACGTCGGAGCAGACGATCGACAAGGTCCTGACGGCGCTGCGCGGCGTGACGGATGCGCTGGCGCAGTCGTCCGACCTGCTGCAGCACGAAAGCGTGGGCATCAAGGCCGAAGTGGCCGACGCGCTGGTGCAGCTGCAGTTCCAGGACCGCATCAGCCAGATCATGTCGCACGTCCAGCAGAACATCGCCCGGCTGCCCGTCTACCTGGACGAGCACCGCCAGGGCGTTACCGGCGCCGCGGTGCCGGCGCTGCATGCACGGGCCTTGCTGGCGGAGCTGGAAAGCACGTACGCAATGGCGGAAGAACGCACGCTCCATCGGGGCGCCTCGAAGCCTGTACCCCAGCAGGCCGAAGAAATCACCTTTTTCTAGGAACTCTCATGGCAAAAACCATCATGGTCGTGGACGACTCGCTGTCGATCCGCCAGGTCGTCAGCATCGCATTGAAGCAGGCGGGCTATGACGTCATCGAAGGCGTCGACGGCGTGGACGCGCTGAAGAAACTGACGGGACAGAAGGTCAACCTGATCATCAGCGACGTCAACATGCCGAATATGGATGGCATCACGTTCGTCAAGGAACTCAAGACGCGCGCGGCCTACAAGTTCACGCCGGTGCTGATGCTGACCACCGAGTCGCAGGAAGACAAGAAGGCGCAGGGCCAGGCGGCCGGTGCGCGCGCCTGGATGGTCAAGCCGTTCAAGCCGGATTCCCTGCTGGCGGCGGTGCAGAAGCTGGTCATGCCGTAACGGCGCAACCACACAACCCAATCACGAACAACCGGCGGTAACGCCGGGGAGCATTCCATGACGAATGGCGATATTGGCGCGGCGAGCCAAGGGGCCCCTGTTGCCCTGCAAATCGACGGCGAGATGACGATCTACCGTGCCGCGGAACTGAAGGACATCCTGGTCGGCGCCGTGCAGGCGGCCGTGGCCCAGGCGCGCGCACTGGCGCTCGACCTGTCGCAGGTGACGGAGTTCGACAGTGCCGGCATCCAGTTGCTGCTGGTCGCCCGGCGCGACGCGGAACGCCAGGGCGGCGCGCTGCATCTGGTCGCGATCAGTCCGGCCGTGCGCGAGGTGTTCGCGCTGACCGGGCTGGCGGCCCGTTTCGAAGGAGTACAGCCATGAATCTGGACCAGCTGATACACACGTTCATCGCCGAGAGCCGCGACCTGCTGGAGGCCATGGAACACGGCCTGCTGCACGCGGCGATCGATGGCGACGAAGCCGTCAACGCGATCTTCCGTGCGGCGCACACGATCAAGGGTTCGGCCGGCATGTTCGGCCTCGACGCCGTGGTCGAGTTCACGCACGTGGCCGAGAGTGTGCTGGACAAGGTACGCGCCGGCAGCGTGCCGGTGACGGACGACCTGGTGGCGCTGCTGCTGGCCTGCTGCGACCATATCGGCGCCCTCGTCGATGCTGTCGAAGCGGGTACGCTGGCAGGCGACACGGCGCTGGCGGAGCAGGGCGCGCCGTTGGCCGCGCAGTTGCAGGCCTACCTGGGCGACAGTGGCGCAGGTCATGCCGTGAAGCGTGCGGCCGAGGCGCCCGCGGCGCCGGCCACCGCCGAACAGTGGCACATCTCGCTGCGCTTCGGCGCGGACGTGATGCGCAACGGCATGGACCCGCTGTCGTTCCTGCGCTACCTGGGCCAGATGGGCACGATCACGGATATCGCGCTGCTGGACGACGCGCTGCCGGCGGCCGATGCGTTCGACGCGGAATCGTGCTACCTCGGCTTCGAGATCGGCTTCCTGACGGTGGCCGACAAGACCGCGATCGACGAGGTGTTCGACTTCGTCCGCGACGACTGCCAGATCCGCATCCTGCCGCCGCGCACCAAGGTGTCGGAATATGTGCAGCTGATCGACGACCTGCCGGAGCAGCGCAGCCTCCTCGGCGAAATGCTGGTGCGCAGCGGCAGCATCACGGCGCACGAGCTGGAACACGCGCTGGCCGTGCAGAGCGCCGGCGGCGCGCAGGCTGCGCCGCTGGGCACGATCCTGGTGGAGCAGGGCGCCGTGCGCGCCCCGGTGCTGGAAGCGGCGCTGTCGAAGCAGAAGCAGTCCAACGAGCCGCGCCAGGAGAGCCGTTCCGTGCGTGTCGATGCCGACAAGCTCGATCGCCTGATCAACCTGGTGGGTGAGCTGATCATCGCCGGCGCGGGCGCCAACCTGATCGCACGCCGCACGCAGATTCCGGAACTGCTGGAATGCACGTCGACGCTGTCCGGTCTCGTGGAAGAGGTGCGCGACAGCGCGCTGCAGCTGCGCATGGTGAAGATCGGCGCCACGTTCAACCGCTTCCAGCGCGTCGTGCACGACCTGTCGCGCGAGATCGGCAAGGACATCCGCCTGGACCTCTCCGGCGAGGATGCGGAGCTGGATAAAACAGTGGTGGAAAAGATCGGCGACCCGCTGACCCACCTGGTGCGCAACGCGATGGACCACGGCATCGAGCCGGCGGACGTGCGCGTGGCGCGCGGCAAGCCGGCGCAGGGCTGCGTGGCGCTGAACGCGTATCACGATTCGGGCAGCATCGTCATCGAAGTGCGCGACGACGGCGGCGGTTTGAAGAAGGACCGCATCCTGGCCAAGGCCATCGAGCGCGGGCTGGTCGAGCCGGGTCGCACCCTGTCGGACAAGGAAATCTTCGGCCTGATCTTCGAGCCGGGCTTCTCGACGGCGGAGCAGGTGACGAACCTGTCCGGCCGCGGCGTAGGCATGGACGTCGTCAAGCGCAATATCGTCGCGCTGCGCGGCAGCGTGGAAATCGCCAGCACGGAAGGCGTGGGCACGACGGTCACAGTGCGCCTGCCGCTGACGCTCGCCATCATCAACGGCTTCCAGGTCGGCCTCGGCAAATCCGTGTTCGTCATCCCGATGGACATGGTCGAGGAATGCGTCGAGTTCAACGACGATGCGACCCGCGACTACATCGACCTGCGTGGCCAGGCGATGCCGTTCGTGCGGCTGCGCGAACGCTTTGCCGTCGATGGCGCGCCGGCCCGGCGCCAGAGCATCGTCGTGGTTCGCTACGGCGGGCGCAAGGCGGGGCTGGTGGTGGACAGCCTGCTGGGCGAATTCCAGACGGTGATCAAGCCGCTGGGCAAAGTGTTTTCCGGCGTGCGCTTCCTGAGCGGCTCGTCGATCCTGGGCAACGGCGATGTCGCGCTGATCCTGGACATGGCGGCGCTGCTGAACGGCGTCGAGACCGAGCGTAACGCCGCGGTCGCGTAATCACAAATCTCAAATCTGAATAGTTGGAGCCATCGTGCTTAAGAATCTGAAAATCGGTATCCGCCTGGCGTTGGCCTTCGGCGCCATCGTCGCCCTGCTGATCGGCCTGGCCGTCATCAGCGTACAGCGCATGTCCGGCATGAACGCCGTGACGCAGGAGATCACGCAGGACGCCTACCCGAAAGTCGTCAAGGCCAAGGACATGGTCCGCGACAGTATCGACAACGGCCGCCAGATGCGCGCCATGCTGCTGTCGGCAACGCCCGAGGAAAGCGCGAAATACCGCAAGGCCATCGAGAAGAACCGCGCCTCGATTATTGAAGAGACGGGCCAGCTGGAGAAGATCGTGCGCAGCGAGAAGGGCAAGGCGATGCTGCGCGAAGTCGTCGCGGCCCGCGCCGAGCTGGACGTCCGGTTCGACAAGTTCTTTCAATTGGAAGCGGCGGACCGCAAGCTGGCCGCCGACTATCTCAAGTCCGACTTCCTGCCTGTAAACAACCGCTTCGGCGAGGCGCTGGACACGCTGTCAACGCACCAGGGCAAGAAGATGGATGAGCTGTCGGCCAGTGCCAACGAATCGTATGAAGCGACGCGTTCGATGACGCTGGCGATTGCCGCCGGTGCCGCACTGCTGGCCACGCTGGTGGCGGTCTCGATCACGCTGTCGATCACCCGTCCGCTGCGCCAGGCCGTGGGGGTGGCCGACAGCCTCGCCGCCGGCGACCTGACGGTCACGGTGCAAGGCCAGTCGCGCGACGAAGCGGGCCAGCTGCTGGACGCGATGCGCAACATGATCGGCCGGCTGACGCAGGTCGTCGGTGAAGTCAACGGCAGCGCGCAGTCGCTGGCATCGGCATCCGAGGAAGTGAGCGCCACGGCGCAGGCGCTGTCGCAGGCGGCATCCGAACAGGCGGCCGGCGTGGAAGAAACCAGCGCTTCGCTGGAACAGATGACGGCATCGATTTCGCAGAACACGGAAAACGCCCGCGTCACCGACGGCATGGCCGGCAAGGCCGCCAACGAGGCGTCCGAAGGCGGCGAGGCCGTCAAGGCCACCGTCGTGGCAATGAAGCAGATCGCCAAGCAGATCGGCATCATCGACGATATCGCGTATCAAACCAATCTGCTGGCGCTGAACGCGGCGATCGAAGCGGCACGTGCCGGCGAACACGGTAAAGGTTTTGCCGTCGTCGCGGCCGAAGTGCGCAAGCTGGCCGAACGCAGCCAGGTGGCGGCACAGGAGATCGGCGAAGTCGCCACCTCCAGCGTGGAACTGGCCGAACGGGCCGGCGCGCTGCTGGACGAGATGGTACCGAACATCCGCAAGACGTCGGACCTGGTGCAGGAAATCACTGCGGCATCGGAAGAGCAGTCCGCCGGCGTGGGCCAGATCAACGCGGCCGTCGGCCAGATGAGCCAGACGACGCAGCAGAACGCATCCAGCTCCGAAGAGCTGGCGGCAACGGCCGAAGAGATGAGCAGCCAGGCCGAGCAATTGCAGCAGGCGATGGCGTTCTTCCGCCTGCATGGCGACGGTTCGGTGGCGCGCAAGAGCGCCGGCCCGACGCCGTCGGCGCGCGGCAGCATCGCCAAAAAACGTCCCGGCATCGGGATGAGCAAACCCGTCTTCGCCAGCGAAGGCGCGCCGGACGAAGCCAGCTTCACCCGTTTCTAACCTACACAGCTACCGCAGCGGCCGTGCCGCCTGGAGAATTCGATGTTCCGTAACCTGAAATTAAGCACCCGCCTGGCCATCGCCTTCGGCATGGTCAGCCTGCTGCTGGTCGGCATGGTCCTGCTGGGACTGCGCAGCCTGGCCACCGTCAACGCCAATGTCGACTATGTGGTCCACGACAAGTATCCGAAAGTCGACCGCAGCAACCGGCTGATCGGCAATATCTACGAAGTCGCGCTGGCCATGCGCAACCTGGTCGTGTTCGACGATGCCGAGAAGCGCCGCCACGAGCTGGCGCTGATCGAAGCCAATCGCGCCGAGCTGCGTACCCATTTCGACCGCCTCGAGCAGACGGTGAATTCGCCGGGTGGCAAGGAAGCGCTGCGCGTCGCGCAGGAACAACGGGAACGCTTCAAGGTCGTGCAGGAGCAGTTCCTGCGCTTCATTAACGAAGGCCGGCGCGACGAGGCGCGCATGCTGCTCGTCAGCCAGATCGACACCATCCAGACTGCCTATATCGAATCGCTGCGCAAGCTGATCGGCCATCAGGCCGAGTCGATGGTCGAATCCGGCAAGAGCGCCGCGGCCGCGCACGACAGCGCCCGCATGGAGCAGATCACGCTGGGCACGATTGCCGTGTTGATGGGCATCGGCATGGGCACGTGGATCATGTTCGCGGTGACCCGCCTGATCGGCGGCGAGCCGGCTTATGCGGCCGAACTGCTCAAGCAGATTTCCGCGGGCGACCTGTCGGCCGACGTGCGCGTGCGCCGCGGCGACCGCCATAGCATGCTGCATGCGGTCGCGGAGATGGTGAAAACGCTGCGCAAGGTCATCGACGGCCAGCGCGCCGTCGTCGATGCGGCCAACCACGGCAACTTCGATGCGCGTGTGGACACGACGGGCATGCAGGGCTTCCAGAAGGAGATGGGCGATGGCCTGAACCAGCTGGTGACGACGACCGGCAGCAGCATCGCCGACGTGGTGCGCGTGATGGCGGCGCTGGCCGAGGGCGACCTGACCAAGCGTATCGACAAGGAATACGAAGGCGCGTTCGCCCAGCTGAAGGACTACTCGAACGGCACGATGGACAAGCTGGCCGCCGTGGTCGGCGAAGTCAATGCCAGTGCCGAATCGCTGGCATCGGCGTCGGAAGAAGTCAGCGCCACGGCGCAGTCGCTGTCGCAGGCCGCTTCCGAGCAGGCCGCCAGCGTCGAGGAAACCAGCGCGTCGCTGGAACAGATGACGGCGTCGATTTCGCAGAACACGGAGAACGCCCGCGTCACCGACGGCATGGCCGGCAAGGCGGCGCGCGAAGCGGCCGAAGGCGGCGAAGCCGTCAAGGCCACCGTCGTGGCGATGAAGCAGATCGCCAGGCAGATCGGCATCATCGACGATATCGCCTACCAGACCAACCTGCTGGCGCTGAACGCGGCCATCGAAGCGGCACGTGCCGGCGAACACGGCAAAGGCTTTGCCGTCGTCGCGGCCGAGGTGCGCAAGCTGGCCGAACGCAGCCAGGTGGCGGCGCAGGAAATCGGCGAAGTCGCCAGCAACAGCGTGGAACTGGCCGAACGGGCCGGCGCGCTGCTGGACGAGATGGTACCGAACATCCGCCGCACGTCCGACCTGGTGCAGGAAATCACGGCCGCTTCGGAAGAGCAGTCGGCCGGCGTGGGCCAGATCAACGCCGCCGTCGGCCAGATGAGCCAGGGTACGCAGCAGAACGCGTCCAGCTCCGAAGAGCTGGCGGCAACGGCCGAAGAGATGAGCAGCCAGGCGGAGCAGCTGCAGGTCGCCATCGGCTTCTTCCACCTGGACGGCACGCGGGGCGCACGCGGCTCGGCAATGACCGTCGCTGCACGCCGGCCGCAGGCCGTCCGTGGCGGGCGCCGCACGTCGCTGAAGCTGGCCGACAGCTTCGCGGTGCACGGCGAGCCGGACGAAGCGAACTTCACCAAATTCTGAGCGAAGCAAATGAAGCAGACACCATCCACGAGCACGGGCGCGAACGACACCGCCCAGTACCTGACCTTCATGCTGGGCGGCGAAGCATTCGCCATCGGCATCATGGCGGTCAAGGAGATCATCGAATTTTCCGGCATCACCGAAGTGCCGATGATGCCCGAGTGTATCCGCGGCGTGATCAACCTGCGCGGCGCCGTCGTTCCCGTAATGGACCTGGCGGCGCGCTTCGGCCGGCCGCTGGCCGTGCCGGGCAAGCGCACCTGCATCGTCATCGTCGAAACGGAGCAGGACGGCGAACGGCAGGTAACGGGCGTGGTCGTCGATTCCGTCAGCGCGGTGCTGGACATCGCCGCCAGCGAGATCGAGCCGGCGCCGTCGTTCGGCACGCGCATCCGCGGCGACTTCATCGCCGGCATGGGCAAGTTGAACGGCAAGTTCGTCATCCTGCTCAACGTCGATCACGTGCTGGCGCTGGAAGCGCTGGCGACGATACCCGAGCAGCCGGCCGACGCGGCCGCAGCCTGACCATGGGCGCCTACCCGATCAGCGAGCGCGAGTTCGCGCAGTTCCAGCGCTTTATCTTCGATATCGCCGGCATCACGATGTCGGACGCGAAGAAGGCGCTGGTCAGCGGCCGCCTGGCGAAGCGGCTGGCGCACCACGGCATGGCCACGTACGAGGCCTACCTCGGCATGCTGTCGAGCGGCCGCCACCAGGACGAGGTGCAGATCGCCGTCGACCTGCTGACAACGAACGAGACCTATTTCTTCCGCGAGGCGCGCCATTTCGAGCTGCTGAAAGCGACGGCGGAAGCGGCACGGCCGAACGTGCGCGCGGGCGCGCCGTTCCGTGTCTGGAGCGCCGCCTGCTCGTCCGGCGAGGAGCCGTACAGCATCGCGATGGTGCTGGCCGACACGCTGGGCAACGCACCGTGGGAAGTGATCGGGTCCGACATCAGCACCCGCGTGCTGGCGCGCGCCCGCACGGGCCACTATCCGATGGAACGGGCGGCCCACGTGCCGCCGGACTACCTGCGCCGCTTCTGCCTGAAGGGCATCGCCGAGCAGCAGGGTACCTTGCTGGTCGAGCGCGCCCTGCGCAGCCGGGTGCAGTTCCGTCAGGTGAACCTGAACGCGGCGCTGCCCGACCTGGGCGCCTTCGATATGGTCTTCCTGCGCAACGTGATGATCTACTTTAACGGCGACACCAAACGGCAAGTGGTGGCGCGCGTCACGGCGCCGTTGAAACCGGGCGGTCATTTCCTCATCGGTCATTCGGAAACGCTGAACGAAATCAGCGACGCCGTACGGCCCGTGATGCCGTCGGTCTACCGCAAGGCGGCATAAGCGCGATGGCGGCCAACCCGATCAAGGTGATGGTGGTGGACGACTCGGCGGTGGTGCGCAAGATGGTGGGCGCGCTGCTGCAGGCGGCGCCCGGCATCGAGCTGCTGCACGCCGTGGCCGATCCGCTGCTGGCAATCGAGCGCATGAAGCACCAGTGGCCGGACGTGATCGTGCTGGACGTGGAGATGCCGCGCATGGACGGCATCACCTTCCTGCGCAAGATCATGGCCGAACGCCCGACCCCCGTCGTGATCTGCTCGACGCAGACGGAGCGGGGCGCCGAGACGACGATGGCGGCAATGGCCGCCGGCGCCGTGGCCGTCATCACCAAGCCGCGCCTGGGCCTGAAGGACTTCCTCAACGACAGCGCGGACGAACTCATCGCGGCCGTGCGCGCCGCGTCCCAGGCCAACGTCAAGCGGCTGGCGGCGCGCGCGTCCGTCGCGGCGGCGCCGCTGCAGGCACCGGCCAAGCTGACGGCCGATGCGATCCTGCCCGCGCTGGGCGAATCGCGCACGCCGCTGCAGACGACGGAGCGCATCGTTGCCATCGGCACGTCCACCGGCGGCACGCAGGCGCTGGAGGAAGTGCTGACGGCGCTGCCGCGCGTCACGCCGGGCATCGTCATCGTCCAGCACATGCCGGAAAAATTCACGGCGGCGTTCGCGGAGCGGCTGAATAACGTCTGCCAGATCAACGTGATGGAAGCGCGTCACAACGACCGCGTGCTGCCGGGCCGCGCGCTGATCGCGCCGGGCGGGCGCCACCTGCTGCTGCGGCGCGACGGCGCGCAATATTACGTGGAAGTGGTCGATGGCCCGCTGGTGAACCGGCACCGACCGTCGGTGGACGTGCTGTTCCGCTCCGTCGCCCGCAACGCCGGCGCCAATGCGCTGGGGATCATCATGACGGGCATGGGCGACGACGGCGCCGCCGGCCTGCTGGAAATGCGCAAGGCCGGCGCCCGCACGGTGGCGCAGGACGAAGAGAGCTGCGTCGTCTACGGTATGCCGAAGGAAGCCGTCAAGCGCGGCGGCGTCGAGAAGACCGTGGCGCTGAAGGCGATCGACCGCGAGATCCTCGCTCAGCTCCAAATACGTTGAACCCCGGGGACAGGCACCAATCTCGGGGTCTCCGACCCCGAGATTGGTGCCTGTCCCCGACGTTTAGCTACCGATGTCCGAAACTTACCCCTTCACCGGCCGCAACTTCACCAGCGCCTTCAAGGGCTTGCGCAAGGCCTTCACGCCGGCGGCCGACCGCGCCGCGGCAAACCCCCGCGCAAACATGATCTGCTCGCGCGACACGCCATTGCGCCCCGGATGCTCGGCCAGCTGCGCCAGCAGTCCTTCGGCCACCGCCAGGTCATTCAGTTCGCCCAGCCGGTCCTGCAGGCCGGACAGGCAGGCGATATAGCGCTTCGTCTGCCGACCCGGCAGGATCGACTGGAAGAACTCCGCGGCGTAGCGCGCCTTCTTGGCGGCGATGCGCACGCGGTGGCGGGCATGCGCCGCATCCCCTTCGACCGGCGCCTTGGCGTCGTCCAGTCCCTTGGCCCGCTTGCGCAGGCGCCGCTGCGCGTGGGCCAGCAGCGGCACGGCGGCGCGGGCGGCCTTGCGCTGCAGCGCGCCCCCGTCGAAGCCGGGCTGTTCGCGCCAGCGCCGGTGCTCGAACCAGTCTTCCACGTCCGTCAGCAGCTGCATGGGCGCAGGCGTTTCCAGCGCCGCCGACAGGGCGGCGTGACTGACACGCGAGCGTTCCTGCGCCGCGGCCTGCAGGCCGGCGATCTGCCCGGCGGCGTCATCGAAATGGGGGAGGGTGGCGGTGGCCAGCACGTCCCAGTCGCGCGTCCCGCCCAGCTGCTGCGCCAGCGCATCCAGGCCGGCGCGCAGCGGCTCCGGAAGTGGGACCAGGTCGTCGAACAGGTCCAGCGCGGCGCGCAGCCGGCGCAGGCCGACGCGCATCTGGTGCAGGCTTTCCACGGATTTGTGCTGCGCGCCCGCCTGGTTGGCGCGGATCTGGCGCAGGCAGTTCAGGGCGATGCGGCGGTAGGCGTCTTCAAGCGTCATGTCGCGCCGCAGGCGCACCGGTTCGGCGCGCACAGGGAGGTCGGTTTTGGTCAGCATCGTGATTCCTCAAGCGCTAAAGTTGGTTGTTCTGATTGGTTGCAGCCTATCACTAACCAACAATCGCCGGCGCCCGGATGGGCTACAACAACTCCGGCGGCGCGGCGACGATACGGTTACGGCCCTGCCGCTTGGCGGCGTACAGCGCGTGGTCGGCCGCGCCGATCAGCGCGGCCACGTCGCCATGGCGCTCGGGCACCAGCGTGGCGACACCGATGCTGACGGTGATCTGCTTGTCCGGCCCGCCCGCGTATTCGTGGGGCAACGCGAGCTTGACGATCCGTCCGTGCAGCGTGCCCGCCATGTGCAGGGCCTGGTGCGGATCGTTGTCGGGCAGGATGACGGCGAATTCCTCGCCGCCGTAGCGCGCCAGCATGTCGACCGAGCGCTGCAACTGCGCCTGCAGCGCGCTCGCTACCTGGATCAGGCACTGGTCGCCCTGCTGGTGGCCGTAGTGGTCGTTGTAGGGCTTGAAGTAATCGATGTCGATCATCAGGAGTGACACCATGCTGCCGGCCCGCTTGGCGCGGCGCACTTCACGGTCGATCGCCACGTCGAACGCGCGGCGGTTGGCGATGCCCGTCAGGCCATCGGAGAACGTCTGCATGCGCAGCAGTTCCGTCTGTTCGCGCAGCAGTTTTTCGCGGCCGGCCGCCATGCTGACGTCGGACAGCTGGATCAGGCAGTGGCGCCCGCTGTCGCCGAGGGACAGCGGCGTCACGGCAACGGCCTGCTGCATCCGTTCGCCGCGACCCTCGCAGGCGGCGTTGGCAAACAGGGGGAAGGGCGAGCGGTTCAGCGTGGGCGACAGCAGCGACGAGAAATTGTTCTGCAGCGCCTGCGTGACGGCCGCCTGCACGCGCCCGCCGCGCAGCTCCGGCATCAGCTCGAACAGGTCGGTGCCGACGGCCTTGTGGCTGGCGCAGCCGGAATGGCGGCTCATCCAGCGGTTCCACAGCACGATGCGGCCGTCAGCGTCGAGCACGACGGCGCCGACGCTGACCGCTTCCAGCACGCTTTCCAGTAACTGCAGGCGAGAGGTATCCGTCATGCTGTCACTGCTGTCCCATCGCGCGCGCCAGGTAGCGGTCGATCTGGTCCTTCAGGTCGTGCAGGGCCGTGACGTCGAGGATGAACGCGACATAGCCGTGGATCTGGTGCTTTTCCAGGATGAAGTCAATGTGCAGCATCATGACGACCGTTTCGGCGCGGCTGCCGGTGGCATCGAGGATCTCGTCGCTGCTGCCCACCTGGTAGACGGGCAGCGAGCCGTGCAGTTCGTGCTGGAAGATATTGGCCAGCGTGCCGACGCAGGAGTTGAGGATGATGTTGCCGATCTCGCTCATCGCCTCCTGTTCCATTTCCGACAGCTCGGCCAGCGGCACGGATTCGCCCACCATCAGCCGGACGATTTCCAGGCTTTTGTCCTCCGGGAACATCAGGATGGCTTCCGTCTGGAACGCGCCCTCGTAATGCTGGCTGACGCCGCAGATGCGTTCGCCCGCGTCGCGCCCGCTGCCGATGCCGCTGCGGCGGTGCGCGTCCTCCAGCAGTTGCGCCGCTTCCATGCGCGACAGGAAGGTAATCGACGGCACGGACATCGTCACCTCTTCGCCGACAATGCCACTCATGGCCGCCGCGGCCTGGCCGACACCGATATTGAAGATCTCGACGAGGGCGTCATGCTCCAGTTCGGACAGTTCGACCATATCAGCCTTCCAGCGGGGCGATCAGGCGGGCGATGCGTTCCTCGGTGACGGGCTTTTCCATGAAGCCGATGCCGAGGTCGTGGGCGCGCTTGCGGGTGGCTTCCTGCACATTGGCCGTCAGCAGCGAGATGTGCGCCGTCGGCAGCAGCTTGCGCATCTGTTCGGCCGCCGCGACGCCGCCCATGCCGGGCATGTTCACGTCCAGCAGCACGAGCTGCGGCTGCAGCTCCGGCGCCTTGGCAAGCGCTTCCTCGCCGGTGCCGGCTTCGACGACGGTCCAGTCCGCATGGCGCGCGATGATGTGCTGGCGCGTGACCAGGCGGGAAACGCGGCTGTCGTCGACGATCAGTACGATGGGATTCGGCATATTCAAGTCTGCAAGTCTTGTCGAAGGCCCATTTTCGCACAACGGTCGCAGGTCCGGCGTCCCGGCGACCCTGTCATGTGCTGCTGGTAAAATGGCGCCCGATCCGATTCCCCATCCTACCATTGCAATCATGACCCAAGACGAACTGAAACAAGCCACCGCCCGCGCCGCCATCGACTACGTTGTCGACGGCGAGATCATCGGTGTCGGCACCGGCTCGACGGCCAACTTCTTCATCGACGAACTGGCCAAGATCAAGGACCGCATCAAGGGCACCGTGGCCTCGTCGGAAGCGACGGCCGCGCGCCTGGCTGGCCACGGTATTCCCGTGTTCGACCTGAACGACGTCGAGTCGATCGCTGTCTACATCGACGGTGCCGACGAGATCAACGCCGCCGGCGCCATGATCAAGGGCGGCGGCGCGGCGCTGACGCGCGAGAAGATCGTCGCCTCCGTGTCGAAGCAGTTCGTCTGCATCGCCGACGGCTCTAAGCTCGTCGAGACGCTGGGCAAGTTCCCGCTGCCGGTGGAAGTGCTGCCGATGGCGCGCAACGCCGTCATGCGCCAGCTCGCGGCACTGGGCGGCCAGCCGAAGGTGCGCACGAAAGCCGGCTCCGATGAGGCGTTCGTGACGGACAACGGCGGCAACATCATCGACGTGGCCGGCCTGTCGATCACCGACCCGGTAGCGCTGGAAACGCGCATCAACGCCATCGTCGGCGTCGTGGCCGTCGGCCTGTTCGCCGCCCGCGGCGCGGACGTTTGTCTGCTGGGCACGCCAGGAGGCGTTCGCAAGCAGCAATATTGAAAAACCCGGGACAGACCCCTGTTTTGAGGAAATTTCTTCAAAACCTGGGACTGTCCCGGTTTTTCGACGCATAAAAAAAAACGGCGCCGAGGCGCCGTTTCACTGTGTCGCTATGACTCAGGCCGGTGGTGGGACGTAGCCCATGGCCTGGTCGGCGCCTTCGCCGAAGAAATGCTTTTCCATCTGCGCGGCCAGGTATTTGCGGGCGCGCACGTCCGCCAGGTTCAGGCGGTTCTCGTTGACCAGCATCGTCTGGTGCTTGAGCCAGGCGGCCCATGCTTCCTTCGACACGGATTCATAGATTTTCTTGCCCAGTTCACCCGGATAAGGTGGGAAGTCGAGGCCTTCGGCTTCCTTGTTCAGTTTGATGCAGTGGACGGTACGGGCCATCGCGGGTACTCCTCAGATTGTCGCCGAAAAACAGGATTATAAGGTTTTCACCAGCACCTGGGACTTGCGCTGCCAGTTGTACATGCGCTGGCGGTCTTTCGGCAGCGTGTCGACGGTGGCCGGCACGAAGCCGCGCTTGATGAACCAGTGCGCCGTGCGCGTCGTCAGCACGAACAGTTTCGTGATGCCCGATGCCCGCGCGCGGTTTTCCAGGTGTTTCAGGATGCGTTC
>Ga0265797_10008038_pt1 | contig 14215 bp, 13 predicted proteins | sample P2T30metagenome_FD_192433 | JGI IMG/M metagenome (GOLD analysis project Ga0265797, IMG submission 192433) | Plant litter microbial communities from East Loma Ridge, Irvine, California - P2 T30 | ecosystem: Environmental > Terrestrial > Plant litter > Unclassified | place: USA: California... | reverse complement strand
TGATTCTCGCGACCCAGTCGATGCACGACGCAGCCGACAGATGGACCGACATCTGGTGCCACATGCCCGGCAGCGCGTGGCAGAAGGCATGGACCGCGCTATCGGCGTTGGGACGGAACTCCTTTGTTGCGACGAAGATCACGCCTGAGGTGCCGAGCGAGAGCAGTGCATCGCCGTCTGCGACCACGCCGACGCCGACCGCACCCGCGGCATTGTCGCCACCCCCCGCCGCGACGGGGACCGGCGGCATGCCCCAGAGTTCGGCGACCTCGGCGGTCAGCGTGCCGGTGATCTCGGAGCCTTCGTACAGCCGTGGCATCTGCGCCTGCGTCAGTCCGCACGCGGCCAGCAGCGCGTCGCTCCAGCTCCGCGCGGCGACGTCGAGCCACAGGGTCCCTGCGCTGTCCGACAGGTCGGACGCCTTGTCGCCGGTCATCAGCAGGCGGACATAGTCCTTGGGCAGCAGCACGGTCGCGATCTTCGCGAAGATCTCGGGCTCATGCTCGCGCACCCAGAGCAGCTTGGGCGCGGTGAAGCCCGGCATCGCGATGTTACCCGCGATTGCGCGCAGATCGGGCACCGCACGCTCCATCGCTTCGCACTCGGCAAAGCTGCGGCCGTCGTTCCACAGGATCGCGGGGCGTAAAGGGCGGTCGTTGGCGTCGAGCAGGGTCGCGCCGTGCATCTGCCCGGCGAGCCCGATGCCGCGGACCGAACGGCGGACGGCCGGGTCGATCGCCTGGACCGCCGCGGTGGTCGCGTGCCACCACGCATCGGGATCCTGTTCGGACCAGAGTGGATGCGGGCGCTGGACGCTCAGCGCGGCGACGCCCTGGCCGACGACGCTGCCGGCCTCGTCGAGCACCACGGCTTTTACGCCGGAAGTGCCGATGTCGATTCCCAGGAACATCAGTTGACGAACGGATCGATGGTGGGGATCGAGCCGTCGGCGGCGAACTTCAGCTCGGTCACCTTGACGTTGCGCAGGTGATTCTTGTTGCTCAGCTGCGTGTCCGCATAGAACAGCCACCATTTCTTGTTCCACTCGATGATCGAATGGTGGCTCGTCCAGCCCTGCACCGGCTTCAGGATATGCCCCTTGTAGGTGAACGGCCCGTACGGATTGTCGCCGGTCGCATAGTTCAGGAAGTGCGTGTCGCCGGTCGAGTAGGTGTAATAATATTTGCCGCCGCGCTTGAAGACCCAGGACGCCTCGAAGAAGCGCCGCTCATGATCGCCGCCAAGCACGGGCTTGCCGGCCTCGTCGAGGATCTGGACGTCGCGCGGCGTCTCGGCAAAGCTCTTCATGTCGGGGTTCAACCGCGCGATCTTGCCCGACAGCGCGGGCTGGTCGTCCTGGCCGAGATCGGTGTCGGAGCCGTTGGGATCGAACTTGCCGTCCTTCCAGCGCTGCAGCTGGCCGCCCCAGATGCCGCCGAAATACATGTAGCTGGCGCCGTTCGCGTCGGTGAACACCGCGGGATCCATCGAGAAGCTGCCCGCGATCGGCTTGGGGTCCGCCTTGAACGGGCCGACCGGGCTCTTCGACGTCGCGACGCCGATGCGGAAGGTGCCGAGCCCGTTCTTGTCGAGCTGTTTGTCGCGCACCGGGAAATACAGATAATAGGTGCCGTTCTTGTAGGCCGCGTCGGGCGCCCACATCTGCTGCGACGCCCAGGGAACGTCTTTCACGTCGAGCGCGACGGGGTTCACCTTCACCGGCCCGCCGATCCGGTCCATCGACAGCACGCGGTAGTCGCGCATCGCATACTGATTGCCGAGATCGTCATCGGCCTTCGTCACGTCGATGTCGTGGCTCGGATAGACGTAGATCTTGCCGTTGAAGACATGCGCTGACGGGTCGGCAGTGTAGATGCTGGTGACCAGCGGCTGCGACAGATAGCGCTTGCCCTCGGGGCTGCGCGGTTCGGCCTGCGGCTTGGCGGCGGACTGTGCCGTCGCGGTCCCGCCCGTGAACAGCGCGGGTGCGAGACCCGCCAGCACGGGAATGACCAGAGCGGATACGGCCAGCAACGGGACCGCGCGCGCACGGCGGGCGGGCATGGGGAAACGGAGGCGCATGACCTTAATGATCCTTCCTAAAAGCTGGTCTTCTACGAGACCTGTCCTCCGCCGTGGCGGGAGATAGCGCTATCATATTCCTCTCGTTCGCCGGAGCAAGGGGGTTCCGCATCGTCGCGCACGAAAAATACCCCATGAAAAGAACGGCAGGCGTCTCGCAACGGGGCGAGTCGTCCATCGAAGCCCGACGACGACGCCCGACTCGGGATCGGATCGCGTGGGGCTTTGCCGCGTCAAGGGGGTGCGCTAACGGTTGGTACATGAACACTTCCTCGATCGGCCGCGTCAAGACGTCGCGGCGCACCGGCGGCGCGCCGACCATCAGCGACGTCGCGCGACTCGCCGGGGTCTCGCCGATGACCGTGTCGCGCGTGATCAACGGCACGAGCAATGTGCGCGCCGCGACGCGCGACGCGGTGACTCACGCGATCGCGACGCTGAACTATGCGCCCAATCCGGCCGCGCGCAGCTTGGCCGGGGCAGGGCAGGTCCGCATCGGCCTACTGTACAGCAACCCGAGCGCGGGCTTTCTCAGCGAGTTCCTGCTCGGCAGCCTCGACCAGGCGGCGCGCAGCGACGTGCAGATCATCATCGAGAAATGCGACCTGGGCGAGCATGAGATCGCGGTGACGCGTCACCTGATCGAGGGCGGAATCGACGGCATCATCCTGCCGCCGCCGCTGTGCGAGGCGGATGCGGTGCTCGACCTGTTGGCGGCGGCACAGGTGCCGACCGTGTCGCTGGCGAGCGGGCTGCCCGTGCCCGACATGCTGGCGATCCGCATCGACGACCGCGAGGCGGCGCTGACGATGACTCGGCACATCATCGCGCTGGGCCATCGCCGCATCGGCTTCATCACCGGCAACCCCAATTTGTCGTCGAGCGCGCGGCGGCTCGAAGGCTATGCGGCGGCGCTGGACGAGGCCGGGATTGCGCGCGACGAGTCGCTGATCGCGCACGGGCTGTTCACCTACCGATCGGGGCTCGATGCCGCCGAGACGCTGCTGGGGCTCGCCGAGCAGCCATCGGCGATCTTCTCGTCGAACGACGACATGGCGGCTGCGACGGTCGCGGTCGCGCATCGGCGCGGGCTCGACGTGCCGGGCGACCTGACGGTGTGCGGGTTCGACGACACGACCCTGTCGACCGCGATCTGGCCCGAATTGACGACGATCCACCAGCCGATCGCGGACATGGCGCGGTCGGCGGTCGAAATGCTCGCCTCGACCATCCGCCGGTCGCAGGCGATCGACCCGCAGGACCGGCACAAGACGTTCGATTTCACGCTGATCCGGCGCCAGTCCGACTCGGCGCCGCGGCGCAGGCCGAAGGTCTCCGTCGACTGATCCGCCACGTGCCACCCGTTAATGATAGCGATATCATAAACGGGTGGCGGGGGCCGATCAGGCGCGGGTGCGCTGCTTCACTGCGTGATCGGCGGCGCGCGCAGTCAGCGCCATGAAGGTGAGCGACGGATTGACGCAGGAGGCCGAAGCCATCTGCGCGCCATCGGTGACGTAGAGGTTGGTGGCCTCGTGCGCGCGGCTCCACGCGTCCAGCACCGAGGTACGCGGATCGCGACCCATGCGCGCGCCGCCCATCTCGTGGATCGCGTCGCCGGGGACGTGCTCCTGTTCCGAACTCTTGACGTTGGTCAGCCCGGCACCGCGAAGCATCGCCTCGCCCTGCGCCCGCGCATCGGCCATCATCTTGAGTTCGTTGTCGTGGAAGCGCACGTCGAACCGGAGCAGCGGCACGCCGAACCGGTCGACCTTCGACGCATGCAGCGACACATGGTTGTCGGCATAGGGCAGGCATTCGCCGAACGCGCCCATGCTGAAGTGCCACGGCGCATAGTTGCGCATCCCGTGCTTCATCGATGCGCCGAACCCGACGGGTGCCGCAGGCGTGCGATAGGCGCCGCCCTGATAGCCATAGCCGCGCTTGAAGCCGACGCCGTCGTCGCCGCCGATGTTGCGGAAGCGCGGGATATAGACGCCCCCCGGGCGGCGGCCATATTCGATGAACTCCTGCATCCCGCCGATCTCGCCGTCGACCCCGACGCGGAAGATATGGTCCATCACATAGCGGCCGAGCGTGCCGCTCGTGTCGAAATGGCTGCGATCGCTGCCCGCCGGACGCGAATTGAGCAGGATCTGCGTCGATGCCATCGCCGAGGCGCAGAGGAAGACGAGGTCGGCCTGGACCGACTGCGCCTGGCCGGTCTTGGTATCGATGTAGCGGACACCGGTCACGCGCTTGGCCTTGGGATCATAATCGAGGCTGGTGACGACCGCGTCCGACTGCAGCGTGAGCCGGCCGGTCGCGCGCGCCGCGGGCAGCGTCACCGCCTGGGTCGAGAAATAGGCGCCGAACGAGCAGCCATTGCTGCACTGGTTGCGGAACTGGCATTTGGTCCGGTTCTGCTCGGGCTTGTCCTCGGTCATGTTGGACAGGCGCGTGTTGATCAGCTTGCGACCGGGGAAGCGGCTTTCCAGATTCTGCTTCAGCCACTTTTCCGCGACGTTCATCGGGATGGGTGGCTGGAATTCGCTGTCCGGCAGATAGGGCAGATTCTCGCGCGAACCGGACACGCCGATATATTTCTCGACATAGCTGTACCAGGGCGCGACGTCGCCATAGCGGATCGGCCAGTCGCCATCGATCCCGTCGCGCTTGTTCGCCTCGAAATCCTCCTCGCTCCACCGGAAGCACCAGCGTCCCCAGATCAGCGACTTGCCGCCGACCGCCGCGGGCCGGATCCAGTAGAATTTGCTGCCCTCGTCATAGGCATAGGGGTTCAGCCGGTCGTCATTGTAGAAGGCGCGGTTGCTGGGTGCGACATAGCCGTGCTTGGCGATGAAATAATCGCTTTTGACGAGCGCCGGGGGCATGATGTTGCGCGCGGGCACCTCGTAGGCGGGCTTGCCGTCATAGGCATAGCCTTCGCCGTGCTCGACCATCACGCCGCGGTCGAGCATCAGGACGCGCAGGCCCTTTTCGGTGAGTTCCTTCGCAGCGAACCCGCCGCTCACGCCCGATCCTATGACGATCGCGTCGAACCTGTTGGTTGCGGCCATGGTCTTGGTCTCCTGTCTCGATCAGAAGCGCAGTGCGCGCAGCGTCCGGAAGCTGGTGGTGATGTCGGGCAGATAGGGCGCGGGCGCCTGGTCGTTCTCGACGTAGAAATGCTGCACGCCGGCACCCGACTTGCGCTTGAACAGCGCCGCGAAGTCGAGCGTGCCTTGGCCGACCGCGGTCATGCTGCGATCGGGCCGCATGTCCTTGACGTGATAGGCGTAGAGGCGGGTGGACAGCCGGTCGACCAGCGCCGCGGGATCCTCGCCCGCATGCGCCGCCCAGTAGATATCGAGCTCGAGCTTGACGAGCGCAGGATCGGTTTCCTTGAGCAGGCGGTCGTACAGGCTGACCCCGCCCGGCCGGACCGTGAATTCGAAGTCATGGTTGTGATAGGCAAAGCCGAACCCCGCCGACTTCAGCTGTGTCGCGAAGCGGTTGAAATTGGGCAACGCGGCGTTCCAGCCCTGTTCGTTGCGATGCTCGTCGGTCATGTACGGCAGCACGACCGTCTTCGCGCCGAGTGTCCTCGCCATCGCCACCGACGGTTCGAACCGCTGAAGCAGCGCATCATAGCCGATATGCACCGAGGGTGCGGTCAGGCCGAGCCGGTCCAGGGTCTTGCGCAACAGCGCGTGATCCATCGTCTCGTACCCGCCGCCGCCGAATTCGACCTCGCGGTAGCCGATCCGCGCAACCGCCTCGAGCGTGGCGACGGGGTCCTTCGCGAACAGCTCGCGCACGGTATAGAGCTGCAGGCCGATCGCCTTGAGCTGTGCGGCGGAGGCGGGGGAGATCGAGCGATCGGCCAGCGCGAGCGCCGCCACCGCACCAGTGCCCGTAAGCAGGGTTCTACGGCTGAGGATCATGAGGAATACACCTTGTTGACCTGGGAATAGGGGAAGGCACCGTTATATTCGCCGGGGACCGGCAGATATTCGCGTTCCTGCGTGATGCCGATTTCGGACGTGTAGTAACCGGTGATGACGAGCTGCCGGAATGCGGTGAAGAACGCGCCGCCCGACGGCAGGCCGTCGTTCATGGCCAGGGTGAGCAGCGCGTCGTGCTGTGCCGCGGTCGCCCGGGCGCCGGCGACCTTGTAATCCTGCAGACAGCGCGCCTCGATCGCGTCGAGCCCGGCGATGATCGGCACGCGGTCCTCGGGCCGGGCCCAGTCGGCCAGCAGCTTTTCGATAAAGGCAGGGACGTCCGCCGCGATCGCGCCGGGGGTATCGGTGGTCGGCAGGACGCGCTCGCTGAGCGCGGTCATCAGTGCACGTTGTGCAGGCGTGAAGACCGGCGCGCTCGGTGGCCCTTCGCTGATCGGCGGGATACCGGCCGCCGGCTGCTGTACGAGCCCGGCCGCGCGCGCGATCGGGGCATAGAGCGCTGCGCCGAACATGCCGGCGACACCGGCCAGCGCGGTTCTGCGATCGATCATTTACCGTCCTTTCCAAGGTCCTGCGCGATTGCCGCATCGGTCAGCGGGCGGATCCAGATGTTGCGGAACGCCACGGGGGAATCATGGTCCTGCAGCTGGATCGGAGCCGCATCGGGATGCGCGGTGTAGCGTGCGACATGGCGCCAGTTGGTCGTGCCGAGCATCGCCTGATGGTTCTGGACGAGCACGCCGTTGAGCAAAGCGGTCACGTAAGCCGGCCGAACCAGACTGCCGTCGGCGGCAAAGCGCGGCCGCTCGAACACGATGTCGTAGGTCTGCCATTCGCCCGGTTTGCGCGCCGGGTTCACCAGCGGCGGCTTCCAGCCATAGACCCCGCCCACCGTGCCATCGGCATAGGTCGGGTTCCGATAGCCGTCGAGGATCTGCAGCTCGTAGCGCTGCATGAACCAGATGCCGCTGTTGCCGCGGTCCTGCGAACTCTTGGTCGGCGGATTGGGCGAGCGGAATTCGAGATGCATCTGCACGTCGCCGAAGCTCTGTTTTGAGACGAGATTGTTCTCGCCGCCGCTTTTTGCGCGCGACGGGATTATCAGCGCACCGTTCTCGATCGGCCAGGCGATGCGATCGGGCTTCCACGCGTCGAGCGAACGGCCGTCGAACAGCACGATCGCGTCGGCGGGCGGACCGCCGGGGGCGGCGGCGGGCGCGACGGCGACGGGCGCAGGGCGGTCGGCGTCGTGGACACGCCATTGGCCGCCGGGCAGCATCGGCGTGTCCTTGAAGCCCGGCTTGTCCTGCGCGGCAACGGACCCCGTTGTCGTCAGCGCCATCGCCGCGACGACCCCCGCCATCACATAGCTCGTCATGCTCTTCCCCCTCATGCCGCGTCGATCGCGCGATAGGCGGCGATCAGGCGATCCTCGCCCGCGCGTCCCACCACCGAATTGCCGTGTTCCATGCCGATCACCCCCGCATAGCGCCGGCCGCGCAGCCAGCGGACGATCGCGGCATAGTTGATCTCGCCCGTCATCGGCTCGTTGCGGCCCGGATTGTCGCCGAACTGGAGATAGCCGATCTCGTTCCAGCAGCTGTCCAGCGTGGGGATCAGATTCCCCGACTGGATCTGCTCATGGTAGAGGTCGGCAAGGATCTTGACCGCGGGGCTGTTCGCGCCGCGGGCGACCGCATAGCCCTGCGCGATCGTCTGCATATAGACGCCGGGATGGTTGGTGCGCGTGTTGAGCGGCTCCATCACCATCGCGATGCCGTGCGGCGCGACGATGTCGCCGGCCCGTCGCATGACGTCGATCACGCGCGCCGTCTGGATCTCGACGGGCAGTTTCGGGTCCATGAAGCCGGTGACGACGGTCATCCGGTTTGCGTTCAGCCGCTTGGCGACCGCGATCGACGCGCGGATATCGGCAAGGAACCCCTCGCGCTCGGCGTCGTCATTGGCGCCGAGCAAGGGCCGCGATTTTGCCCATTTGGGCATGCTCGCGACGAAGACGCCCATCGTCATGCCCCGCTGCGCAAGCGCCTTGGCCATCCGCTCCTGGTCGCCGACGGGGCGGGCCGCGGCCTCATTGTCCTCCCAGGCGGTGAAGCCCTGGTCGGCGGCGAAGGCGATCTGCTCGATCAGTCCGCCGCGGCTCGCAAAGCTGCCCTCATGCGGCGCATAGCCGAGCGAGAAGTGGGCGGCGGTCGTGCCGCGGCGCTGCGCGGCGATCCCCGCGGGGAGCAGCGACGCCGCGGCGCCGGCCGCGATCAGCGTGCGGCGGGAGAGCGTCATCGCCGGATCCGTCTCATTTCGCGCCCGCCGCCTTCAGATAGGCGATGATCGCGGCGCGCTTTGCGGTATCCGGGGTCGCGATCGGCATGCGCGATCCGGGGACCTTCTTCGACGGGGCCGCGAGATATTCGCTCAGCGTCGCCTCGTCCCAGCGCAGCTTCGACGCCTTCAGCGCAGGCGAATAATTGAACCCCGGCGACGCGGCGGCGGCACGGCCGACTACGCCGTGAAGATTGGGGCCGATACCGTTGCGGCCACCCTTGTCGACCGTATGGCAGGCCCGGCAGGCGGCAAAGGCCGGGGGCGCCGCGGCGGGCGTCGTCTGGGCGCTGGTCGGCGCGCAGACGGCCATGAGGGCCGCCGCGCCGATGCCGGCTGCGCCAAGCCCGATGAAGAATTTCATTCCGTCTCTCCAGGATAGAGCGGCGACCATTTGCGGTCCGATGCCGCGTTGGCGATCACCGCCTCGATAAACCGCATCGTGCGAAGCCCGTCGACGACGCCGGGAAACCAGCGTCCGCCCTCGCCGCGGACGGTTGCCGCAAAGGCGCGGTACAGATTGGCGAACGCCTCGATATAGCCTTCGGGATGGCCCGACGGGGTCCGCGTCAGCGCGGCGACACCGGGCTGCAACGCGGGGCCGCCGGTGCGGACGATCTCGGCGGGGCGGTCGAGCCAGCGCATGACGAGCGTGTTCGGCTCCATCTGCGCCCATTCGAGCCCGCCTCGCTCGCCATAGACTCGCAGCGTGAGCGCATTTTCCTCGCCGGCCGCGACCTGGCTTGCCTTCAGCATGCCGCGCGCGCCGCCCTCGAACCGCAGCATCGCGCTGACATCGTCGTCGAGCCGGCGGCCCGGCACGTGCGTCGTCAGATCCGCCGAGACCGCCTCGACCCGCAGCGCGCAGACATGTTCGGCGAGGTGGAAGGCGTGCGTGCCGATATCGCCGAGACAGCCGCCCAGCCCGGCGCGGGCCGGGTCGGTCCGCCATTCGGCCTGGCGGTTGCCGTCACCATCGATCGGCAGGCTGAGCCAGCCCTGCAGATATTCGACCTGGACGAGGCGGATCGCGCCGAGATCGCCGCGTGCGACGCGGGCGCGCGCCTCCTCGATCATCGGATAGCCGCTATAGGTGAAGGCGAGTGCGAAATGCCGGCCGCTGGTCTTGGCGGCGGCGGCGATCGCCTCCGATTCGGCGACGCTCATCGCCATCGGCTTTTCGCACAGCACGTCGAAGCCCGCGTCGAGCGCGGCGATCGCCATCGGCGCGTGGAGATGGTTGGGCGTGACGACCGCGACCGCCTGCGCGCGGATGTCCGCGGGCAGCGCGCGTTCGCCGGCGATCATCGCCTCGAACGACGCATAGACGCGTGCCGGGGCGAGCCCGAGCTGTGTGCCGGTACGCGTGTTGCGGCCGGCATCGGTGCTGAACGCGCCCGCGACGAGGTCCCAGTCGCCGTCGAGCGCGGCGGCCATCCGGTGGACCGCGCCGATGAACGCGCCCTCGCCGCCGCCGACCATCGCAAGCCGCAGCCGGGTCATGCGCGGTCCTCGGCCAGCCCCAGGATCGCGCGGATCGATGCGCGATCGATCCCGCTGGCGGCGAAATCGTCGAACGGGCGCTCGGTCAGGCGGATGATGTGGTCGCGGATGAACGGTGCGCCCTCACGCGCGCCGTCCTCGGCCCGCTTGAGCGCGCACTCCCATTCAAGCACCGCCCAGCCGGCAAAGCCATATTGCGCCATCTTGCTGAAGATCGCAGAGAAATCGACCTGCCCGTCGCCGAGCGAACGGAACCGGCCGGCGCGGTCGACCCAGCTTTCATACCCGCCATAGACGCCCGATCGGCCGGTCGGGTTGAACTCGGCATCCTTGACGTGAAAGCAGGATATCCGGTCGTGATAACGGTCGATGAAGTCGAGATAGTCGAGCTGTTGCAGCACGAAATGCGACGGGTCGAACAGGAGGCGCGCGCGCGGATGGTTGTCGACCGCGGCAAGGAAGCGTTCCCAGGACGCGCCGTCATGGAGGTCCTCGCCCGGATGCACCTCGAACGCGCAGTCGACGCCGGCATCCGCGAACACGTCGAGGATCGGGGTCCAGCGCCGCGCTAGCTCCGCGAACGCCTCCTCGATCAGCCCCGCCGGGCGTTGCGGCCAGGGATAGACATAGGGCCAGGCGAGCGCGCCCGAGAAGGTCGCATGCGCGGACAGGCCGAGATTGGCGCTCGCACGCGCAGCCAGCTTGACCTGTTCGACCGCCCATTGCTGGCGCTCGGCGGGCTTGCCGTGCAGCTCGGGCGGGGCGAACCCGTCGAACAGCGCGTCATAGGCCGGGTGGACCGCGACGAGCTGGCCCTGGAGATGCGTCGACAGCTCGGTGATCGCGATGCCGTGCGCGGCGAGCCGGCCGCTAAGATCGTCGCAATAGGTCTTGCTCTCGGCAGCCAGCGACAGGTCGATCAACTGCGACGTGCAGGGGATCTGCACCCCGACATAGCCAAGGCCCGCAGCCCATTGCGCGAGTCCGTCGAGCGTGTCGAACGGCGGCTCGGTGCCGAGAAACTGGGCGAGAAAGATGGCTGGTCCGCGCAGTCCGGTCATGCTGCAATCTCCCGTCGGGTATCGTCGCGAAACAGGATCTGGAACAGCAGCGCGATCACGGCGGCGGCAATCGCGGGATACCACCACATATGCTGCCAGTCGGCGATGGTCGGCGCGGCGGGCAGCTGGGCATAGAGCATCGCGCCGATCTGCGACCCGAGCAGCATGCCGACGCCATAGGTGAACAGCGTCAGCATCCCCTGCGCCTGTGCGTTCACCCCCTTGGGCGTCGCGATCGTGCCGGTGTAGATCGCGCCCGCGACGAAGAAGAAGTCGTAACAGACGCCGTGCAGCGCGACGCCGAGATAGACCGCCCAGAGGCTCGACCCGCCGTCACCGATCGCGAACAGCGCGTAGCGCGCCGCCCAGGCGATCATCCCGACGAGCAGCAACGGCTTCACGCCGAACCGGCGGTAGAGCCACGGCATCGAGAACATGAAGACCAGTTCGGACATCTGCCCGATCGCGAGCGTGCCGCCGACATTGGTGATGCCGGTCGCGCCGACATAGGGCGAGGCATAGGCGTAATACATGGCGAGCGGGATCGAGATCAGCGTCGCGCAGGTCATGAAGATCAGGAACGACCGCTGGCGAAGCAGACCGAAGGCCTCGACGCACAGGACCTGGCGCAGCACGCTTTCGTCGCGCGGCGCGTCGGAGGCGACATTGGGCAGCGTGAAACTGTAGAGCCCGAGCGCGATCGAGACGATCGCCGCGACGCGGAAGATCTGCGGGCTGGCGGACAGCCCCGCCCAGCCGATGATCAGCCCCGCCGTGATCCAGCCTAGCGTTCCGAACGCGCGCACGAACGGGAAATTGTCGGTCCGATCGCCAAAGCTCTTGAGCGCGATCGTGTTGGCGAGCCCCACGGTCGGCATGTAGAGGATCATGTAGCCGAGCAGCAGCCAGACGAAGCTGGCGCCGCGTTCGGGCGTCACGAACGACGGCAGCACGAACAGGATCGCGCCGCCGACGAGATGGAGGATGACCATCAGCATCTTCGGGCTGACATAGCGCGCCGCCGCCATGCCGAGCAGGAACGAGCCGACGATCGACGCGATCGGACCGACCGAAAAGGCATTGCCGATCAGGTTGCCGATCCCGACGGTCTGCATCGCCAGCCCGAGCGTGACGTTCCACGCACCCCAGACGAAAAACTGCATGAACATCAGCGCACTGAGGCGCGCGGTGAGCATGCCGCCCGTCGCGGTGTCGACACCGCGCAAGGGGGCCGTTCCCAGATCGTCCGCTACCGCCATTCGCCACCTCTCAACCGCAGTTTTGCTGCTTGTCTGACATAAGGCTAGGTCGGCGAAGCATCGATGTAAAGGATTACATCGGTTATCGGTCGACAGCGGCAGCGGCCGGATCCATGACCCGGCGATGCCGACGATCATCGAAGTGGCCGCGATGGCTGGCGTCTCCACCGCAACGGTGTCGCGCGTGCTCAGTCGACCGGACCAGGTGTCCGAAAAGACCCGGCTGCGCGTGCTCGCGATCGTCCGGTCGTCGGGCTACGCCCCCAATGTCGCCGCACGCAGCCTGCGCACGCTGCGCGCCGCCAAGATCCTGCTGACGGTCCCCGACATCTCGAACCCGTTCTTCGCCAGCGTCATCCGCGGCGCGGAGGAGGCGGCGCGCGACGCGGGCTATTCGGTCGTTGTCGGCGACACGCGGCATGATTCCGCGGTCGAGGATCAATATGCCGACATGCTGTCGCGTCGCGAGGTCGACGGGCTGATCTTCCTCGGCCACCGCCTGCCCGACAGCCTGGCGTCGCTGCTCGCGCGGGAGGGGGGCGCCGCACCGATCGTCAATGGCTGTGAATATAGCGCGGATCTCGGCGTCCCCAGCGTCCATATCGACAATGCGGCGGCGAGCGCGGAGGCGATCGCGCATCTCGCCGATCTCGGCCACCGGGCGATCGGCGTCGTCACCGGCCCCGAGATCAGTCCGATCAGCCGCGACCGTCTGAGGGGTGCGCTGCGTGCGGCCGAACGGCACGGCCTGCGCGACGCGCTGCACGTCGAGATCGGCGATTATTCCGCGGGTTCGGGCTTCGTGGCGACGCGCGCGCTGCTCGCCGCCGGGGTGACGGCGATCTTCTGCTTCAGCGACGAGATGGCGCTGGGGGCGCTGAGCGCGATCGGCGAGGCCGGATTGTCCTGTCCGGGCGACGTGTCGGTCATGGGGTTCGACGATCTTCCGCTCGCACGCTATTTCCAGCCCGCGCTGACCACCATCGCGCAACCCAAGGGGATGATCGGCCGGCGCACCGTCGAACTGCTCGTCGACATACTGCGCGGCGTCGAATGCCCGACACGCCACATGACGCTGGCGCACGCGCTCGTGGTGCGTGGCAGCACAGCCGGGCCGCGCACCGACCGCTAAGGCGGACACGCGGCACCGTCCGACGGGCCGCCCGCATCGTCCCGGGCGCCGCGGTTCGACGCGCGCGAGCCTGATATCGTCGACCGGGCCGCGGCGCGGGCGGACCGTTGCGCCCGCCCGCGCCTCCGTTCAACCTCTACCGGATCGGTGCCGATCGCTGGGTCGTATGGGGTCTGCGCGGCACGATCAGCTTCATCGGCGGCACCGTTCGCGACATGTACGGGGTGGCATTGCCCGCCGGCCCGGTCAAGATCGGGTCCGAGCCGCTGATCGTCAGCGGCGCCACCGGCTATACGATCACCGCGTCGCAGCTCGTCGCCGACACGATGCTGCAATATGGCAGCGGATCCTGGAGCTACTGGCGTCGCGACAAGGCGAATGTCGATACCCGGCTCGGCGTGTTTGACACCGATTTCGCGAGCCATTTCGGCGATCGCTGGTCCAAGCCGCTCCGCATCAATAATACCACCGCCGCACCGGCAGGCGATGGCGCGAACCCGATCCGCGCGGTGATCCGCTATACCGCGCCGCGCGCGATGCTGGTCGAACTGTCCGCCTGTTTCAGCAAGGCGAATACGGGCGACGGCGTCGATTACCGGATCACCCGCAATGGCGTCACGGTCGCCTCGGGGATCGTCGTCGACACCGCCACGGTCAACGGGGTCAAGTTCGGCCTCGAAATCGGCGACAAGGTCGATCTCGTATTCGGCCCCAACCAAACCTATGGCAGCGACTCGTTCTTCTACCGCGCCACGCTGAGCAACCGTGGCCAGGGCACGACGGTGGTCTGCCCCACGGCGTAAGCCGAACCGGCCCCGGCGCTGCGCCCGAGCCGCGCGCGCTCAGGCGTTGGCGGCGCGGGTGAGGCTG
>Ga0265797_10008037_pt1 | contig 14216 bp, 8 predicted proteins | sample P2T30metagenome_FD_192433 | JGI IMG/M metagenome (GOLD analysis project Ga0265797, IMG submission 192433) | Plant litter microbial communities from East Loma Ridge, Irvine, California - P2 T30 | ecosystem: Environmental > Terrestrial > Plant litter > Unclassified | place: USA: California... | reverse complement strand
ATCCCCCCCCCCACCATTGATTGCAGCGGACGAATCGACAACGACAACAAGATACCACCGTATATCTCCATAGGCGAGGCGTGGAAGAGAGAGAGAGAGACTCTTTCAATAGTGGAGAGTGAGGTCAACAATACCGCCACCGCACCTGCATTCACTGCCAGCCTCCTCCCACCCGGACGACGACATCGACTTCACCCACGGTCCAGTTGTCACCCACTTGGCACACCGTGATCAGCGCCTCGGCTTGTCACCAACCGAACCAGCTTTTTTGTCCTGTCCTGCCCTTGCGCCTCCTCTAGCCTCTAGCCTGGACTTATCCGACACCGCTTTGCTCCAATCACCCACCCATTGATCTTTTTGCCACCACCCAACATCCGCACACACATATCCACGTGCAACACCCGCGACACTTGAGACTGACCCTATTCCGTGCTATAGCTGCATATCCCCCACTGCATATCTCCCACCGCCTCCGCCACCAGGACCACCACTCCCGTCACAGCACCAACCCTGCAGACTCCCGATAAACAAACGATTCGGCTTGTTGCCGATAGGATGGGTCGAGTCTCGTTCGCCGAACATGTAGAAGAGCGCGCGATCGACGAGATCGAAGAAGAGCCTACGAACATTTACGAGTATCAGAACATCCCTGAGAACAAGTCATGGGCCGGTGCGCTCCCCATGAAGCAGGGTCTCTACGACCCAGAGCTTGAGAAGGATGCCTGTGGTGTCGGTTTTGCCGCCCACATCAAGGGCAACGTCAGCCACAAGATTGTCATCGATGGTATGTACATGCGGCATGTCCAACACAGTCAAGAGCGATACTGACCCTTCACAGCAAGGAGCTTGCTTTGCAACATGACCCACAGAGGTGCGGTCGGTTCCGATGCACGAGACGGTGATGGCGCAGGCGTCATGACTTCGATCCCGCACAAATTCTTCCAGAAGAACTTTGAGCGTGAGCAGGGCTTCAAGCTGCCGCCCCTCGGCGAGTATGCCGTTGGAAACGTCTTCTTCAAGCCCGAGGAGGAGATGCTCAAGAGCACCCTAGACACATTCGAGGATATTGCGGACCAGCTCGAGCTGAGAGTCTTGGGCTGGAGAGAGGTGCCGAAAGACACCACCCTCCTTGGACCCGCGGCCAAGTCTCGCGAGCCCATCATTTTGCAGCCGTTTGTCGTTCTCAAGAATGTTTACGGCCCTGGAAAGGAGCCCAAGGAAACTTGGGCCGAGGAGTACAACGCCGGCTACTTCGAGCGCCAGCTCTACGTGCTTCGCAAGCGCGCCACCCATGTGATTGGTCTCCACAACTGGTTCTATCTTTGCTCGCTCAGCAACAGGAACATCATCTACAAGGGCCAGCTTTCTCCTTCCCAGGTCTATGAGTACTACCACGATCTCGTCAACGTCGACTACGAGGCTCACTTTGCCCTCGTCCACTCGCGTTTCTCGACCAACACCTTCCCTTCGTGGGACAGAGCCCAGCCACTCCGATGGGCCGCACACAACGGAGAGATCAACACGCTACGAGGCAACAAGAACTGGATGCGGGCAAGAGAAGGCCTGCTCAAGTCTGGCCTTTTCGGTGACGAGCTGGAGATGCTCTACCCCATCATCGAAGACGGTGGATCCGACTCGGCTGCATTTGACAACGTGCTCGAGCTGCTCCTCATCAACGGCGTTCTCTCTCTGCCCGAGGCTGTCATGTTGATGGTTCCGGAGGCATGGCAGGGCAACGACTCTGTCGACCCCGCCAGGCAAGCATTCTACGAGTGGGCTGCTTGCATGATGGAGCCTTGGGACGGCCCTGCTCTCTTCACATTCTCTGATGGCCGCTACATCGGTGCCAGTCTCGACCGTAACGGTCTGAGGCCTTGCAGATACTACGTTACAGACGACGACCGCATCATCTGCGCTTCCGAAGTCGGTACCATCCCCGTTGAACCCCACACTGTCGTCCAAAAGGGCCGCCTGCAGCCTGGCCGTATGTTACTGGTCGACACTGTCGCTGGCCGTATTGTCGACGACGCAGAGCTGAAGAAGCAGGTCTCGACCCGTCAGGACTTCAGAGGCTGGCTCAGCTCCCAGCTGATTACCATGCCCGCTGTGACCGAAAAGCTCGCTGCCAAGGGCATCGATCTCTCGAACCAGCTCACACCCGAGAAGGTCCAGGAAGACCCCAGACTGAAGGCTTTCGGTTACTCTCTCGAGCAGGTAACTCTCATTCTGGCGCCTATGGCCGCCGACTCGAAGGAGGCCCTCGGCTCTATGGGTAATGACGCACCGTTGGCCTGCTTGGCTAAACAGCCCCGTCTGCTCCCTGAGTACTTCCGTCAGCTCTTCGCGCAGGTCACCAACCCGCCTATCGACCCTATCCGTGAGGCCGTGGTCATGTCGCTTGGTACCTACGTCGGTCCTCAAGGCAACTTGCTCGAAATGAACAAGCAGCAGTGCCACAGGCTCTACCTCCCGTCTCCGATCCTCACTACCGAGGAGTTCAACGCCTTGACCAAGGTCAACCAGGTTCACCCTGACTGGACCACTGCTACGATTGACATCACCTTCCCCAAGGTCGAAGGCATTCCCGGCTACATCGAGGCACTCGACCGTATCTGCGACGCGGCCACCGAAGCCATTGAACAGGGTCACAAGGTTCTCATCTTGTCTGACCGCAAGGCCGGCCCTGACCGCGTGGCTGTCTCCTCCCTTCTCTGCACCGGAATGGTCCACCACCACATGGTCCGCAACAAGTGGAGATCTCTCGCTGCCCTTGTGGTAGAGACCGCCGAAGCCCGTGAGGTTCACCACATGTGTGTTCTTGTCGGCTACGGTGCCGATGCCGTCTACCCGTACCTCGCCTTCGAGTGTATCCTGAAGCTTGACCGTGAGGGTCTGATCCGCAAGAAGATCTCTCAACAGCAGCTGATTGAGAACTACAAGCACTCCGTCGATGGAGGTATCCTGAAGGTCATGAGCAAGATGGGTATCTCCACCCTCCAGAGTTACAAGGGTGCCCAAATTTTCGAGGCCCTTGGTATTGACGACAGCGTTGTCGACCGCTGCTTCACTGGTACTGCCACGCGCATCCGTGGTATGACTTTCGAGCAGATCGCCCAGGACGCCTTTGCTCTTCACGAGAAGGGCTACCCGAGCCGTGGCATCAAGGAAATTCCCGGCCTCGCGGAGACCGGAGAGTACCACTGGCGTGACGGCGGCGAGCCTCACATCAACGACCCCACCTCCATCGCCAACATCCAGGATGCTGTCAGAACTAAGAATGACAAGTAGTACGAGGCTTACTCCAGGTCGGCTTACGAGTCTATCAAGGACTGCACTCTCCGTGGTCTGCTCGACTTTGACTTCGAGGCCACCAACCCTATCCCCATCGACCAGGTTGAACCTTGGACCGAGATCGTGCGCCGTTTCGTTACTGGCGCTATGTCTTACGGTTCCATCTCCATGGAGTCTCACTCTACCATCGCCGTGGCCATGAACAGACTTGGCGGCAAGTCCAACACTGGTGAGGGTGGTGAAGACCCCGAGCGCAGCAACCCGATGGAGAATGGCGACACTATGCGTTCCGCCATCAAGCAGATTGCCTCCGGTCGCTTCGGTGTCACTTCCGCCTACCTCGCCGACGCCGACGAGCTTCAGATCAAGATGGCTCAAGGTGCCAAGCCTGGTGAGGGTGGTGAGCTACCTGGTCACAAGGTTTCCGCCGAGATTGGCAGGACCCGTCACTCTACTCCTGGTGTCGGTCTGATCTCCCCGCCGCCTCACCACGATATCTACTCCATCGAGGACTTGAAGCAGCTGATCTACGACCTGAAGTGCTCCAACCCCCGCTCTCGTGTCTCCGTCAAGCTGGTTTCCGAGACTGGTGTTGGTATCGTTGCTTCTGGTGTCGCCAAGGCCAGAGCCGACCACATCTTGATCTCTGGTCACGATGGTGGTACCGGTGCCTCTCGTTGGACTGGTATCAAGTATGCCGGTCTGCCGTGGGAGCTCGGCCTCGCTGAGACCCACCAGACGCTGGTGTTGAACGACTTGCGTGGTCGTGTCATCGTGCAGACTGACGGTCAGATCCGCACTGGTCGGGACATCGCCATTGCCTGTTTGCTCGGTGCTGAGGAGTGGGGCTTCGCCACTACTCCTCTGATAGCCATGGGCTGCATCATGATGCGCAAGTGCCATTTGAATACGTGCCCCGTCGGTATCGCTACTCAGGATCCCGAGCTTCGCAAGAAATTCAAAGGTACGCCCGAACACGTGATCAACTTCTTCTACTACGTTGCCAACGAGTTGCGTGCCATCATGGCCAAGCTCGGATACAGGACCATCAACGAGATGGTTGGCCACACTGAGGTGCTCAAGGTTCGTGAGGACCTTAGGAACGCAAAGACCGAGAACATCGACCTGTCTTTGATTCTCACTCCCGCCCACACCCTTCGCTCTGGTGTTGCGACCTACAACGTTCGCAAGCAAGACCACAAGCTTCACGTACGTCTTGACAACAAGCTCATCTCCGAGTCTGAGTTGGCTCTCGAGAAGGGCCTGCCGTGCCGCATTGAGTGCGACGTTGTCAACACTGACCGCGCTCTTGGCGCCACCCTCTCCTACCAAGTCAGCAAGAGGTTCGGTGAGAAGGGTCTGCCGCAGGACACCATTCACGCCAACATCCGTGGCTCTGCTGGCCAGTCCTTTGGTGCCTTCCTTGCACCTGGTATCACTCTGGAGCTTGAGGGTGACTGCAACGACTACGTTGGCAAGGGTCTGTCTGGTGGCCGCTTGATCGTCTACCCACCTCGGTCTTCCGTCTTCAAGGCTGAGGAGAACATGATCATCGGTAATGTCTGTCTCTACGGCGCTACTGCTGGTACCTGCTTCTTCCGTGGTGTGGCTGCCGAGCGTTTCGCTGTCCGTAACTCGGGTGTCACTGCCGTCGTTGAGGGCATGGGTGACCACGGTTGCGAGTACATGACAGGTGGTCGTGTTCTCTGCCTTGGCAGCACTGGTCGCAACTTCGCTGCTGGCATGTCTGGCGGTATTGCTTACGTTCTGGACATTCACCAGGACTTCGAGGGCAAGGTCAACCAGGAAATGGTCGAACTTTGCCGTGTCGAGGACCCTCACGAGATCGCCTTCGTGCGTGGTCTGATCGAGGATCACCACCATTACACCGGCTCCGAGCTCGCTGCTCGCATCCTCCTTGACTTCAACCGTGCCCTGCCGCGTTTCGTCAAGGTCCTGCCTACTGATTACAAGCGTGTCATCGAGGAGGAGGCTAAGAAGGCTGCCGAGGCAAAGAAGGCTGCTTACCCGCTTCCGATCATCCCCGGCACCTCTGTCCGCAAGGCAGCTACTCCTGACTCGCACGAGCACAGCGAGAAGAAGGGCAAGAAGAGCGATCTTCTTGACATTGAAGAGAGTATCCAGGATGGCGCCGCCGAGAAGAAGCGCTCCGCACTGGTTCTCGACAAGACCAAGGGCTTCATGAAGTACCAGAGGCGTGCCGAGAAGTACCGCGGTGCTAAGACCAGGACTCGCGACTGGGCTGAGCTTTCTTCTCGCCTTAACGAGGACGAATTGAAGTACCAGTCTGCTCGCTGCATGGATTGTGGTGTTCCCTTCTGCCAGTCTGACACTGGTTGCCCGATCTCCAACATCATCCCCAAGTGGAACGAACTTGTATTCGTACGTATGACCTTCCACTACTACAACGATTTCATGCTAACCTCTCCGCAGCAAAACCAGTGGCAGGATGCCCTCAACCGTCTCCTCATGACCAACAACTTCCCAGAGTTCACTGGCCGTGTCTGCCCGGCGCCTTGCGAGGGTGCCTGTGTTCTCGGTATCAACGAGGACCCTGTCGGTATCAAGTCTATTGAGTGCGCCATCATCGACCGTGGCTTCGAGATGGGCTGGATGGTTCCGACCCCGCCGAAATATCGTTCTGGCAAGACCGTCGCCATCATCGGTTCCGGTCCTGCTGGTCTCGCTGCTGCCGATCAGCTGAACAAGGCCGGCCACGAAGTGACTGTCTACGAGCGTTCTGACCGCATTGGTGGTCTGCTCATGTACGGTATCCCGAACATGAAGCTTGACAAAAACGTTGTCCAGCGTCGTGTCGATTTCATGGCTGCGGAGGGTGTCAAGTACGTCACCGGCTGCTTCGTCGGCCAGGGCGACGTTACTCTGGAGTCCCTCAAGGAGGAGTACGACTCTGTGATTGTCGCGACCGGCGCCACCGTGCCTCGCGATCTTCCCATCCCCAACCGCAACCTCGACGGCATTCACTTCGCCATGCAGTTCCTGCACAAGAACACGAAGTCTTTGCTCGACTCCGAGCTTGCCGACGAGGCGTACATCTCCGCTAAGGGCAAGAACGTTGTCGTCATTGGTGGTGGTGACACTGGTAACGACTGCATTGGTACCTCCGTTCGCCACGGTGCCAAGAACGTTGTCAACTTCGAGCTGCTCCCGCAACCGCCCGCGCAGCGTGCCAGCGACAACCCCTGGCCGCAGTGGCCTCGCATCTACCGTGTTGACTACGGTCACACTGAGGTCAAGACTCACATGGGCAAGGACCCGCGTGAGTACTGCATCATGTCCAAAGAGTTTATCGACGATGGTGAGGGTCATGTCAAGGGAATCAAGACCGTCCGTGTCGAGTGGACCAAGTCCGCCAGCGGTGGCTGGGACATGAAGCAGGTCGAGGGCAGCGAAGAGGTCTTCGACGCCGACCTCGTCTTGCTCTCCATGGGTTTCCTCGGTCCCGAGGAGCAAGTCATGGCCGGCATGATCGAGAAGGATGCTCGCAAGAACATCAAGACCCCTCCTGGCAAGTACAACACCAACATGGAGGGCGTCTTCGCCGCCGGTGACTGTCGCCGCGGCCAGTCTCTCATCGTCTGGGGTATCAACGAGGGTCGCATGTGCGCTCGTCAGGTCGACTCCTACCTCACCGGCATGGTCAGCGCCCTGCCCGTCACTGGTGGCATCGTGAAGCGCCCTCCGTACGAGCTTCTCGGCAAGGCCAACGGCGCTCAGCCCGAACTCATCACCGCCGCTGCCTAGATATAAATCCTGGCAGACGGATTTCCTCTGGCGCTTTTCTTGTGCATACATCATGCTTTCTTTGTTCTCTCGCGCGAATACCCTCGTTGCAAGATACCCCTCTTCTTCTCTCGGAACCGTCTTACCTATCTTTTCTCGACTGTTCCACTATTCTACGATGCAAAGCGTTCCAATGACGACGATAGATGGGCAAAAATGGGCGTAGAACCGCCTCTCACGACTCTCGAGCGAAACGCATTTCTTGCGCGTGTACGATCTGGAAGGATTGCAAAAACATAGCTGGGCTTTCTGGTTCTGTCCGGTTCTAGGGTTGGGAAATTTTTATGTTTATGGCTTTCTTGAATTACCTTCAGTTGGATGGTCAGTCGGTCAGGATGTTCTGCGTTGCTATACATTTATGTTTTGCTGTTGTCACGAATCAATGATATTTTCTCTTGATTTCATTCCTCCCAGCCTCGTGTAGAGTGTACGGTTTCAAACAATCGAAACGCGACGTGCTTTCACAATAGTTGGATTTTAGACCCATGACCCGTTGACCGTCAACGACGACGATACTCGAGCCGAACAACATGCAAGCGCCGTGGAGGAGCAAGATGAGGATGCCAAAAAGACTGCACGTCGAGCTGATGGAAGGTCGCGCAATGCAAAACCCGCTATCCAAGCAAAGAAGGATCAGGCCGAGAGACATCGACCTGCTGAATCGCGCCCTGTCAATTTCGACGTGCACCGCGCTAAACTCCTCGGTGGCGTCGAGCAAGAGAAGGGATACATCTTCTTCTACTCCAACACGAAGCGACACGGTGGACCTTACGCATTCCTCAGCAAAAGGGTATACCAAAGTACAAACGCAAGTTGAAATGGCTTGCTTGGCCATTTGACGTGCAGATGCTTCCGGTTCATCGAGCGACCTGATGGAGCGACCTGATGAAAGTCGATAGAAAGTGTGAGCGGGACACGGATGGCAGTAGTGTGAAGCAGAACTTTGGCGGTTCGCGTGGTTGGTAAATTCTGCGTGTTCAACGTCACTTGGCATATCGAAATCGAAACGAAGCCACAAACCAACCAAGTAAAGGATCTGGCATTGCAAACCTTAGGTTAATCAGAAGAAGCCCCTGACGTAGCGGGATATCGTGAGGTGCTACGATTCCAGGACCAGAGGTTCAGTTCTTTCAGCAGTGATGCAATATCTCGTTTGGCTTGAAAGCAGATGAAGCACTTGCATAACAGCAAAGATGTGCTGAGGGTATGCAGTCGATCTAGTTCGTATCCGTGGGACGATGTTCTGTAGTAGTGAAATCTCACAGTCTGTGGGCGCAAGTCCGCAAATTCGACTCCGAATTTCGCCAAGTCATTATCACATACACTTTCTTCAAAACGGAACATCTCCATCAATATTAGTCGGATTTATCGTCTGATCGATGCAAACAAACCGCAAGGGTCTGTTCTACAGCACTGGCTGTCCAACACGCCAAAAAAGTTGCTACCTGTTGACTGTGATCATCCAATTGATGCAAACACACCGCGCTGCCCAGGACACCAAAAGAGATATTGCCTATTGGCTGGATTGAACAACCGACCTTTGCATTAGCTTGTGTGCTACAAGTGCAACGCTCTACCACTGAGCTAAACAGGCTGTGGTATTACTGGTGGATGGAATGAATGAATCTTGGTAAATTATAACGCTTTGTGCTCAAAATCGATTTTTTACTCCCCCAGGAGTACAAGTGCGACAATAGAAGTCTTAGTGTATACACACATCGTCGATTGGCCTAACCAAATGATCACAAAAGACTTGTGTGTATCGTATGACTTTCATACAACGTTTGAGTGAAAAGGTCAGGCAGAAGCATACTGGGGTTTCGGAGGCCGACTAGCATACCTAGCCGACTCGCAATGATGTCTTGGACGGCCCGGCTACTAGCAGAAACTGAGGAGACATTGAATCAATCGATCCCATCGATGAGGCATCCAGAATTGCATTGGTGATCCTATCTTCCTTTAGGTCGATTTTCCGTTGGTAAAGCATTTTGGGCGAGCCGCCCAGGCATACTGCACGAGCAGCACAATAAAGGGCTACACGGCGGCAACATGACAACGTGTGCGTATAGTCCAACCTCATTATGCGTGCATCCGGTGATAGCTTTATAGGATGCTTAATCGAGATGAATCCCAGTAACGTATGAAGTAGCGAGAGTAGTTCCAATGTCGAACCAGTGTCGCGAACTGGGACTGATTAGGTTCGATCGCAATCCGGTCTTCTAATCTCGTTGCATGTATATATAAACAACTGTGATTTCATTCAGATTCGAGCGTAAGCGGCTAGAAGCCATTGCATGATGATACGATTGTCGAAATGTTGTCGACATTGCTTAACGCTCCTATGATATGTAAGGGTTAGCTTGATTATTTCCCTACTCTGTTCGATCGAACACCCTCAATAAAGCTCGAAAATCGCTACATGTACTGAACAGCCTCATCCGATATCAGATTGCTTTTCGTGCACCTTACAAGAAGCGATTCAAAGCAGCCTAATGTCTTCGACTCCACCCAACACTTAGCTAGGCCCATTGTAAAGAGACAACAAGTGCAACCCCAACACTAACCCTAGACCACAAGATCTCGAACATCACCAACACACTTCCATGCAAGCAGTGCCCCCGTAACGACTTGAAGTCTCGGACCGAAGGTGGCCATGGAGAAAATCGACAACTGGTTATCGATCAACCTTCAGCGACAGTCTCAACTGGTGCATCGCCGGCAGTAAGGAAAGCATTGGTCACACCTCCTCACGAGAACGACAGTGCAAGCAGCCTAACATTTCGTCCGTCGAGCCACGATAGAAATCTTAGCCTCCTGCTATGTCCCCTTTGTCACACTCTCAAAGGTTAACTATAAACTCAATCGATCGCGAACAAATCGTACATACATGAACGCATCACAACATTGATTGCCTAAAGCCAAAGTTCAAAGCGAAGTCTCTCTCTCCATCCGTCCATCCCCAAACGACAAGCCCACCCTCGCCAAAACGCAAGCAACCAAAGCAGCGACCGTATCTGTTTTACTCTCTCCACTTGTGCAGGCCTGCAAAACAAGGATTGGTGGTAATCGAATAATGGCGGGAGATCCGCAGCCAATCAGCAAAAACCGGAAGTGAGGCTTCCGTTTTTACGCCTTAATTGACGATTCGAGCAATTCACTCTCCATCGACCTTCAGTTTGCTGATTGGCTACGGCCGTCTTGCTACTAGTCGATTACCACTTGTCTTTGAAGGTCTCCAGAGGTCGGGAACTTTTCCTCCTGATTTCTTGGTCTTGACGGTATCCCAGTTGCTCCTTCCTGTGGAAATGTAAGCCAATTGAGGAGGGAAGCGGTGGGAAAGACCGGGTCCGGAGTTCTCATTTCGGGAAACCTTTGTTCTATAGTCAGTTCGTGGATTCGAGCAAAAGCGAAGGAGAAGATCTGTGGTGGCTTATCGGAGGACGTTGCCACTCGCATCGATCATGTGCGACTCGCAGAAATTGTGATTGAAGCGAGGGCAGCTGACGAGGTGTCCAACAAGAGAAGATTGCAGGGTGTACAGGACGTGCTTGCAGGTGATCGTGCTTTGCATCAAGTACCTACCTGAGTCAGGGAAGGCAACTCGAGGGTCAATCGATGGACAGCAACGACCACATCAAAACAAACGTTTATCAGTGGGAGACGACCAGGAGAATGGACGAAGATGGGACCAGATCGGATGAATGAGATCAAACAGAGTGCATGGCAAAGGGTATAATTTCTGAAGAAACGCGCAGATCTATTTTCCGACCCAACAGAGACCGCAAGAACGTGAGCTTGGGTCTGAGTGGGTGGTGCGACGTCCGTTCGTTCGTCCGTCGTCGGAATCGTAAAACAAGCCGAGCGCTCTAACGACGACGATGATATGTATTCATAACTTTTGATGCAATCAGGGACAAGAGGTGTTTGATCAGAAGAAGAGAAAAGAGCCAAACTGTGCTCCATTCCTTTTTTCAACTATCAAAACATCACCTCCTCCACCTTCGAGCGGAAAGTTGTGGAATTTTTCAATTGTGCTTCATGCCATCATGCAACAAAAAGGGAATCATGCAAGGGAAAAGCATCACATCAGGGGGATTATTCGTAGCAGACGTGTCAGTCAAGTAGGCGTCAAAAAACACTCTACTTCATGACCTTGCCGTCGGCGAACTCGTAGGTCTTGCCGTCGACAACGACGGGCTTGTCCCAGGCCCACATGTCGTTGACGAACTCCCTGTCCTCGGGGTTGTTGGGGTCGAGCTTGGTGAAGGTGTAGGACTCCATGTCGGGGGCGACCTCGAAGGCGGGGGTGGCCTCCTGGCCACGGACGACAAAGGCACCCTTGATGACGGAGTCGTTGGTCTGGCCGAAGACGGCACCGGCACCGAAGATGTACTTGCGGCTACCCTCAAGACGGGCGAAGAAGCCACCGATCTGGTTGTTGCTCATGAAAGGCATGGTGAGCTCCTCGTTGTACTTGAAGTCCATGCGCCAGAGCGAGAACTCGTCGAACTTGCAGTTCTCCCAGAACCAGGGAAGGGCGACCTCGCGGGTCTCCTCGTTGGAGTACTTGCGCTTCCTGTGAAATTTGTTAGATATTGATTTTGACACAATCGTCGTGTCCTCAAACGTACCAGTCGTCAATGACGAAAGTGGGCTTGCCGAGAAGCTCAAGTGGGTGCTTGGGCTTAGGGGCCTGGGGAGCGGCATCCTCCTCCTCCTCAGCCTCAGCGGCGGTCTTGACCTTGGGCTTAGGGGCAGCCTTGGGGGCGGCAGGAGCAGCAGGCTTCTTCTCCTTCTTCTCCTTCTTGTTCTCAGAGCCCGCTGGGGGCTTGTTCTCGAGAGCCTTCTCGGTGAAGACGGTGTCCTTGACAACGGCGGAGTAGATGTCCTGGGCAATGACGGTTCTGAACCAACGGGTGATGTTGGGGTGCTGAGAGCGCCACTCGGGGTCCCAGAAGAACTGGAAGCCACGGGAGACAATGCCGGCGGTGAAGAGATCGGCGAGGGTGAAGCGCTCGCTGACGAGGTAGGTGTTGACGAGGAGGTGGTCCTCGAGGACCTTGACGTTGGCCTCGGTAGCCTTGAGGGCCTCGTCGACGCTCTTCTTGTTGTAGGGGTCACGGCCGATCAGAGGACGGAAACCGGCGCCAAGGGCAGGAAGAACCTGGGAGTTGGCGAAGGACATCCAGCGGAGGATGCTGGCGTAGTCCTGCTTGGTCTTGCCGAGGAGAGTGGTCTTCTCGTTCTGGGAAGTGACTGCGCGAAATCGTTAGCGACTGTGCCGCGGGTATTCTCTTGGTTCCGTAGTGTGTGCGCATTATGCGTGTTCAGAGTGTGAATAAAGTCTCAACAGTAATCTTCAGACAGGGATAACTGTAATTGATAATATTTCTCATCATTGCATTGCAGGTACCAGAATTAGGCGTGGTTGTGCTCGCAGGGGCCCAGATAGATCGGTGTGACTTACGGTAGATGGCAATGGCGATCGACTCGGTGAGGGTGAAGTTGTCGGCGCCGACAAAGGACGGGACGAGACCAAGCTTGTTGATGAGCTTGTAGTCGTCGGAGACACCCTTGGCGGGCTCGGTGTGGACAAACTCGATGTCGAGGTTGTTGACGTTGGCCACGGCCTGGATGGCAATGGTGCGGGGGTTACCCTGAGGAGGGTGTCAGTGATATGTCTTGGAGACACTGCGACATGCAACACGAGGTATGCGATATGAGTGAATCACCGGCGCAAAGGCGGTGGGGTGGATTGGACCAGCAGACATACCGGGTATGAGTAGAGCTTGCCGAAACCCATTTTGCTGGATTCAATGAATTTGGAGTGGGTATAAGTGTGCCTTCGTTGGCGGTATGTGTGGGTATTCGAGGTGTTTGGTGGTGTGGTGGGGAGTGAGAGAAGATGTTTCCTTTGCGAAGAGGGGAATTATCAACGTCTCGCAAAGCTCGCGGTGGAGTTCAATCGAATTCTTTCGGCGGCGGGCACGTGCTTTCCCGGAGACGCCTGGCCTTGGCGGAGATGGAACTCCTGCCGACAACGACGACGACGACCTGGAATCCACATACAGCGCGCATCTCCCGTGGCCAGCGCGTACGATGGAGTCTCCTTTAATACGATCCGGCCTGAGGAGAGCCATTGCAACCTCCTCCGCTCCCTCACAGAGACAGTCCGCAGTCTGCCAGCGCCGATGGCTCGCAACGTCTACCGAAGCATCATCAACGAGGGAGCCCGTCAGAGCAGCCCGCCCTATAAAATTCTCCCAGGACAAGGACCAATTCTCGCGTGGAAACTCCCAGGGTCGATTCTCTAGGTCTGGCCCTCCTCGTGGCGGTCCCCCGGCTGGACGTGGTGGTCCTCGGGATTCTGCAAGCGACCTCCTGCTCAAGCGCATTCGAATCATCCCGGCATCGCCCAGCTACTTCACCGCGACTCCTCACTACACCGATGATCTCCTCGCCCTTTCTGGTCTTCTCCGGAAACACCAGCTCCTCCCCCAGCTCCCTCCCGGCCAGGCGCCTCGAGTCGCATGGAAGACATATGCGCAATACAAAGCCGAAGTGGACGAGCCTGTTAGAGAAACAAGGTACAACCGCTTGTTGGAGATCATCAAGCGTCTCAATTACATTCACCCGGACTTGATGCCCGAGGAAGTGAACACCGCTCTGGACCGCTTCAAGCGCACCATCCAGCCCTTCCTCAACAAGCCCAAGCCCATCCTCATCGACCAGTACGGCCGCGCCAGAGCATCAGGAAGAAGAAAGAGCAGTACGGCTTCGGTGTACGTGGTGGAAGGTACCGGCGAGGCCATGATCAACGGCAAGACGTTAAAGGACTACTTCGGCCGTCTGCACGATCGGGAGAGCGCGGTGTGGGCTCTGAAGGCGACACAGCGTCTGGACAAATACAACGTCTGGGCCGTCACTTCGGGAGGTGGCACTACAGGACAGGCGGAGTCGATTATGTTGGCTGTTGCAAAGGGTTTGATGGCGCATGAGCCTGACCTTAAGCCTGCGCTCAGACTGGGTGAGTTTTTTCCCTTGCCAGGACAACAAGAGGATGACAGCTTGCTAACCCGAACTCCACAGCTGGTGTCGTC
>Ga0265797_10008035_pt1 | contig 14217 bp, 14 predicted proteins | sample P2T30metagenome_FD_192433 | JGI IMG/M metagenome (GOLD analysis project Ga0265797, IMG submission 192433) | Plant litter microbial communities from East Loma Ridge, Irvine, California - P2 T30 | ecosystem: Environmental > Terrestrial > Plant litter > Unclassified | place: USA: California... | reverse complement strand
AAGCGACGTTCAGCGACACCGTGACCAAGCACACGATGATCCACGAGCAGATGAACTTCTTCTTCCGTGGCTTCCGTCGCGATGCGCACCCGATGTCGGTGCTGGTCGGCACCGTCGGCGCGCTGGCCTCGTTCTACCACGATTCGCTGGACATCAACGACGCCAAGCAGCGCGAGATCTCGGCCATCCGCCTGATCGCCAAGCTGCCGACCCTGGCCGCGATGGCCTACAAATACTCGGTCGGCCAGCCGTTCATGTACCCGCGCAACGACCTGTCGTACAGCGCCAACTTCATGTACATGATGTTCGGTAATCCGTGCGAAGAGTACAAGGTCAACGACGTGCTGGTGCGCGCCCTGGACCGCATCCTGATCCTGCACGCGGACCACGAGCAGAACGCATCGACCTCGACCGTCCGTCTGGCCGGTTCGTCGGGTGCAAACCCGTTCGCCTGTATCGCAGCCGGCATCGCCTGCCTGTGGGGCCCTGCCCACGGCGGCGCCAACGAAGCGGCACTGACCATGCTGAAAGAAATCGGCTCGGTCGAGAACATCCCGGCCTTCATCGAGAAGGTCAAGGACAAGAACTCGGGGGTGAAGCTGATGGGCTTCGGTCACCGCGTGTACAAGAACTTCGACCCACGCGCCAAGCTGATGCGCGAAACTTGCCACGAAGTGCTGGAAGAACTGGGCCTGCAGGACGACCCGCTGTTCAAGCTGGCGATGGAACTGGAAAAGATCGCCCTGAACGACGAATACTTCGTGTCGCGCAAGCTGTACCCGAACGTCGACTTCTACTCGGGCATCGTGCAGTCGGCGCTGGGCATCCCGACCTCGATGTTCACCGGCATCTTCGCGATGGCGCGCACCATCGGCTGGATCGCCCAGTGGAACGAAATGATCGCCGATCCAGAGCAGAAAATCGGCCGTCCACGTCAGCTGTTCGTCGGTTCGCCGGTGCGTGACGTGCCAAGCATCGACAAGCGTTAATTCGCAACGCGGCAGGTTCAGGAAAGCGGACTTCGGTCCGCTTTTTTTACGCCTGTCGCGGTGGGCATTGCGGCGCACTCGCCGCCTTGCATCGCATCCGCTTCTATCTGTCCAAATTCACATCGATTTCCGGTGCGGTACTCAGGCGCCGGCACGTCCTGCCAGCAGGCGCTGCTGGTAGACGCTCGGCGTGCAGTCGAACGCCTGCCTGAACACGGCGATGAAGGCGCTGGCCGTGGAATAGTTCAGGTCCAGCGCCACCGCGCCGACCGACTGCCCGGCCGCCAGCATCTCGAGCGAGCGCATCAGGCGCGCGCGCTGGCGCCAGGCGGTGAAGCTCACGCCGGTCTCGCTCACGAAGCGCCGGCTCAGGGTGCGGCTGCTGACCGCACCCCAGGCCGCCCACTCGTCCAGGCTGCGGCTGGGGGCGGGATCGTCGACCAGCGCGCCGCCGATGCGCTGCAGGCGCGCGTCAAGCGGCATCGGCAGGCCGAGCGGCTCTGGCGGCAGCGTGCGGATCTCGTCCATGATCACGCCCGCGATGCGCTCCTGCGCCGCCGACAGGGGTTGATGACGGTCGAGCGGCCAGCTCGCTGCGCGCAGGACCGCCTCGCGCAGCAGGTGCGAGATGCGGATGGTGCAGGCCGACGAGGGCAGGTCGGCGCACAGGTCGTCGGCCACGTAGGCGCCCCAGCCTTCGAAAGGACCGTGCGAGCGTGCCGCATGCGGGCGGTGCGGCGGCAGCCAGACCGGGTGGAAAGACGGCACCACCCAGACGGCATCATCGACGCCCACGGTCAACAGGCCACGCATGGATGCGAACAGCTGCCCGCGCGCATGCGCGTGCCTTTGCATGGGGCGGGTCTCATCGTCGCGGCCGGCCGCCACGATGACGGACGGGCCGTCGGCCCAGTTGGCCATGCCGTGGTCGATCGAGATGCTGGCCCGGCTGACCGGCCTGTCGAAGGACGAGAGCCTGCAGCTCGACACGCCCTATGCGCACGCGGTAACGCACGACCTCTATTAGCCGCGCCGGTTGACGCGGTATCTCAGCGGGCTATACTGGCGCCATCCGTCGCTTCTGTCCGCCATGATTTCTTCTTGCACGCCATCGTTACCCTTCGCACCGCTGCACAGCGCGGTCGACGGCGCGCGCGCGTGCGCGGCGTATGGCGCCGGCTGCACCGCCGCAGCCCGAGCGGCGCACCTTTCTTTCCCGCACCTCGCCCGGCTTTCCCTGGCTCGGTGAGGAAGCACGGCAGGCCAGCGCCTGCCCATCCTCCCGGGCCACCTCCATCGCACTGCAACGCCGCGCCGAGCGCGCCGGCGCTGCCATCAAGTTACTGGCTCAGCCCAATCCTGGCCATTTCGTGGAGAAACAAATGAAACCAACCATCGTTGTATCCTGGCTCGACCTGGAACGTCTTGAACGCATCCTCGACCGCCTTCCCGCCGCCCAGGCCGGCGCGCGCGACGCGCTGCTGGGCGAACTCGAACGCGCCGACATGGTCGAGCCGTGGGACATGCCGCCCGACGTCGTCACCATGAACTCGCGTGTGCGCTTCCGCTTCGTCGGCTCGGATGAAGAGGTGACGATGACGTTGACCTATCCGAAGGACATGCACGACAGCGGCGAGCAGTTGTCGGTGCTGACGCCGGTCGGTACTGCCTTGCTGGGCTTGCGTATCGGCGCCAGCATCAGCTGGCAGCGCCCCGGCGGCGGCACCTTCGAGGCGACCGTGCTCGATATCGATTACCAGCCGGAGCGGGCGGGAGAATTGCACCGCTAGCGTGATCAGGGCGCGATTGGATTGTCTGCCACGTTTGCGTGTGTACAATGTTCGCGCCCATAACGCGATCGAAGGAATCCCCGTGAAACGCTGTTTAACCGCCTGCCTGCTGTGCCTGGGCCTGATCGGCGCGGCCAGTGCCGCCACCGATGCCAAACTGACGAAACAGGTCAATGCCTTCGTCGACGGCTGGCATGACGACGCGGCCCATACCCGCATGGCCTATTTCGACAAGATTGCCAAGGACGGCGTCTATATCGGCACCGACCGCACCGAACACTGGACCCGCGACCAGTTCAAGGCCTGGTCGAAGAAATATTTCGACGCCAAGTCGGCCTGGACCTTCAAGGCGACCCGCCGCAATGTGTATGCATCGAAAGACAAATCGCTGATCTGGTTCGACGAACTGCTCGACACCAAGAATATGGGCCACGCGATGGCCAGCGGCGTGATCCGCAAGACCAGGACCGGTTTCGAGATCGTCCACTACCAGCTGTCGGTGGCGGTGCCGAACGAGGTGTCCGAGCAGGTCACGGGCATCATCGGCAAGCACGAGGCCAGGGCGAAGTAGGGTGGGAGGCGCTGCCTTTCGCGCGTTCGGCGAAACTGCGGCGCTGTACAGCGCTGGCGCGGCGCTGGCATAACGCGGGCATAACGCCGATTTAACGCCGGTATGACGCCGGCGCTGCTTGAACGCGTGGGCGGGGGACCCGCCCACCCTATACTATCGAGTCCCGCAACATCGAACGCAGCACGTGAACACATCCTATATCGGCCGCTTCGCGCCATCGCCCAGTGGTCCTTTGCACGCCGGCTCGCTCGTCGCAGGCCTGGCCAGCTACCTCGACGCCCGCTGGCACCGGGGCGCCTGGCTGGTGCGCATCGAGGACATCGACGAGGACCGCTGCTCGCCCGAGGCCGCGCAAGGCATCCTGGCCCTGCTCGCCGCGCTCGGCATGCACGCCGACGGCGAGGTCGTCTGGCAAAGCCGGCGCAAGCACCTGTACCGGGCAGCTGCAGAACGCATCGCGCACGACACCTACCCCTGCGGCTGCAACCGGCGCGAGATCGCCGATTCGCGCCTCGGCTTTGCGCCCGACGGCGCCGCGGTCTATGCCGGCACCTGCCGCGATGGTCTTGCCCCTGGCCGGGAAATGCGCAGCCTGCGCGTACGCGTCCCGCCAGCCGGCGCGGACGAGATCACCTTCATCGACCGTTTCGCCGGCCGCGTCACCCAGCATCTCGCAACCGACTCGGGCGACTTCGTGCTCAAACGCGCCGACGGTTTCTGGGCCTACCAGCTGGCGGTCGTGGTCGACGACATCGAGCAGGGCGTGACCGACATCGTGCGCGGCGCCGACCTGCTCGATTCGACGCCGCGCCAGCTCTACCTGCAACGATTGCTGAACGCGCCGACGCCGCGCTACCTGCACGTGCCGGTGGTGCGCAACGAGCATGGCGAGAAGCTGTCGAAGCAGACCGGCGCGCTGGCGGTCACGGCGGGCGACGAGCCTGCCGCCGTCGCCGCGCTGCTGGATGCGGCGCGGTTTCTCGGACTAGGTCTCGATGCCGAAGCAAGGCCGCCAACGTCGCGCGCCGCATTCTGGCGCATGGCAGTGCCGGCCTGGGGCCGACTGCTGGCGCGGCACGGCGAGGCCGGGTGACTATGTTGGGTTGCGCATGATACTGATGCGCCCATTCGCTTCGAGAAAGGCGCATTTCATCTCGTGACGCGGGCAGTCCGCTCCACGCAGCGCTTCTTCGACATCGGCGTCGGACAGGCGGCAGCGCTTCATGACTTTATCGAAGAATACGCCGTCGCGCCCGACCAGCACCGGGCTGCCTTCGACCAGTTCTTCGATCTTCCTGCTGCGCGATGTGATGAAGGCAAACATGACTGTCAGCGACACCAGTGTCGCAGCGACGATCAGGCCGCCGAACAGCGTTTGGTCGCCGCCGGTCATGGAATTGGACACCGATTCGGACAGCAGCATCACGACCAGCAGATCGAAGGGCGTGAACTGCCCGACCGTACGCCGGCCGGACAGGCGCATCATGAGCAACAGCGCGCAATACACGATCGCGCCGCGCGCGATCAATTCCCACCAAGGAAGATCCAGTTCGAACATATGCCCTCCGCAGGCATGACACGGTTGAGTCCATTGTAATCAATTGTTTAACAAAGTGGATGTCAGTCGCGTGTTGCCTGCGCCGCGATCCAGGCGGCAAGCGCCTGCTCATAGCGCGCCACGGCATCCTCGTGCAGGTCGAAGACGCAGGGAACGCAGCCGCTGCGGCAGCAGTCTTCCAGGGCTGGCGCTACGGGCGGCTGGGGGCGTGGGATCGGTGCGGTAGACATCCGCCCAGCATAGAGGATGCGGGGCGCGTCGTCGACCGCGCCCGTGTCAATCCTCGCGCGTGTAGCTGCGCAGATGGAACACCATATTGTCGTCTTCGCGCTCGCACACGCCGGCCATCGTCTCGCCGGGCCGCAGCGTCATGCTCAGCTTGCTGCCATCGCGCTTGCCGGCGCAGGCCGCGTGCACCGATGCGGGAATCTCCGGCAGGTCCGGCGCCGGGGGCGCAGCCGGCGCCGGCGCTGCGGGAGGGGCGGGCGGCAGCGGGGCCGAATGCCCGGCAACTGGCGGTGCGGGTGGCGCAGGTGGTGCGGGTGGCGCCGGTGGGGCCGGCGGCGCCGGGCATGGGCCGCGCACGGCGCTGCATTCGTAGCGGACGGCTGCCTCGGCGCCATGGGCGCCGAGCGCCAGCATGGCAAGCAGGAACAGGGGGCTGGATGTCTTCATGTGGTTCTCCTCGGTAGCGACAAGAACCATCCTGCCTGGCGAGTGTGGAGAAATGATGGAGACGCTCAGCCATCGCAGCGGTAACCGAGCCCGTAGATCGAGCGGATCGGCTCCAGGCCGGGTGCCACGGCCTCGATCTTGCGCCGCAGGTTCTTGACATGGCTGTCGATGGCGCGGTCGGTCGCATCGAGGTTGTCGGCACGGGCCGCGTCGAGCAGCCGGGCGCGCGACAGCACCTGGCCCGGGTGGCGCGCAAGCGCGGCCAGGATCGCATATTCGCTCGGCGTCAAGTCGAGCGCGTGGCCCCGCACATGAATGCGGCGCGCCCCTTCGTCCAGCGCGAACAGGGGCGGCGGCGCTGCAGTGCCGGTGCGGCGCAGGATGACCTTGATGCGCGCCATCAGCTCGCGCGGGCTGAATGGCTTGCACAGGTAGTCGTCGGCGCCGCTCTCCAGGCCCAGCAGGCGGTCGATTTCTTCCACGCGCGCCGTGACCATCACGATCGGGATGTCCGAGAAGGTCCGCAGCGCGCGGCACAGCGACAAGCCGTCCAGCCCGGGCAGCATCAGGTCCAGCACGACCAGCGACGGCGGCTGGTTCCGGATCGCCGCCAGCGCCGCGGCGCCGTCGCCGAAGACAGTCGCGCGGTAGCCGGCCGCGCGGGCGTAGTCCGCGATGACGGCCGCCAGTTCCGGCGCGTCCTCGACGATCATGATCGTGGCGCTCATCGGCCTTCCTCGCCGTCCAGCGGCATCGATACCGTCACGCGCAAGCCGCCCAGCGGCGAGTGGGCGAAGGCGAGGGCGGCGCCTTGGGCTTCGAGCAGGCGCCGGCACAGGGCCAGTCCCAGTCCGGCGCCGCCATGCGCGCGGCTGCGCGAGGCGTCGACGCGGTAGAAGCGTTCGCCCAACCTGGCCAGTGCAGCGTCGGGGACGCCGGGCGCGCTGTCGTCGAAGACGATGTGCAGATGCCCGGCATCGGCATGCGCGCCGATGCGCAAGGCGCCGCCGGCCGCCGTGTAGCGCAGGCTGTTCTCGAACAGGTTGGCCAGCACCTGGCGCATGCGGTCGGGATCGGCCAGGACCGTCGAGCGGCCCGGCGCCGCGCCCGTCTCGAGCGTCAGGCGCGCCGAGGCGAAGCGTGCGGAAAATTGTTCGGCTTCGCGCAGCGCCAGCGCCCACAGGTCGAACGGCTCGCGCCGGCAGGCCAGCTCGCCCACGTCGGCGCGCGCCAGCGCGTACATCTCGTCGATCAGCTTGGTCAAGGCCAGCACCTGGCGCCCCATGCTGTCGATGGTCTCGGGCGTGGCTTGCCGCACGCCGTCCTGGACCGCCTCGAGCTGCGCGCGCAGCACGGCCAGCGGGGTGCGCAGTTCATGCGAGGTGTCGGCCACCCACTGGCGGCGCGCCGTCTCGGCCTGGCCGAGACGCTCGGCCAATGCGTTGAACTGGCGCGCCAGCGCGCCCAGCTCGTCGCTGCGCGAAGCAGGCAGGCGCACGCCGTAGTCGCCCGCCGCGAGCGTGGCGGCGCCGCGCGCGAGATCACCGATCGGACGCCGGAAGTGGCGCGCCAGCAGGATCGCGGCCAGCACGCTCAGCAGGACGGCGACGGCGCCGATCAACCACAGGCTGCGCTGGAGCTGCGCCAGGAAGGCATACGCCATCGCATCGCTCGGCCGCTGGCTGCGCGCGACGCCGAGGTAGCCGACCGTGCGGCCGTCGACCTCCAGCGGGCGCCGCGCCAGCGGCAGCATGCCCGGCGTGCGTCCGGCCAGGTAGCGGCCGTTGGCGTCGAGCAGGGTGATGCGCGCGTGCAGGTCCCGGGTAACGCCGTCCGGGCCGGCGAGTTGGCCGGGCATGGGCACCACGGGAGGCGGGAGCGGCGGCGCCGGCGGCAGCGGCGGGACAGGCGGCGCCGGTGGCGCCGGCGCAGAGGGCATGCGCGCCGATGGGGGCGCGACTGGCGCCACGTGCGCGGCCGGTGCAACCGATGCGACTGGTGCGACCGGTGCGACCGGTGCGACCGCCGGGAGTCCAGCCGCGCGCGCTGCTTGCAGGCGTGCGAGCTCGGCGGCGATCCAGGCACGACGGTCGTCGGCGGGAATGAAGGTCCAGCCACCGCGCAGCCGGTATTGGACCGCGAGGGCGGTCGACAACTCATCCAGGCGGTCGAGCTCGATGGCCTGCGCATAGTCGCCAAACCCCTGCAGTACATTCTGGCGCAACAGCAGGACGCCGGCGCCAGCCACTGTCAGGATGGCCAGCAGGACGGCAGCGAACAAACGATGGCCGATGCCGATTTTCACGTTGCTATCTGGAAGCGCTGCTGTGCGGGCATAGCCCATCCGTTCTCCCTGGATTCCATTTCTACAATTATCATCCTATAAATTGAACGGTTTATAACAATATTTTCCTTCAGGATGACAGTCATTGCCGGTAGTCTGGTAAGGCATTCTCCTACAGGTTGACTGCCGTTTTTTGGTGTTCGGATCGACGTCAGCGGCCTACCATGAAGTCCCTCGAGTCAGCTTTCTGCTGGCAATTTGTTCACCAAAGTTCGGAGGCAATCATGGCAAACAATTCGCAAAACAACAACCCGCAAGGTAACAACCAGTTCACCAAGCAAGGCAGCAAGCAGAGCGGCGATCAAGGCAGCCAGGGCAACCAGGGCGGCAGCGGCAACCAGGGTTTCGCATCGATGGATCCGCAGCGCCAGCGTGAAATCGCCAGCGAAGGCGGTCGTGCGGCCCACGCATCCGGCAACGCGCATGAGTTCAACTCGCAGGAAGCGCGCGAAGCAGGTTCGATGAGCCACAAGAACGACGGCAACAAACAGAGCGGCAGCCGGAGCGGCAGCCAGCAGAGCGGCAACCAGGGTAGCCAGGGTAGCGGCATGCGTGGCGGTTCGCCGGAGCAGCATGCCGAAGCCGGCCGCCAGAGCCACAAGAACGACAAGCGTTGATTCTGCCTGAGGCAGTTCGCTTGATCCAACCCGCCGGCCATGCCGGCGGTCTTGCGTCGGTTCAGTACACGTCGCGGCGGTAGCGCCCGTCGGCCATCATCGCCTCGACCGTGTCCGGCCCGAGCGCCGCGACCAGGGCGTCGTGGACGCAGCCGGCCATGCCTTGCAGGCTTCCGCAGACATAGATCGCCGCACCCTCCGCTACCCAGCGGAGCAATGCGTCACGCTGCGCGTCCACCAGGTGCTGCACATACCGTAGCTGCCCGCCATCGCGCGAGAATGCCAGGTCGAGGCGTGCCAGCATGCCGCCGTCGCGCCATGCTTCCAGTTCTTCGCGGCACAGGAAGTCATGGGCTGCATTGCGCTCGCCGAACAGCAGCCAGTTGCGGTGGATGCCGGCGTCGATGCGCGCCTTGAGCAGCGCGCGCAGCCCGGCCAGGCCGCTGCCGTTGCCGATCGCGATCAGTGGCCGCGCCGCATTGGCGCCCAGCCGGAAGCGGGCATGGGCGCGCACGCGCAGGCGGATCGTGTCGTCCTGGCCGGCGCACACGCACAGCCAGCCCGACGCCGCGCCGGGCGTCCCGTCGACGCGCGTCTGCAGGCGCACCAGCAGCTCGAGCCTGCCTTCATCCGGCGTCGAGGCGATCGAGTATTCGCGTGGATGGTCGGGGTCGAGCGGCGCACTGACCTGGGCCAGGTCGCCCGCCTCCCAGCCGGGCAGGGCGCCGTCGCGTGGGGCCAGGGCGATGCGGTACAGGGGCGAGCCCGCGCTGCCCGGATTGAGCAGCTCGCGGGCGACGATGCGCCATTCGCCATAGGCCGGCGCTTCCCAGTCCGGCGCGTCGCTGGTGCCGGCCAGGTGGCTCAGGTGATGCTGCCATGCGGCCAGCGCCTCGGGGGCGCCGCGGTCGACGTCGATCCGCTCGAACAGCGGCGTGGCGCCGCGTTCGGCGAGCCAGGCGTCGAGCACACGGCCGAAGCCGCAGTAGTTGGCGTAGCTGGTGTCGCCCAGCGCCAGCACGCCATAGTGCAGCCGGGACAGGTCGGGCGTCGCCGCCATCGTGTGGGCGGCGAAGCGGGCGGCGGTATCGGGCGCATCGCCTTCGCCATAGGTGCTGCAGATGAACAGGATGCGGCCGGCGCCGGCCAGCCGGGCCGGATCGAGCGCAGAAATGCAGGCGGCGCGCGCATCCAGGCCGCCCAGGGCGAGCGTGGCGGCGGTGCGCTGCGCGAGAAATTCGGCGCTGCCGGTCTGGCTGGCGTAGACCACCAGCCAGTCGGCCGGGCCGCCGACAGGCCGCAAGCGCGCCAGGCGGCTGCGCCAGATGCCGAGGCACATGGCAAGGTAGACGCCGGACAGCGCAAGCGCGCCGCCCCAGCGCAGGGGTTCGATGGTCAGCATTATTGAAGGAGTGCGCGCCAGTCGCTGGAGGTGGTTTCAAGCAGGCCATCCGGTCCACGGACCAGGAAGCGCGCTGCGATCCTGCGCGTCTCGGCATACGCCAGTCCCTGCTCGGCGCCCATGACCGTCAGTGCGGTCGACAGCGCATCGGCGGCCATGCAGGTCGGCGCCAGCACCGTCACCGAGGCCACGCCGTTCGTCACCGGATAGCCGGTACGGGGATCGATGGTGTGCGCCGCGCGCCGCTCGCCATGCTGGAAATAGCGGCGGTAGTCGCCCGAGGTGGCGATCGCCAGTCCGTGCAGGGCAACGACCGTCCGGGCCCCGGGCAGGTGCGCATCGGGCACGCCCTCGACCTCGACCCACCATGGCTCGCCATTGTCCTTGACCCCGGCGCCGCGCAATTCGCCGCCGGCTTCGACCACGAAGTGACGCACGCTGCGCTGTTCGAGGCAGCGCGCCATGCAGTCGACCGCATAACCCTTGGCGATCGAGGAAAAATCGAGGAGGGCGCCGCCCGGTTGCAGCAGGCGGCGCGCGCCACGGTCGAGTATCGGCTGGCGCGCGCGGCGGCCGGCCAGGATGGCCTCGATGGCGCCCGCCTGCGGCGCCGTAAAGCCGGCCTGGTCGTAGCGTCGGCTGGCGCCGAAGCCCCATGCATTGACCAGCTCGCCGCCGGCCGGGTCGTAGGCGCCGCCGCTGTCGTCCAGCACCTGCAGCGCATGCTCCGCGACCGCGTAGAACTGCGGGGGCAGCGCATGCCAGCTGCCGGCCGGCGCCGCGTTATAGCGCGCCAGCAGGGAATCGGCTTGCCAGTGGCTCATCTGCGCCACGATCTCGTCCAGCTCGTCCTGCAAAGCCCGGCGCATGGCGTCGCCAGCGGCGCCGGGCGGCAGCATCATGCGCGCCGACCAGCTGCTGCCCATCGATGTGCCGGACGCGGCGTACAAGGTGCTGCCGCCGGGCGGCAGCGCCATATCGACCTGCAGGGGAACGAGAACGGTGCGCATCGGTCCTTACTGGGGCAGCACTTCGAGGGTGGCCGCGTAGCTGTAGCGCTTGGCGCCCGGCTGCGGCTTCTGGTTGCCTTCGGCAAACGGGAAGCTGGCGCTGAGCCAGTACATATTCGCGGCCGGCACGGTGATCGCCGCTTCGCCCTTGGCGTCGGTGGTCAGGCGCTGCTCGCCCGAGGCGCCGCGGTACTTGACGGTGCCCGGCACGATGCTGAACGGCAGGTTGGCGACCGGCTTGCCATCGAGGTGGAAGCGCACGCGGATCGGTTCGCCCACGCGCAGGTCAGACGGGTTGGTGACCGGGATCATTTCCAGGCCCGTGCCGCTCGGCTTCAGGGCGGTGTCGCTCAGCTTGTTGGCCGAGACGAAGGTCTCGTTGCGCGAATGGACAGCGGTGCTCTGCACGTCGCTGGCGCCGGCCGGAATCGCCACCGCCGGGCTGCCCGCCGCGCCGCGGAAGCGCTTGGTTTCGCCGCCCAGCTTGTAGCTGCCCATCACGTTATTGCTGACGATCGCCAGGCGATAAGTGCCATCTTTCGGCAGGCGCAGGTCGAGCGTGCTGCGGTATTTGCCAACCACGGCGCCGTCGGCTTTCGTGGTCACGCCATCCGGATCGGTGACGGTCAGGTTGTCCAGCCGCAGCGGATGGTGGTTGAACTCGAATACCTCGTTCGAGATCGCGGCGTCGATCGTGACCCAGGCTTCCTTGTTGTCGACCATGGCGGTATTGGGCAGCATCCAGGCGCGGTGGGCCTGGGCGGACATCGAGATGCCGGCCAGCAGGATGCCGATCAGCGCGCTGTTGACGAGGGGGTTCTTGTGCATGGTGTGTGCTCCTGATGTGAATAGTTATTGGATCTGGAGCGACACGGCGCCCAGCTCTTCCTTGCCAGCCGCGGTCGCCGCCAGCTTGCCCTTGCCCGCCCAGCTGAACGGCACCTTGACCACTTCGCGGCCGCCCGATTCGCGCGCTGCCTCCAGCACCAGCTTGTAGTCGCCGGCCGGCAATTGGTCGAGCTTGTTCTGGGCGGCGTTGAACTTCATGGTGTGGGTGCCCGGGGCGCGGGTGGCGCCGCTGACGCCGTCGATCGGCAGGGTGGCATCGCGGCCGGCCTTGCGCCACCAGGTGCGCAAGTCCTTGACCCATTTCTCGCCGCCCTTGTCCTTCATCTTGACGTCGTACAGCAAGGCCAGGTTCGATGCCACGCTCTGGTCGGCAGTCTCGATCCAGATCGCGACATACGGCTTGTGGTATTCGGCCACGTTCAGCTGCGGCACGTCGAACTTGACCGACAGGTCGGCGGCCACGGCCCAGCCCGAGACGAGCGGCAGGGTGAGGACGAGCGAGTGGGACAGTTTCATGCTTGGTCTTCTCTCAGGTTGGATGGATCAGTGGACAAACTCAGTGGACAAACAGCAAGGCCAGCACGATCGGCAGCACGATGCCGAAACCGATCACCGGCCAGGTCGACGGCCGGTTGGCCGCGTGGTACTTCATGATCAGGAAGCCCGTGATGCAGAACACCACGCAGGCCACCGCGAACAGATCGATGAACCAGCTCCACACCGGCCCGGTATTGCGGCCCTTGTGCATATCGTTGAGCCACGAGATCCAGCCGCGGTCGGTTTTTTCGAATTCGGCGCTGCCGTCGGTGGCGATGCGCAGCCAGGCGTCGCCACCGGGGCGGGGCAGGGCGATGTAGGCGTCGTCCTCGCTCCATTCGGCGCGCTTGCCGCGCACATCCACCGGGAACACGCCATTGGTCCAGTCCGCGATTTCGCTCGGCAGCGGCACTTCGGCATCCGGGTGGTCGGCGGCGAAAGCGCGCAATTGCCCGCGCAGCGGCTCGGGCAGGGTGGCTTTCTGGCGCGTGACCTGGGGTGTGGCTTCGATCAGGGTGGCGTTATTCAGCGTCAAGCCCGTAAAACTGAATAACAACATGGCCATCAGGCAGATTGCCGAACTGATCCAATGCCATTGATGCAATTGTTTGAGCCAAGTGGCGCGGCGGGCGCCGGGCAGTCGTTGCGGGACGCCACCGGACGGTGCGGCTGGCGCGGACTCCGCCGCTATGGCGGGCTCGGCGTTGGTATGGGCGGACGAAGCGGAAGAGGACATCCGCAAATGATAACGATTATCATTTACATGGTCAACTCGGCTGTATTAACTCAGCCAAAATAGAGACGTCAAAAAACACATTTTGTAATAATTAATTTCTTGGATGAGACACAGCCCTGGTCTGGATCATGCGTTACAATAATGTGCGCAAATTGGCAGGATTTTGCACACGTATTTTTAGTAACGAACATTCCTTCCCCCACAACTTGATGTCAAGAAGTGCAATCCGCTAACCGGTCAGGCCGTGTCGCGGAAGGTTTTAAACAACCCGCCCAACCCTCGCGAAGCGCGAAACGAAAGGTGAGCAAGAATGATGCAACAATATAACGCCAACTCCTACCTGTTCGGCGGCAATGCCCCGTACGTGGAAGAGTTGTACGAGGCCTATCTGGATAATCCGACCTCGGTGCCAGAAAACTGGCGCGCGTACTTCGACCAGATGCAGAATGTCCCGGCGGTCGACGGCTCGAACCGTCCTGACGTGGCCCATTCGTCGGTGGTCGCCTCGTTCGCAGAACGCGCCAAGCAGGGTCCGATCCGCACCGTCGTGGCATCGGCCGATTCCGAAATGGGCCGCAAGCGCGTCGCCGTGACCCAGATCACCGCCGCCTACCGCTATCTCGGTTCGCGCTGGGCCAACCTGGATCCGCTGCAGCGCCAGGAACGTCCACCCCTGCCAGAGCTCGACCCCGCCTTCTACGGTTTCACCGATTCCGATCTCGATACCGTCTTCAATATCAGCAACACCTACTTCGGCCAGGAAACCGCGCCACTGCGCGACATCCTGAACATGCTGCGTGATACCTACACCCGTTCGATCGGTGCAGAGTACATGTACATCAGCGACCCGACCGAAAAGCGCTGGCTGCAAGAGCGCCTGGAATCGATCCGCTCGACCCCGACCTTCAGCGCCGAGAAGAAAAAGCACATCCTCGAGCGCCTGACCGCGGCCGAAGGCCTGGAGCGCTACCTCCACACCAAATACGTCGGCGCCAAGCGCTTCTCGCTCGAAGGCGGCGAATCGTTCATCGCCTCGATCGACGAAGTCATCCAGCGTGCCGGTGAAAAAGGCGTGCAGGAAATCGTCATCGGCATGGCCCACCGCGGCCGCCTGAACGTGCTGGTCAACACCCTGGGCA
>Ga0265797_10008032_pt1 | contig 14219 bp, 14 predicted proteins | sample P2T30metagenome_FD_192433 | JGI IMG/M metagenome (GOLD analysis project Ga0265797, IMG submission 192433) | Plant litter microbial communities from East Loma Ridge, Irvine, California - P2 T30 | ecosystem: Environmental > Terrestrial > Plant litter > Unclassified | place: USA: California... | reverse complement strand
CGATGGTGATCTTTGTGGTTCTCGTTGGACTTGTTAACGGACCCGGCAAGGCTGCGAAACCCGATGGAAGCAAGGAAGGTGGCCCATATAGATTTATCGGGTGTAACGGGATGTGGTGTCAGGGGATCTAGTGTTAAGGGATCTAGTGTTAAGGGATCTAGTGTTAGGGGATCGGGCGTCAAGGGATCAGGTGTCACCAGATCCGCTGGTTCGATTTGCTTCGGTACAGTTGGATCGAGATGAGTAGTTGGGATAGGCAGGGACTGTTCAAATTCATGCAGTACGCGGCTGCTTGTTCCAACGCTGAATTCGCGAGTTCGTACCTGAGCAGGCTCATCTTGGATGTAATCTTCGTCATCGTTTAGACAGCTGGCAGAACGCTTGGTCGAGAGCTTCGCTGGCAGGTCTGATTCGTATCTGCCATGTTGTGAACCCATGATCTTGGCTACGTGGTGAGACTGATAGTTATTGCGGTATGGTGATGCGTGCGTAAAGGATACGTGGAATGATAGATCTACTCTCTACATTCCGTTGAGCGGTGGGTGGAGTACTTAATGTATATTTGAGCAAACATCGCTCAAAGACAGCGGATGAACAAGGACGTGGTTGTGAATGGAACATTGCACCAGATACTTCTGGAGATCTCCGGGGTTCTCACCCAACTCCAGGTCGTTCTGGCACTACCACATTGTCTTCCTCAGTTCAAACAACATAAAGAGTAACCCCATCGGAGATACTAGTACCACAATCAAGGCCACTGAACCTGAAAAGACGACCAAATAACCACCTCAAACCTTCCCTCCCTCCTCAAACCGTCTCGCAATCTCCAAAACCTCCGCATCCAACCTCGACCCCCCCAAAAACGTCACACTAAACGGCAAAACCCCCTCATCCCCCTCCTCCCCACTCAACTCCTTAACCGGATACGTCCCCGCCGGCACCGCCACCCCACAAAGGTCTAGCACATTCCCACAGTGCGTGAACTCGCCTAGAATACTATTCTTCTTAATCGGATCAGCGAGCACCTCGTCTATGCGCCAGTGCGTAGGCGTTGTCGGTACAACGACGACATCGACACCTGAATCAGAGTACGCGAAGACCTTTTCTGCTTGGCGGGTGTAGAGGGCTTGGGCCTGCAGGTCACGATAGGCATCTACGGCCGAGCTTTTCCGCGCGACGACGGCGTCCATGAGTTGTGCGGTTACGGGGTGGAGGGCTGAGCGGTTCTTTTCGAGGAAGTCGTCTGGGAGGGAAGCGAGGCGCTCGGAAACGAATGTGCCGTCGTAGAGTAGTTGACCGGCTTTTTGGAAGGGCGACCAGTCGATTGGTGTGAGGACGCCGCCGATGGATTGTAGTTTCGACATTGTTTCGTTGAACATGCGACGGGCTGGTGGTGAGCAGATAGCGAGTGCTTCGGGAGGTGGAATGCCGAATTTGAAAGCGCGGGATTGGGGGCCGATGCTGTTGATGTGGCGTTCGAAGCCCATCTCGGGTTTCGCGTATGGATCGAGGGAGTCGTGGCCTTCTAGTATCTGCCATAGGGTTCGCGCGTCGGAGACAGTCTTTGCAGATAGCGCGATGCAGTCCAGTGACAGGCATGCTGGTGTGATGCCTCGGAAGGAGATGGTGCCTCGTGTAGGCTTGTATCCGACAATGCCGTTGAAACCAGCGGGTACTCTGCCTGAGCCGGCTGTGTCTGTTGCCAGCGAGAAGGAGACGAGGTTCGCTCCTACTGAAACTGTGCTGCCGCTGCTTGATCCGCCGCTGATGTAGTCTTTGTGGTATACTGAGTGTGGGATCCCGTATGGGCTGCGGCATCCTACGAGACCGGTAGCGAGCTGGTCTAGATTGGCTTTTCCTATGAATAAAGCACCTTCGGCAATGACTTTGTCGTATACTGGGGCGGAGGTTGATGGTACGTGCGCAAGTGGTGGACATGCGGTTGTGGTGGGAAGACCGGCAATGTCGATACTGTCTTTGACGCTGAAGGGGACGCCAAAGAGGGGGGGAAGTGCGTTTCGGTCGGGGTAAGTCGATACCAACTGTCTTGCGGCATCTAGAGCTGCGTCGCGTGGCTGTAAGTGTATCCACACCGCCGGGTCTATTTTCTTGTATGCTTCGATCTTTTGGTAGATCGCCTCAACTACGGTTACGGGCGACAGCCCCCTCTTGTACGCTCGCTGTAAAGCAGATATCGTGAGGTCGCCATCAAATGTCGGTGGTGTCTGAGGCGGCGTCGAGTTGGCGGCGACCCCTTGGCCTGACAATGGCGAGAGGGCGTCTAGTAACGGCTGCAAGCTACCGATGTATCCAAACAGACCCTGCGACCAATGTATCATATCCAGCGTCGACTTCTTGAAGCAAGCGTCGTTATATCCACTAGTAGCTTCCTCAATACCACAGCATTCGAAACCGCGGTCATTCGCTTCCCGAATAGTAGTAGCAAAGCAACACTCCGTAGTGACACCAGAGACAATGAGATGTGTAATAGCTCTCGCTTTGAGCTGATGCAGAATAGTCGTGTTCCAGAACGAGCCTTTGCCAGGTTTATCAATGACAACCTCCCCAGGAATTGGCTTCAGCTCATCGATGATATCGTGTCCGTATTCTCCTCGCGTAAGCAGGCGACCAAGCTCTCCCTTATCGCCGATGACTAGTTTGTGCTGGGTGTTGCCTGGAGCAGCTTCTTGTCTGATCAACTTTGACGATGGGCAGTCGGAGAGATCTGATTTGTGGCCTTCACGGGTGTGGAAGACAGTCATGCCGGCAGCTCGACACGCTTCCAATAGCTTTTTTGTTGGGGCGATGGATGCTTGGACCGCCTCCAGGTTTCCGCCTTGGATTTCACCAAAACCTTTGGTGAGAAGGAAGTCGCGTTGCATATCGATTATGAGTAATGCAGTGTGCTCCAGAGGGAAGGAGAACGCGTAAGGCTTCGCGTCAAAAGAGAGCATCGTGCCATTAGGAGAGGTGTTTGCCATCTTCGTCATATTGTGGCGAACGAGAGGCCCGGTAGTTGGGAGGTTGTGTATGGGCAGACACGCTCATGTAGGAAAACAACATATACAGTAGTTCTTCAGAGAATGACGATGCGCCATATCTACGTTCGATAGCGACTCCATCGGATGAACGTGGGGACTCCAACACGGGCCGCGAACGGAGAGCATGCAGCTGGCCTACGGGCCTACGGGCGGGATTTGGAGGTGTCTTATCGGTATCGGCTGACGCTAGCGCCAGATTGGTCTAGCTCGGCTCTCTGATGAGCAATCTCCACCATGCCCAGCGCCCAACGCTCCTTCATGCCTGTCGACATATCCAGGTTGTGGTTAATACTTGCCTTGATAATGATGCCGAACCATGATCGTCTCCGCATGCACCCCGCCATGTCATCAGCGACTATCTCCGAGCCAGGAGCCGAAGTGGTTATCAAGCTGGAGACTATCTTGATATGTAGATGCATGTAGCTGTTACGGCTCGAAAACCAAGACTCTGGGAGTTGATAAAGGTTAAATACAATTCACATGCATTCGACTTTTGCGACTTCACCGTACTGTCTTCAACCATGTCTGTACTCAAGGCGAGGCTTGCACCTCATCTTCATCTAAGGGTACCCTTCGAAAGCGGCAAGTATGGCTCGCGCTGGTCAAACAAAGGTAAGTCTTCTGGAGACCTACGTGTGAGTGAATCATGCTAATCGTCGCCTCCACATCAGATCTTGACCCGGTACCACCAGAGCAGCGGACCTGGGGTGGTCTTGACTACTGGGCATATTGGTGCTCGGACATGCTCGCACCTCCTTTGGCGTCAACCGTGAGCAGTGTCATGGCCCTGGGTTTCACCGCGAGAGAGACCATTCCGATCGTCTTCTTCGGCTTCGCCATCTGCAGCGTTGTCATCACACTCACCGGAAAGATGGGTGCCACATACAATGTGTCCTTCCCGGTCATCATCCGAAGCGTTTTCGGCATGTATGGCTCGTTTCCAGCCATCTGCATTCGAGCTTTCGTCGCCATGATGTGGGCTGCGATCCTAACAGTCCAGGCGAGCAACTTCCTGCAACGCTGCCTTGAGGCGATCTGGCCGAGCTTCATTACCTTCCCGAATCATCTACCAGAGAGCGCTGGTATTGACTGTAAGGCTCACATTTCTGAGATCATGTTAGGACGTTACTAATGTTGTTGCAGCGGCCGGGTTGCTCTGTCTGTTCTTGTACTGGTTCCTGCAGACTGCGCTCGCCCTCATGCCAATCTCGAAGTTGCGCGTCCTCTTTTGGATCAAGGGTATCGTCGTGCCGCCGACGTTCTTTGCTCTCTTTCTTTGGGCCGTCATAGTGACGAAGGGGTGAGTGGTCTCTCGATAGACACTGCGATGAACGATGCTGACTTGAGATCCAGTGGCGGTCCACTCATCAAAGGGAAGGTGGAGATTACTTCATCATACATGAACACCACCTACTCAGTGCTCACCGGTCTCAACGCTGTAGTCGGACTTTTCTCTTCTTTGGCCGTCAACATGCCTGATTTCGGCAGGTTCTCCAAGAACCAGCTCGCCGGCTACCATCAATTCCTTGCTCTCCCCATTATTGGAACACTAGGAGCCTTGACCCCGATCTTCGTCACCGACGCCCATTCGTACCTCTGGGGCGAGTTCGAATGGTATATGCCAACCGTCATTGCCAAGTTCGACTCACGAGCTGCGAAATTCTTCGTATCTGCCAGCTTTCTTCTTGCGACGATCGGAAACCAGATCGCTGCGGACACCTACCCGTTCGCGAACGATGTGGCGGGCATGCTACCAAAGTATATCAACATCTTCCGAGCCACCATCATCATTTCCGTCTTTTGCATCGTATCCACGCCGTGGAACATCATCAAGAATGCGTCGGGTCTGCTCTCGTTCTTGAGCGGATACTCATGCCTCATGGGTCCTCTCGCGGGTACCATGGTCAGCGACTATTACCTCGTCAAGAAGTGCGAATTGGATGTGGATCAGCTCTACACGCATCGCGGGATATACTGGTACAACGGAGGCTGGAACTGGAGGGCGTATGTGTCCTTTGTTGTAGGATTCGCTCCCCTTCTTCCTGGCTTTGCTAAGAGCATCGACAATTCTCTAGACATCGGTGGCGCGTGGAAAGTTTACACTTTTGCGTGGATCTTTGGGTTCTTCCTTTCGCTAGTTACGCACTACGTTGTATGTGCATATATTTCGCCGGCGACAGAATCGTTGGTAGAATGCGCGGTGTACCCGCCGCAAAAGGGTGAGGTGGTCGCGCCGGTTCTTGAGGGCGAGGAACTATCGAATAAGGGAACTCTTGTGGCGAAGGAGAAGGAGATGGCTAATATGGCTTAACCAATACCGCGCTAAGTACTCAATCTTGACCAATAATATTGTCTTCTGCCTTCTACAGATGATGTCGTGAGCGAGATGCGAAGCTCTCGTGTTCTTTTAGTGATGCCGCTGATCAATTTCCACCTGGTCCGTGCTTCCAGCCGCGGACAGGCTGGACCGCCTCGGTTCTCTCGCGTCCGAAGTGCTCTTCATCCCCCAACCTCCCTGCCGGTGGACCAACTCAACGCACATGGCACCCACGTCATCAGCGACATCAATGAACTTGTAGCATTCTTCAACACGCGTCAAGCAGGAATGGCAGTGTGATGCTATGCATTCATGGAAAAAGCACCATCGTCAACCATCTCGCGAAGTCGTCACGCGGACGCGTCCCACGTATCGCGATTTCACCCACAACATACTGGGGGTATCCGTCTGCTATCAAGACGGACATATACTGCAACCTGAAATGCAAGCATGAACTTCGTGCCTGGTGAGAACTCGCCGCCAAACTACCTCTTCCCACGTGTAGCCAACACCCAAACTACGAAGCCGAAATCGCGACGTCCATGCGATCCTTGTCGACGACGGAAGTCACGGTGCGAAATATCAGACAGCGGACCGCCGTGCGTTCTTTGTCAATTTCATGATCAAGAATGCACCTTCAATGAAAACCCACTACCACGAAAACGACGTGCCGTGACTATCAACGAAGGCTCTGAGCTTACTGAAACCATCCGTGGCCAAATATCTCTCGCCAACGACTACAGGAATAATACTGCCCAGTCTACATCACCTCAGGATACTACTGCCAAAATCCGACAGGATCCGCCAATCGATGACTACGCAAATCTACACGGCCCTTCGCTCCTGAAGAAGACGTTGGGCCTGCAGACCAGCAGGCACAGTCGTCTTGTCGGCTCAACTTCGGAGTACGAACGTCTTTTATTGGCACTTGAGCCAGTTGAACCGGCTGGCACTGCTGCTGCTTTGGCTGGCCATCCAAAGTTACGAAAAGTAGATGACGCACATGCAACAACATTCGTCTCGTCCCCTGATGCCGGCACGCTCAACAGTCAAGGCGACATTCCGGATCTCGACGCTATCGAGATAGCCGTCGCACCACATGGCGCCGCGTTGATACGTCTCTTCTTTCGGATCGTACATCCTAGCTTCCCGATTCTGCATAAGAAGGTTTTCCTTGAGAAATATGAGCGGACTCATCGAGAGTTCTCGCCGCCGCTATTAGCCGCAGTTTATCTCCTAGCCCTTAACTGGTGGTCGTATTCCAGCGAGCTCGCACTACAATCGAAACCAGACGTTTCGCATCTAGAGTCACTTACGATGAGATCGTTCAGTAACATCGTTCACAGGCCTAAGCTTTCTACTATACAGGCAGGGTTGCTGCTGCTTCAGCGACCAGAGGGCAACAGCTGGGCGTTGACATGTCAACTGGTCGGGCTAGCACAGGATATGGGACTTCAACTTGACTGTACGACATGGCATATCCCAGCCTGGGAGTGTGGCCTTCGCAAACGTTTGGCATGGGCTGTATTCATGCAGGACAAATGGGGTGCGCTGGTGCACGGTCGCCCCTCGCACATTACGCAGATGGATTGGGATTTTCAGCCTCTGACTATCGACGACTTTCCGGAGAGCGCCGCTGATGAGGATGACGAAGATGGGAGTACTGAAGTGGAGAAGGGACGGATCTTGTTCTGCTATATGGTAGAGCTTACACAGATCTTGGCGCAGATCCTATCAACTTTCTACACGCTGAAAGCAGAACGCGACTTTGCAAGCCGTGCGCACGAAGGCGTACGATCATTGCTCCATGCAGCGAAGCCTCTGCAGCTTACACTACGTCAATGGTATGCCAACATGCCAGCTGCGCTAAAAGTGCAGGATATAGCTGCAAGGAAGCTCTCCAGCGTGGGCTATCTTCACCTTGGGTACTACGCAGTCGAGATGACACTTCACCGACGCATCATCCGCTCGTTGTCTCCAGCAGATGACCCCGAACTCCACAACATATGCCGACAAGCAGCGCAGATACGGCTCACATCTGCCATGAGCTTCGTGCAAACTCTGCGACCCGAGCACTTCCAATCCTTTTGGTATTCCTCGTCCACCTACAACTTCACACTCATCGGCTCTTTCATATCGCTTCTCTGGGTGACATCTCCCAGTAGGGAAGAGGCAGCCACATACCGCGCCCATCTAGACCAGTATAGGTGGATCATACGCCTCTCGAGCAGGTCAGCAGACTTCCTTGAAAGAGCCCTAGTGTCACTGGATGTGTCGTCCAGTGCGCTAATGAAAGCCATTCCTGACGAAATCAATTCACCCGCTACAGCGATTGGTCGTCAGGCCAGCACGGGATCAAGTCGCGATAATGGTGCGCTCATACCTGAGAGCAATAGGCCCGTGTCTGTTTCGTCAACTTCCTCCGCTACCCGATTCGAATACAATACATTGCTGGAAGGCACCGACCTCGCTGATCACTCGTGGTTTGATGTGATACACGAGAACAACTTCGGCAATGCGTACAATGGCCATGGTGTAACTCCGCCTGGGCAGTCGGACGTGCCATGAGGCGCGATCAACTGCAGCATTGTTGGATCAACCATACCACTGCAAAAGCTATCGACAGGCTAGATCCATGCAGATTATGGCAAAGAGTGTTGCAGAGCGCGCAAGTCAACCTTCATCCACGGTGGTATTGGCTCTGGGTGCTGCAAATCTGCATCGACGAAGCTAGACAACAGCGGTGAGTTGTGAGTGTCGGATTAGCAATCTAAAACACTATTCCGACTTCTTCTACCCGAGCTGGTCACTTAGCAGAGTCGCTCTCGTTCTTAGCATATCCTTAGCGGTGCATCATCGTTCATTGACAGCCCGACATTTCCCTGCTCCACACATACCATACAACCTTCAAGGACCCCTTCTTCGTCACATTCGGCGAGACAGAAGCGCCGGGCTATGAGAGGCTGTGTGGCGTTCGATTTCATGCGGTTTGTACTGCTCACTGGCATTAAAGGACTAATTGAGCTAGCAACAAGCCCTAGGCCTTCACAGCGGTTACTAGACTAGGACGCAGGGACTGACAGCCCGACTACAAGACATGGAATCTCTCAACATGCGTCAGGAATATGCGAATAGTATTCAGATTACGCCTACATCGCCCTGCGATAAGCTGAGGGGGTGGAGGATGTAGAGGTCGAAGTTGAGGACATCAAGGGCAAGGATGAAGACGCTGATGTTGAAGACGAAGACGATGAAGGTCAGGCTGTAGATGCTGAGGGCGAGGGTCCTGTAAAGGGGTTGACAGTATAAAAGAAGTTATACTGCTTCTTGGATACGTTAGGCCTCTGTATCCTCAGCCCACGGTCTGGAGTCTACGTGGACCGAATCTTGATCAGTTTCATCCCGTCTGCAATCACGCCCAGGTTTACGTACGAATGCACCCTAAGCCATCGTTTTGGAGAGGCGGGTTCATGATTATGCAGCTGCAATATGTTTGCTGTTGGCCAAGAAGGCATTGGCGAATGGGCCATCGAACGGACGACCTGCTGCACACCCATAACGCCGCCTTCACTTCCAACAGAATGTATTCGGAACCGTTCCTTCCCAGCCATCCAGGGCAGCTTCGGCAAGAGACTTCTATGCAGCTTGACCAGACATCGCCGACCCAAGATGAGGGGCAAAGAAGCGGTGGCGTGATAGTCTCTTGTTCCAGTGCTCGTCTAGCCATCTCTAAGAAACGTTTCATGCTCGCTATCAGCAACGATCAAGCTACCAGCCAGTTTTATATCTGCTCTTTTCTCTACATAATACAATACTACTTATCACTCTTGCCACTCCACCCCACTCTGACGCAACCATAACCCTCTCCAAGGCCATCGCCATCGGCCTCGCTGCCTTTCTCACTGCTCCAGTGGCCTCCGCTGTTGGCGGCTTCGACACCTGTACTGCGGTGTCCTTTGACATCAGCACCGTCTAGGCCACCAGCATGCACGGGAAAGAGCCTCATTCTGGCCCAAAGGGTCTGTACTCCTCATCGACCACCGGACAGTACATCTATGCCGATGCAGCTGCAAATGGTTATTTCGCCACGACCTTCCCCGCTGATTGCGAGAGCTTCATCGCCAACACGCACATATTCTCGATCAAAATTCCTGAGACTACACCAGACTTGTCCGCCGCATTTGTTTGGGAACTGCTCGCTGTCACGCCGCGCAGCGCTAAGAGGATGGCGCGCCAGACTGTGGGTTGCGGCGAAGTTTGTGTTTCCACGCAGGTAAGTGGTGGCCGAGCATGGAGTTGGCAAAGATTGATGCTGTTCTTTACTAGTGTCTTTTTGGAATTTGCAGCTACAAATCGTGCCAGTATTCCATTTTTAATTACTTCCAGGGAGGGTTAGGCCGTCATGTCATACTGTCACTTCCTCGTGGACAAGGCAGTTTTATCCACAGTCATCGCTGAGTCTCATCATTGCAATTGCGTGTTAAACTGTATTGAGGTCCAATAATACGTCGTCCGCTATCCTAGCATGATGTTATCATCGAACTGAGCAACCTGATCCCATGCATCCTTCCAGATTGTAGCAACACCTACCCTCTCGAACACGCCTGGTCTACCGATGACTGGTACTACACAGAGCGTCTCAACTGTGGGACGACGGAAGTAGCGGAAAACACCAAATTCATCATAGGATATGCCGATGAAATCCAAGGCACCAGCTTCGCCCCGGGGTAATTGCGAGGGCTTCCGATCACAGGTTATCTCGCCTAAGAAGTCGTCCTCTGTATCATTCGTAGTGCCCAACGGTATCAGAAATCTTACCGCTTCATCGTGCTCTTTGGCGTAGCGTGATACACCAAAACGTGCTCTTTGTGCTTTAATGTACAGATATGGGTCAAGAAATTCCGGCTTGACTAGCTCTGGAGACGCCTTGATGCTGCATTTCTCGCTAGTCATCTGGTGGTTTTGCAGACAAATACCGCATTGCGCATATATGACAGTGGGTACTTGAAGCTCTCTGGCCGTAGGGTCACCAATAGTAGGCCACCCAGAGCCGAAAGATATGATGCCAGTTCCTTGAAGACTATGCCGCCAAGCCATCCACGACCAGCTGGGCATGACGAATGAGCCATCTTGACGTAGCAACATTCTTCTCTCTAAGATAGCCCCTCTCGATCTCCACAAGAGTGCGTGTGAAAGCTTACATATTGGATGACCATATAGCATTCTTGTATTAACTGCAGGCTGGAGATCGTCCAGGCTCGTGTAGAAGTTGATGACCCCTAAGAATGCTTTTACAGCATCTTCATTGTACGACAATGCGCGAGGAGCGAAGCTTCTTGCCGCTAGCGAGTATGCGTGCCAGTCCGGTTTCCGTTCAGTCAGCGAAGCTTGACGAAGGGTTGGCAGAAGGTCTTGCATTCTGTTTGACAAATTGAAATTGACCTTGAAGCCAAAACTAGAACCTTCTTCTGAATAGTTATCCACACAATTCAGACAAATGCGATCGTCGATTACTAGCACCCGTCGGGAGGAAAACCCTTCTTGTAGTGTCCAAGCTCGCGAACACCATGGTAAGGCAGTATCAGCTGCTTGTTGAGTCTCTTCAACCATGCCAAGTACGTAATTTGGATAGTTTATAACTTTGCCAGGTAGAATGCGGCCAGTCGAACGGTCACCGTAGCCGGTGATGCCGCCGTTTGCGTTGTCCTTGTTTGCCACCAAGATAGTCAGGAATGCATTTGCATAGATCATATGCATTTGGTTCAGATAGAAGGACAGATTGGGGTCGTTCTGAATCAGGCAGAGACAGTCCACCCATAGGTAGCGGACGTCCAAGTCTGCGGTTAGACGCATCGCATCTTTAATAGTCTGCGGAACAATAGCGACATGTGATCCGGATGACAGGCTTCGAGGTTTTCGAAGCTCCTCCATGTTCCCAGAAGTCAAGTTGGTGGACTTAACGTTACCCCAAACGTAGCTTAGGGCTATATAGCGCACATTCGAGACGGGTTCCAGAGTGATGCATTCCTCGACTACATCGATGAGGTAGAGGGGCATATCAAACTCATTGGCGGGATTGGACCGACAGCGCTCATGCTTACGCTCGCATGTATCCAGCCACGACTTGATAAGTACTATGGGGAGATTTTTGGTCTTGTTGCCAGTGGCCGGATCGTTTCGAAGTCGCATGGGATAGTCCGAGCGCGGTAATAGGTAACTGTCATGCCATGACCCGTAGTACATTTTCTTCGATATATCCAGCTTTACTGACGCTATTGCTGCGCTGTGAAGCCCAAGCAAGCGGTCCCCATCAATCATGAGTTTGAAACTACACACATCGGGGTCCACTTCGGCGAGTATATTGAGCAAATCTCTGCATGATGGGCAGGTCGCGTCTGGCTTGATGGCAGTTGTATCAGCTTTCAACGAAAGAACCAGGGACCCTGGGTCATCGTTATCGGGCGCTATATTCGGGATGCCGTTGAAGGATCGATCCACACGCAAGCACTCTTCACAATACAAAGCGGTCGCGTCCGGTGATTCTCGAGAGTTTGATGGCGCAAACTCAACTCTGTCCTCCATGTCCACGATAGTCGATAGTTCGCGGGACAGAACTGAACCGTGTGCTATTGTTTACTTCATAGTGGTATCCGTAGAGCAGGAAGTCGATTATGACTGAGAAGGTTGCAAAGAGAGTGATGTGTTACATACCCCGCGCTCATTGCTGCCTACGCCAAGTGAGGCGCATGTCAGCAGGCAGGTACTTCCGACCTATCATCCATCTGAAGGACTGATGCCTCACTTTAGGACAGTGTAGCAGAACCGAATTTGGCTAACAAGCAATGGTTTATACTGCTGTATGGAAAAGCCGTTTATTGAAGCGCAGCTCAATGAGCGTATATTCTTGCTGTCTAGGAATATACTGGTCATCCACCTCGCACACCCCAGATCGAACAGCTGTTGCTATCTGATGGGGAGAACGGAAGAAGGTGAGGCAAAACTCACATAGCAGACCATTTCACCACCTCAGCCCAGCCTCTACTCGGGCAATCCATCAAACTCTCTCAAGTAGGCCTCCAGCTCCAGAACGTTCCGCCAAACTCATCCCACAGCACACCACATCACACCACCACACCACCGCACCCATCCAGACCCTCCAACCCCCAGCCTCCCATCCCAGCCTCCCCAAACCAGCCAGCTAAGCACAACAGCCCCGCATCTAGACCCTACCTTCACCAGATCCCTCCCAAAAATGAGGGGTAAGACGCCCAAGTAAAGCATTCGCAAGCCTGCTGCAGCACCGCCGATCACATACCGCATGCATACGGACCGATAACACACCTGCACGCTATCTAAAGCGAGATCGAACCACCATCCATTCGACGCCTGCGATTTTGTTGGGAAGTATGAACGGCCTTGAACCACCGTTTAGGTCTTTGTAGAGCGATGCGATGCGTTTTGGTGGGTGTGTCGCGTGTGGTGTTGCTTATTGCGTTTGTGGGGGAGAGCGGTGGGTGACGTCATGAGCACGTTGTTTGGTGGAAGCGTGGAAGGGCAACGTGGTGGAGGTGTGGCATCCACGTTGTCGCGAACGTTATCGCTGTCGCTATCTAGACATCATCCGAAGAATCGAGAAGTAGAAGCAAACGCTATCCCCGCTTTACAACGTTGGAAAGACGCGGTTTGAAGTCATCAAGATTATTAAACAGAGCGATCGCGCGTCAGCGTTGCTGTGCGGAGAGAGAACTTACGAAAAAGCACGCTGTGCGATAGAACCATGGGGATGCAGGGACCGCGCGCCAGTACGCCGCCAGCAGTCCCAATTGGACGGGAAAGGCTCTACCGGCCAAACGCCCCGGTACGCTTACGAAGGTTTATTTCGGGATGATAAAACAAAGTGCACGAGAAGCATTGCGTAAACGGCAAATATTACGTCGTCAAACCACGCGACACGGGACAGGATGGAACAACAGCAAATGACAGTGATGATGCGTGATACAGTGATCATGGTTTCATAAAACTAACTATACAGAGATCTGGTCGGGAACCTAGCAGTTCCATCGACTTGATGCAACGATTGCATCAAAGGGGGGGTATCTGTTTTTCTGATTTGAGCACTTCATTTCAGAACCGTTGCGCCAATTGCCTGTCCAAAAAAAGCAAACGCCGCTCGTAAATATAAGAGAGCAAAATCGCGATCGTGATCCTCGTAACCCTCACGTCATTGCAGCATGAGAAACCTTACATGGTGCGGACGTGCGTCAAAGCATGGGCCTAAGCCCACGTCTTGGAAGTGTTGAGACCGAGCTCGAGATGCTGTGCGATGGCGTCGGCAAAGTCGCCGCCAGCGTTGGAAGAGTGACGGCGGCGCTCGCGTCGTATTTGGTGCTCGGCTTCCATGAGGCGGCCTTGGACCCAGGCGCGCTGCTTCTCGTCGTTGCGGATGCATTCTGTGTTCATGAGCTCGGTGAGGGTAGCGACGATTTGTTGGTTGATCACGGCGAGCTTGTGAGATTCTTCCGTGTGCATGTCGTCGACACTGTTGCGCGGGGTGGAGCTGGTCCTGGAGCTGACGGCGACGGGGTCACTGGCTGCGGGGAAAGGCGTGGAGTACTTGGGTGAGGACTCGGGCGAAGAGGAGAGAGACTGAAACTCTGGTGACGATGCTGCCATTGGGGCGTTGAATGGAATCTCCATAGCCATGCGGCGTTGGAGAGCCTCCTTTTGGGCGGAGAGAAGCATGTACTTCTGCATCGACTCGTTCTGGATAGCCATGTTAGTATGTGTAAAGGAAGGAAGCACTTCGGAGGAACTCACTCTACATAAAGTGGGTCGCGACATGGGAGCCATGGTGTAGTCTG
>Ga0265797_10008031_pt1 | contig 14221 bp, 8 predicted proteins | sample P2T30metagenome_FD_192433 | JGI IMG/M metagenome (GOLD analysis project Ga0265797, IMG submission 192433) | Plant litter microbial communities from East Loma Ridge, Irvine, California - P2 T30 | ecosystem: Environmental > Terrestrial > Plant litter > Unclassified | place: USA: California... | reverse complement strand
CGGTGACAACAAGGGCTCTGCTGTTGCCCCTGCTGCCGCTGCCACCACCTCTTCCGAGCCTGCCTGGTACACCGGCGAGGACGAGTCTGCCGACAAGCCCGCTGGTGACAAGCCCGCTGGCTACACTGGCCAGACCAACACTGGCTCTGACGAGTCTGCCTCCGACAAGCCTGCTGGCTACACCGGCCAGACCAACACTGGCTCTGACAAGCCTGCCTCTGACAAGCCCGTCGCTGGTCCTTCTGAGGGCGCCGACGAGGGCAAGAACGAGCAGGATGGTGCTTACTACATGCCTAACGCTCCCACTGGCGGAAAGTCCACCTCGACTGTCACTGTCGTTGTGACCGCTGGTACTGAGACCGTGCACAAGACTCAGACTGCCACCCTCCCCGGCTCCGAGGCTTCGGCCACCGGAGACGTTGAGATCGTCACCGCCACTGAAACATACTGCGGAAAGGGCCCGATCCCTACTGCCCCTGTCTCCACTGGCAACACTGACAGCCCTGCTGCCCACGCTTCATCTCAGCTTTCCAGCGTCCTCAGTGCCACTCGCCCTGGTTCCTCCAAGCCTTCTTCCTACTCCACCCTCAGCAACACCCACGGCTACTTCGGTAACGGTACCTCCATCATTGGTGGTTCATCTGGCTTCCTGACTGCCACCCGTGGCGCTTCCTCTGGCATCCAGCTTACCACCTCTGCCACCGTTCCCTCCAGCACTGGTATCATCGGCACCGGCGTCATTGGCACTGGTATCGTTGGCACTGGCACCTCCACCTCCGCTAAGCCCACTGCCACCGCTGAGGTCGAGATGTCTGACTGCGCTACCTTCTGCGAGACCCTGACCACCTTCAACGGTTGGGATGTCACCCCCTTGACCTGCACCCAGCGTGCTGCCAACGTCGCTGTTGACACCCCCGCCGGTCAGTCCAAGGTCAGCTGCGGTACCTCTTTCACCCCCACTGTCGACCTCTGCCAGGTCACCCTCAACATCAAGACCAGCGGCACCGCTGAGACTTACGCTGAGGTCTGGCTCCCCAACGGCAACACCACCGAGTGGAACGGCCGCTCCATGAACACCGACAACGGTGGTCTTAACGGCTGCATTCACTACGTCGACATGACCTACGTTACCGGCATGGGCTTCGCCGCCATCGGTGACAACGCTGGCCACAACGGCAGCTCCTTCGACGGTACCTGGACCATGAACAACAACGAGGCCATCATTGACTGGTCTTACCGCGCCCGTCACGCCGCCGTCGAAGTCGGCAAGGAGACCATTGACCAGTTCTACAGCAAGCCTGCTGACAAGTCTTACTACATTGGTTGCTCCGCCGGTGGTTCCCAGGGTGTCCAGTCCGCTGAGAAGTACCCCGAGGACTTTGACGGTATCATCTCTGGTGCCGCCGCCAACGACTTCAACCACCTCCAGGGCTGGTCTGCTCACTTCCTCACTCTTACTGGCGCTGCTGGCACTCCCACTTTCCTCAACTCCTCTGACTGGGTCACCGTCCAGACCTACGTCCTTGAGCAGTGTGACCAGGCTATCGACGGCGTTGCTGACGGTATCCTTGAGGACCCCACCCAGTGCAAGTTCGACGAGACCAAGATCCCCGTCTGCTCCTCCACCGTCACCTCCAGCTGCTTGACCTCCACCCAGATCGAGACCGTCGGCAAGGTGTTCAAGCCCCTCTTCAGCGAGGACGGTGCCCTTATCTACCCTGCCCTCTTCCCCGGCTCCCAGGTCGATGCCTTCAAGCTTGGTCTGCTCTCTGGCACTCCCCAGGGTATCGCCCGTGACTGGTTCCGTGGTGCCGTCTTCAACGACTCCAGCTACGACATCGCCAAGATCTCCGCTGCTGACATCGCCAAGGGCCAGAGCCAGGATGCCCTCCACGGCAACCCCTCTGCCTTCAGCGCTGAGCTTGGTCCCTTCCGTGATGCTGGCAAGAAGCTCCTGATGTACCACGGTATGGCCGACCCCATGACCTCCGGTGGCAACGCCCAGCGTTACTACCTCAAGACCGCCAGCAAGCTTGGTGCCTCCAACGACGAGCTCGACAACTTCTTCCGTCTCTTCCGTATCTCCGGTATGGCCCACTGCGGTGTTGGCGGTATCTCCGGTGCCGGTGCCTGGGAGTTCGGCCAGAACAAGGCCGCCTCCTCCGCTACCAACAACATTGTCTCTAACCTCGTTGACTGGGTTGAGAACGGCAAGGCCCCTGACACCCTCCGCGGCACCAAGTTCTGGTACGACACCCCCTCTTACGGTGTGATGTTCGAGCGTGACCACTGCCGCTTCCCCTACCGCACCACCTTCAAGGGCGGCAACGCCGACTCCACCAAGCCCGAGTCCTGGACCTGCGAGAAGATCCAGGACTGGACCAAGTGCGCCAACGAGTACTGCTCCGCCGACGGCACCTTCACCTAAACGGATCGCCTTCACAAGATCCTCACGAGTGAATGAGCAACCAACTCTTGCATGATGTATTAAAAAGAAAAAAGAAAGTAACAAGCAGTGCGACATTGGGACTGCTTTTTGGGGAGGAAAAGAATTAATACTCGACCGACACATCAACACCCTTAGTCAAACTGGACTGGGCTTTTCTTTTTTCTTTCTCGTAGCATTCATACTTTCCTTTCTGTCTAGATATTTCGTTTCTCTTTGTGTGTAGATTAGATCATAGATACTCTAACTACCATATCTATCTTTATATGACCGGTGTGGCTTGGTGAACATCATACTACCTTTCTCATCTCAATCTCTTCTCAACGTTTGTTCTGCCTTTGGGGTCTTTGCGAAGACGTTGTCAACTCGTCTTCTTTTAGGTGGTCATACCACGAACTTCATGGCTACGCACGCTGGTGGCTCGAGGTACTACGGCTCTGGTATCTTTGTGTCTTTCACAGGGCTATCAATGTCGGCTCATTCAGCAGACGCATGTCTTCTGATTCCTCTCCTTTGACCATACCGCCATGTCTTCAGAGATTGGGATCTGAGCATCTGACGCCGAGAATCCATCAGGTACATTTCAGCAGCTCGGCAGTAGTCATACAGCTACCACCGCCTCCGTCTTATGTGGGAGCAGGTCAATAAGTTGTATCGTTTGGTGTGTGACCTTACCTCCTGCCTACCTGTATAATGCTGGAAGTATCCACCGCGCATCGAAGCCACTCATCCCGAGGCTCGCACAGAGATCGATAGCAAACCCGTTTCGAGAACATCACTTTGAGAGAGAGGTGTTTGCACATCAACCTCAATATCATAACATCGTTTCTATACTCTATATCTCCCACAAACATCCCCTCCGCTTAAACTCCAACAGCAATCCCATCCCACAACGTCGCACCCACCAACTGCGACCCAACCACCGAAGCGCTCTCAACATCCGCCGTCGCCGAGCTATCGTCAGCAAAGAACCTGATCCCCACCGTCTCTTCAGCGGCGTAGAGTCTCGTCGAGATCGCCGTGCGCTCGTTGACGAAGACCTCGAGCACGGAGTTGTCGCGCCAGGCGCGGATACGTAGGGGCTCGGTTTCTTCGTTGTTGGTTGTGGGGTTGAGGGTTGTGAAGAGGGTGTGTGGGGCTCTTTCTGGTTTGGAGTTGATGAGGGTTGTTGTGTTGTTGGAGGGGAATGAGGGGCGGGTGAGGGTGAGGGTTTCGGTGGTGGGGGTGAAGGTTAGGGTGGTTGTTTTGGTGAAGTCTGGAGGTTTGGTTGGTTAGTTCAGATGGTTGAAAGGGTCTGGATTGGGGTGAGGGTCTTGGACTTACCTCGTGAGTGGACGAGCTGGATGCCGATGTTTGAGCAGCGTTTGGATACTGTGAATGAGCAGTCTAATTCCCAGGCTATGGTTCGGACGTCGTTGGATGTGAATGCAAGGTCATGCGAGTGCTGTTGCAGCAATGGGCTGCTCAATCTGGCTCTTCGGACACTCGCTTTCTGGCGGAGTTGGTCGATGACTGACTGCACAGGCTGACTGGCCAGTGTACGTACGATGGATGTACCGTGTGAGTTTGGCTCAGCCTCGATAGAGGTGATTTCCTTGAGGTCAGACTTCCAGGCACGAACAACGTTCTGGAGAGTCTGGAGGCGAATCTCCCTGGGCAACGACAACAGGCCACTCCAGCCTTGCTCGTGGCGTAAGTCATCGCACAGGTCCTCTTCTGTGATCCAGCCCCATACGATGTGCTTTGAGGTCTTGGTGTCGAAGAATGAGTTCGCAGCGTAAAGACATCCGTGATCGAGATGACCTCCGAAACCGTATTGCATCTGGACAGCACTCGAGCCTGGTGACGTGGATGCTGTGTTGGTTTGAAGAGAGCCTGACATCCAGAGCTGACCACGAACAGGCCGTGATGGGCCTGCGGAAGCATCGCAAGGAGACTCGTCGCCGGTTTGGAGAAGTGGACATGGTAGACAGCCTTCGGTTCCCATGACAAGCAGATCCCGGGTGACACTGGGATCTATCTCATCCTTGAGGGTTACGAAGTTTGTTACCTCCCAATTCTTGCCCATGTCACCGGACCACCTCGAAGGTCGCAGGTTGAGGCCAAAGTTGACCAAAGGACCAATGTATTCCCATGTAGTGAGGTCGTTGGCATCGATAGCGTAGAGGAAAGTCGTTGGTGTGACATCTCGAATGCCACCTGAGATAATGCCGAAAAGCGTGTCTTCTGAATTCCGGCCAAGTGCTGCAGCCATGGAAGGCCATGAACTTACGAATGGGTCTCGCCATCCGGTCACTTCGAGGTCCTCTGGCTCACTAGGTAGGATAGGGTTTCCAGAAAACTTATCCCATGTCTTACCGTCGTCGAAAGACTTTGCCATGCTCAACGACTCGCTTCCGACGACATGTGGCAGTGTGTGGTGTATAGGAAGGGCACCAATAGATGTATAGACATATGTCAAGGAGCCATCGCGACTAGGCACCTTGCAACCTGTGAACACACCCTTGCCATCGTACACGGTATCTGGTGTGAGGGTAGGCTCATGCTGGAGATCCCATGAGACTAGATCGCTGGATGTGGCCGAACGCCATGCAATGTCGCCCCAATCTGCATTGGCGAGATCCAGACTTGATTGATATGAAACGTGGTAGAAGTTTGTTCTAGGATCGTAGAAAGGTGCACAAGGATCCTGCGAGTAAGTAAGTAAGTTTATTCATGGTCGTCTCTGAAGCTGATAGCTTACATTCATCCATCCCGAAGGAGCTTGCAGATGGTACGAAGGTCGCCAGCGTTGGAAAGCTGATTGTGACGCAGATGTCTTGGTGTGAATGTCCTCCGATGAAGGACGTGTGATATCGGTCGACTGAGACGAATTACTGGGACTCCGCGACATTTCTCTAGAGCTCGACTCGCTCATGGTGGCTGATGAATATCTTTGTGATGATCGAAAAATGGGTGTATCTTGGATGGGAAGATAGAAGTCACGGAATGGTGGATGATGGTGACCAGTGAGAAGTAGATGCACATAGCTTTCTTATTCTTCAAACCGCCATACCACCGCCACACCACCGCGATCTGACCGAGTCTAGTCTCGCCGTGATGTGACGAGATCCACAGTACCTCCGAATGCCCGTAGCAAGCTCTCTCCACGCTCTCCGGGGTAATTGAGGGCGCCCATGGGGTTAAGCTTTTCACGGTATTTCTCTCGATGGGGATACCTTCTGTTTTCGTCCCAAAACGCCGAGAATCGTTGCACCGGCTCTCACGCATGATGGCGACGACTCCGCAACTACCATCTGTACCATCGACATGGATGCTGTATATCTTCAGCGATCCGCCGCCATGTGGTCAGATCTCCAGAACATCATCAACACAGTCTCTCCACTACCAACAGCTTCTCTAACCATCACAACAGGAGCATCTTACCTGTGAAGCCTCGTGCTCATCGCAATGGACTCCAACACCACTAAGAAATCCGTCGAGGCCGTCGAGATGTCATCGGTCGATAAGACTCCCATCGTGCACCTCGAGACCTCCTCGATGAACTCTCAACTCAAAGAAGAAGTTCGCCAAACTACCGACTTGACAGCCAAGGAGCAATACCGCAAGTTGTGGACTGCCATCAAGGCAGACAAGCGCTTCGTCTGGTGGACTCTGTACGTCATGGTTCTGGTCTTCAGCTGGGGATACGATGCTGGTCTTTCGGGCGTGGCCATTGCCTTCCCAGAATTCAGAGAATACTACGGCAACTACTTCGCTGAGGGCAAACAATGGGTTATCCCAGCTCTGTGGCAGTCTCTGTGGAACGCAGCTTCGACCATCGGTCAGGTCTTCGGTGGTTACGCAGCGGGCCAGTTCGCCGATGTCACTGGACGCAAGCCCCTCCTCTACCTTGCTGTGGCACTGTCTCTTGCCTCATCCTTCGCCTTGGTCTTCGCACCCAACCTTCCTGTCCTCTTCGTCTCTAAGCTATTGCTTGGTCTCTCCGTCGGTCTCTCTACCGCCATCCCTCCTCTCTACGTCACCGAGAACGCACCAGCACACCTTCGCAGCACAGCGTCTTCTTTGACCAACATCATCATCGTCTTCGGCTTCTTCGCCTCTTCGATGACCGGTTTCGGTGCCTCTAAGATCCACGGCGAGTGGTCGTTCAGACTCGCTTTCGTCATGACTTTCGCCATGCCCGCCCTCTTCCTCATTGGCATGCCTTTCTTCCCCGAGAGCCCCATCTGGTTCATGAAGAAGGGCCGCGAGGCCGACGCTCGCAAGGCTATCGTCAAGCTGTTCGGTGCCAACACTGATGTTGACGAACGTATTGAGATCCTCAGGACAGAGCTCAAGCAAGCCGAGGCTGAGGAGAACGGCCAGAGCCAGACCAGCTGGAAAGCCATTTTCACCAAAGAGAACCGCACTAGGACTTTCGTCTCTGTTCTTGGTCTTCAGTCTCAGAATTTCTCTGGTGGTTACTTTGCCAACACTTATCAGGTACGCTTCACTTCACGCATCACCTCCAGAAGTAAAACTGTATGAAGACGCATGCTAACGATCTTGACAGACTTACTACTTCGAACTCATCGGCCAGAAGGACCCCTTCGCCCTGACCGCCGTCTCCTCTACCCTCCAGCTCCTCGCCAACTTCGTCGCCCTCCTCCTCGCCGATGTCGTCCCTCGCCGCAAAGGCGTGATCGGCGGCGGCACAATCCTGATGTTCTGGTCAGTAATCATCGCCGGCACCTCCATGGCCGGCACCTCCAACGTCGCCGCCAACACCGCCCTGCTCGCCTTCATGATCACCTGGTCCATGCTCTACACCGGAACCGTCGGCTGCTACGGCTGGGCCGTCGCCCAAGAAACCGCCTCGCAAGCGACTCGCCCGAAGACCATCTCTTTCACCCTGATCTGCCAGCAGCTCACCGCGCTGATGCTGTCGTCGGTGTTCCCGTACTTCATCAACCCCGACCAGCTCAACTGGGGCGGCAAGATCATGTTCCTGTTCGTCGGCGCTGAGCTGTTTATCATGACGGGCCTCTATTTCCTGCAGCCTGAGACTAAGAACAGGAGCTACGCTGATATCGAGGTCTTGTATGCTGCTGGTGTTCCTCCGCGCCAGTTCAAGAACTTTGCTGTTGTCGATGGTCAGGTTGTTGAGAAGGAGCACAAGGATGGTTTCCTTTCCCGCTTCTCTAGGAAGGCTTAGATTGTTGGGATATACGGCTGGCGCAATGATAAAATTGGGTTTATGGTTGTTTGGCTATCTTCGTTCGGGTATATATGTACAATTGCATTACTCACTCAAATGTGCACTTCATATTTCACTACTTCCTTTTCGGCTCTTCTCGACTGCCTCTTGTTACGTCGAGAACGCTTGTCTGGCTTTGCTTTGGGCACGTTCGAAGAATGGTGATTTCTCCCATGTCGAATCGAACTGCCTAACATTTAGCGCTTATGCTTTCCAAAGTCGAGTAGAGTCTTCTAGAAAGATTCATGAATGTTGCGGAAGCTAATACATGTGGTGATCAGTGAGCACTAACACATGCTTTGATCTCAGACATCCAGATGCTAGATCACGCCTGCTAAGGGCCTATGGCCATTTCCTAAATGATTTCGGCAGGACCTATGAGCGCTATGCGTTAGACCTGTACTCACACGCGCCGAAAAGATTCGAAAATATAGTTGTTCGCACAGAGTAACTTCCCTTCGGAGGGAGATCAGCTATAAAATTAGTCGCTTGCTGAGTTCTGAATTCCTTGGACACTATGTCAGCTTCACGAGCTTCCTTGGTCGAAAGCAGGCGCTTGCTTGCGTCGTAAGTAGTTATAGAAGGAGTGAACGAATCTGCGCCTACCACCAGGACACGACTGAACGATGCCGCCTGCCTTCCAGACTCGTTTGTTCGCAGTCGTTTCGCATCAGTCATCCTTCGGATGGCATCTGGTCTTGTCTGAAACACATCTCTCATCGACACATTTCATCACATGCACACATCGTCCTCGCAGCCATAGATACTTTGGGCTTTATTACACATCAGCATTTATTGCTATCGCTAGCATACACACGCACGCACGTTCACAAATTTGTATCGCCATTCGCACGTCCTGACATTGCTCGGTTCTGCGCTCTCGCTGGTGGAAGATCATACATCGCCCGTTTGCACACTGGCAAACCGAAGGCCCTCACCACCACTGTGCTCTTCCGCCACTCTCGACCCGGCGAAGGAATCAAACGACCGCTACCACTACACACCGTCCCATCAAACCTCAGGAGACCGATCTCGACCAAACCTCAATAACCCACGAACCCCAAACCACACCCATCAAACCCCAACCACACCCAATCCAAAAAAACGCCAAAACCAAAATGCTATCAACCCTCCACCGCAAACTTTTCGGCCCTCCCTCCCCTCTCCCTCCTCGCTGCCCTGGTACGGGCAGCGAACGCATTGCCGCGCGCCGCGCCGCCACAGACGCCCGCTACACTGCGCGGCCTCTGGATTTCTTTCCTAACCCGCTCGTATCGGCGGAAGAGCTGAGGAGAGTGCGCGCTGAAGCGGGTGTGCTCGATGAGATGTTCATGCGGTATAAGCGGGAGGCTGCATGCGAGATAGGGCCGGGGGAGGGGAGGATTACGGGCAGGGGGAGGAGGTGTGGGGAGTGTGGGGAGTGGTGCTGTAATGTGAGTTTTTTTTGGTTTGGTTGTCCTTTTTTGTTTGAGGGGGAGGGTGGGATGGTGGTTAAGAGGCTGGTATCTTGAGTGGGGAGAGGGTATGGTGGTGGTGTCGGTGGCGATCGAATGTCATTTTTAGTGTTTCTTTTGGCTGACACTCAAGATACGCAGGCCTGCAGATTCCACACCAGCTACCGCATAGTCAGCTCCTCGCCGCTACTCTTCTCAGACGAAGTCCACGTCCCACCCGGCTGCACCGACCACGCACGCCTCGTGCCGGACAAGCGCATGCAAACGCTGCACATCCGGCTCCGAGACCACGAGCATCCGTACGAGCTCGCGCTGATGCAGCAATACGCCCAGCGCTGGCACGGATACTGCTACAACTGTCTGCCTCGCGTCTCAGCGGCACTCATACGCCAGCTCGACGGACGTTACGATCCGTGCAGATGCGAACGCGCGGACGCAGCAAAGAGATACCGCGGACGATGGATTTGCGCGGGATGTTACGAGGAGGAGTGTGCGGATGTTGTAGGGAAGACTTTTGAGGAGAAGACGTGCAAAGGCAGGGGCTGTGGCGCGACGGTTGCGGAGGTTGGGTGGGATCGATTCCAGCCTGTTTGTGGATGGTGCTGGGGTATTGTTGATGCGAAAGGGATGGAGGTTGCGAAAGAGGCTTTGCGAGAGGCCGAAGGTTGGGATATTTTCAGAAGGGATTCGAAGAAGAATTGAGGGATGGCGCTCGCTTTTGGAACTCTCCCGGGTAGCGTGCGTTGCGGATCGGCTGTGTTGCATACCTCAATTCTTTCGTTGCTAAAGGAGTGCAAATTGTGTACTCGGTGTCCATACAAGACTCAAGGAATCATATTCGCATGCAAAGGCTGTTGGCGAATGTCAAAGGCGAGGAGTCGCAGATCTTCCTGTACCTGAGCGTTATGCTGAGGCATCGTGATCGGGACTCCAACGGCTTGCTCGACAGCATCTTTAAAGGCATGAAGGTCTTCGGCTTGAGTTTCTGGATCTCCACTGATCTTTACTTCTCCAATGCTGACATTGACTCTGCCTTTGAGCTTGCTGAGCGGCTCCAATATATGGATCTTCTCAGCCCAGCCGCCAATCCGAGTGGTATCGATCCATGAGATGGTGACACTCTTGAGTTGAGGTGCTTGCAAGAAGACATCGCAGGCTCGGTCAGCACGACGCCGGATCTCAGCACAGAAAGACTCAAGGCCGAAGCTAGGGTAGTCCTTCAGGAGTAAGATATCTTGGAAGAAAACCAGTTCGACCCGCTGGATGCGTTTGAGAGCAAGCGATGATTCCAGGTGGCGAAGCTCTGGATCTGTTCGGAAGAAGTTGAAGGCATGGCTAATGACCGTCTTGCAAGTGGCCTGGGAGTAGAAACGATCGAGTAGCTCTGTGGTGATTGTTGGGTGGAGTAGTAACAAGTTTGATGACGGAGGAGCGTGAGAGACTGAGGTTATGGCTACACCAGGGAGCGGATGACTGCCTTGGTTTGCATTCTTGAGCTCGAGAAGAGAGTCGTATATCTGTTCTCGTAGCTCAATGGGCAGACGGAGGATTGGTGGGATGTGCTTTGCTGCGTCCAGAGACATGTTGGCAGCCTATGCTATGCATTCAATGGCCTGTTTCTTCAATGGACAGTGGCAATCTTGGTTTGCGTGGTATGTATCGGGTGTTTCATCTCAACCACTATTGAGCTCGAAGTCTCACATTATTAGTGTTGATGTTGTCGTGAGGTCATGTTCGGCAGCTCGCATCGTGATCGCACCGTGATCGAGCCAGGCGGGGCCGAAAGCTGAACGCGTGAGACCTTGCACAGCGCGTCCACAGGAAGAAGCACTTTAGCAACTCGAACAACACCGCATTATTGACACTCCCACTATACATCAACTCTCTTATTTCTCACTCCATACAATTACTGCTACCAATGCATACCTAGCCATGCCATTGTTAGCGCTAGAGCAATTATTTTCCATCGAGCATGTCATTTCCTAGCGCCTCGCCAGTCCAACAACCAGCTACCTCGCTAAGTGTGAAGAAACGCAAGAGAGAAGACGCTCCAAACACAAGCACTCCGGCCGAGATCGACTCCAGACCATTTGCCATACGCCCTGCTGGTGACGACCTTTTCGGAAAGACTACATACCTCACACCAATTTGCGTGCTGCAACGAGCACACTTGCCGCTAGCCGCGCTCGATGTCCAAGGCCTTGGGAGTCGACTCTTCGCGGCACACGTGCAGACACTGGAAGCTTTGCATGAGAATGGAATAGAGGGACACATAATAGTGGCAGAGCAGAAAGAGGAGGGACGGCTATATGTTGTTGAGCGTGCCGCCAAGCGTGTTTATGCGCTGTGTCGACTGGGACAGTGGATCGCGAAAGAGACAGTCATCCGTCTTGCTCAAGTCCAGCCTAAACAAGCAACATCTGCTGCAAAACGCCGAATCACTGCTCCTGCAAGCACGTCACCATGGTGGTCTCGAGCGGCAGTGGATCTGCCAAAGGAGCAGTTGCAAGATTACAAGCGACCGGCGTCTCTGTTACAATTCAAGGTGCCCCAGCAAGCACCAAAAGCTATACCTAACCTGCCGCCCACCGAAGCCGCGCAACAGCAGAGAGGTATCCATACGCAGCAAACGGCACAACCTCAAACCCCGAGCACTGGTGTTGCGGACGCTGAAGCTCAAGACCCGGTCGAAGAGCTTGCGAGACAATATCTCGATGCTCTGTACCTATCTCGGACATCCCTGGCCTACTTTGCCAAAGGCCCACTTTCTCGCGCACGGTCGGCAATTACTGGAGGTCTCGATGTCTCGACAGCAAGTTCAAATCTCATTGACCTCCTACGCAACTCGATCCTTCCTGTCAACGTGATGGACAAGAAGTTCAAAGACAACCTTCCAGCTCTGATCAAAGACTTACCATTGGTCACCCCCAGTCCAGTCAAGTCTCGTAGAAAGAAAAAGTTCAAGCCGAAGCGGGACAAAGCAGGTCTGTTCACGAACGAGCATGAATATCTTGAGAAGTGGTGGCGTGGAGAGGAAATGCCAGGGAGCATGGCTTCGCCCGAGAATACAGATACGGCCTTACGCCGCCGCATTCCAGGCTTGCGGTCCAGAGAGACATACTTGCAAGTCATCATTATACTGGAGACTCTGTACCTGGAAACGACACTCAAAGCTACCACCCCAGCTGTTGAGCATTCAAGTCTAAACTTGGTCTCACAGGCCGTGGAGTCTCAAAATGCTGAATCCCAAGCAACCCTGGGAACAACAAAACGCAAAGGCAAGAAAGCTCTGGACCTACGATCGCTTCTCGAGACGCTACTTGACCGTCTATGTATTTGGCACGACCTGGATACTGATGCTCCCGCACGAAGCCTCCTCGGCGACACGGAAAAGAAGCACAATGAGCCAAGTAACGAGCTACGTGACTTTTGCATCGAAATCATCGTCCCCTTCTTCATGTCCCGTCTGCCAAAAGAAGCAGCCCTTGTGAACAAGAAATTAGGAGGACCCAGCCCGCCATCACCGGAGAAGCGGAAATCGACATCCTCACGAAGCAGACCAGGCGAGCCTGCAACACGCTCACGGCCAGAAAAACAGCCCAGAAAGCCACTCTCGCGCGTTGCAACAGAAACACTGAACCACGCAACGAAACCTATACCAGGCCTCCACCGCTCATCAACAGACTCCGCGCTCATCAAGCGCGAAGACTCCCAACCCTCTCTCTCCTCCATCCCACCAGCTAGACCCCAATCCCGTCCCGCTCGCGAAAGCGCTCTCAGCTCCTACCTCTCCGGCCACAGACAAGTAGACCTCACCGCCAAATCCGCCGCCGCCGCCGAGCGCCTGCGCAAAAAGAAAGAAACCGAAGCCCAAGTCCGCGAAGCCATCGCCAACGCCCGCAAACCCAACCGCCCCATGGCAACGAAAGAAGTCGCCGCCCGCGCAGACGAGAGATTCGCCCAGACCCTCTCCACTAACAATAGCTCTTCGCGCTCTTCCCGCCCGCGCCAAAGCGTCCACGTCGCCGCTACGCCTAAACGGCCCTCAGCAACAGCGGCGTCAACAGCAGCAGCTTACAATACCTCTTTCGTCCCCACCAGCACCCACAGCTCTAACCCTTCCGTCATCCCAGCCTCTTCTATCCGTCCCCGTCTCGACGCCCTGCCCATCATACCGCAGAGCTCCCATCGCGACCGCGGCGGCGTCGAAGACACTCCCTCGCGCCGCACCAGCAGCAACAACTTCGCTTTCGAAAGCCCATCGGCGCGGCGCTCCGCGCCGATCATCGGGTTGGAATCGCCGACTGCGAGGCGCGCTACTGCTGCGAGTCACATTGCTGCTACGCCGGTGAAAGTTGGGAGGAGAGTTGATTTTGGGGTTAGGGAGACGCCTGTTGGCGGCGGCGGCGGCGGTGGTGTTGTTGGTGGTGGCCGTGGTAATCTTGAGGGGAAGAAGACGGGGGGGTTGCAGGTTGAGGCTACGCCGGTGAAGAAAGCGGCAGCGTCGCCGTTTGGGATTTTCGGAAAAAGAGGCGATGATGATTATGATGATGGGGGCATCGATAAGGTGGGCGGGAAGTCGATCTACGATGTTTGGAATGATGATAATTATGAGGAACTTGCTTGAAAGAACGGACCGGTCTGGTGTTTTTTGGGCGGCCACATAATGGCAAATTGCATTTTGACGAGACTAGCTACATGTATACACCAGTGTCGATTTTAACTTCATCCGTTTTTTTGTTAACGATGGTTTGTTATTCAAAACTTTAAAAAAGAGATGAAATCGAAACTTGGAGCACTATTTCAATCTGTGGTGTCGTTAAGATGAAAAGGAAAACGAAGAAACGAATACTCGAATGCAAAAAAAATCCCCAGCGTCGCCGCTGTCCTGTACAATTTTGATCTGGCCCTCGTCAAGGAAAAGCCTCATGCATAAATAACAAATTCATATCACATCATCAATCAAAAACACCCTCATCCTCCCATCCCATCTCATCTCATCTCACCCCATCCTTCAACTAATCATTCAAACCATCAAATCACCCCCCATCCCCTCTCCCCCCAACCCATCCGCATTCCCAA